>Ga0208953_1000038_pt1 | contig 153931 bp, 145 predicted proteins | sample RifOxyB2_FD_184033 | JGI IMG/M metagenome (GOLD analysis project Ga0208953, IMG submission 184033) | Groundwater microbial communities from Rifle, Colorado - Rifle Oxygen_injection B2 (SPAdes) | ecosystem: Environmental > Aquatic > Deep subsurface > Groundwater | place: USA: Rifle, Colorado...
CAGTACGCACGCCAAGTTTGAAGGGCCCCATGACTGTTTTTGCCGGTTGTCCGAAAAAAGGTACAAATCTGCTTTCAACTCTTGTGTCAAGATCACACAGAACGCCCAGCGCCCGGCCCTGTTTGAGCCAGGAAAGCACGGCCCGGGGGCTTTCCTGGCGTTCGAGGTAGGTGACGTTGAAGAGACCGCGGTTGCGCGCAATAAAGCGGCTGACGCGTTCGTCGAACGAGGGCGCGCCCAGTACCAGTATGGGGAAACCGAGCAGGGAGAACCGGGGCGGCATCATTTCAAAGCAGCCTGTGTGCGCGGTGACAAAAATAATACCGCGGCCCGCGGCCAACGCGGTGTGTGCTATTTCCAGGTTGCGAACGGCCATATACCGCCCGGGCGCCTGTGTAAAAAGCTGTTTCATGAGGATAGCGTCGACCAGATTCGCGGTGATGTTGGCAAAGACGCGTTCGCCAATGGCGCGACGGTCCTTTTCAGTGAGTTCCGGACCAAAGGCGCGCGCCAGATTGGCGTCCATCTTGTTCCGTTCGTGTGCGGCAAGCTGGTATGCGGCCCGGGCGAGCCATGTGGCTGCGCAAAGCGATGCGCCGCGGGGGATCACGCCAATGCAGGCTGCCGCCGCCCGAATGGCAAGATAGATGGCGGTGTTTTTCACCCGTTTTTTGAGGGGCTGGTCACTTTTCATACAGGTATCCGATGAGTACTCTGCCCACGGCATCGAGGCTTTCAGCAGAGCATTTGTCGGGCGTGTCCTGCGCCGTATGCCAGTACGGGTAATCAAAATCGATAAGGTCAATGGCCGGGAGGCCCTTTTCAATGAGCGGCACATGGTCGTCGAGGACCATGGGCCCCATACGGTCAACGAATGCGGGAATGTTCAGCGACGCTGCTATGTCCCAGAGCGTCCGGATAAGCAGGGGTGCGCTTTTAACCGAGCCAGGCTCTTTTGGTATGGAGAGGTTGCGGTCGCCGATCATGTCGATAAGGATGGCGCCCGCATAGGAAGCGGGCTTGGCCTGTGCGGCGAAGTGCTTTGATCCCAAAAACCAGAAATTGTCGCCACCGTTGCCCATGTCCTCGCCGTCGAAAAAAATTATCTCCACGCTTTTTGTAGAAGAAAGGCTATCGAGCGCGGTACATATCTCCATGAGGACCGCCACACCGCTGGCGCCGTCGTTTGCGCCCGGGATGGGCGTGTTCCGGTTAACCTGCAGGGGCTCACGGTCGGCCCAGGGGCGCGTGTCCCAGTGGGCGCAGAGAATTGTTTTTTTAGGAGCAAGGCCGGTAAAGGTGATATGAAAATTTGTCAGCGCGAGCGCTTTTCCCTGCCGGGTGTCTTGTACGGAAAAATCATGGCGGGCATAGGTCCCATTTTTTTTCGATTTGAGAAATGTTTCGAGCCATATTTTCATGTTTCTATGACCTTGGGAGTTGGGATCCCTGGGCCCCAAAGCGCATTGGGCTTCGAGGTACGAAAAGGCGCGTTGAGAGTTGAACCGGGGAGTCGCGGCCCCAGCAACCAGGACTGGAAATAAAAAAAGGAGAGCGTAGAAAACTCCAGCGACTCTCCCGAAGTGCGTACGCATTTATTCGAGGTTTTTGCGCTTTTTTTCCTCTTCGGCCGATTTGCATTTTATGCAGAGCCGCGCGTGGGGAACGGCCTTGAGCCGCTCGAAATCGATGTCCTCGCTGCATTCCACGCACACGCCATAGTCCTTGTCTTTTACACGGAGCAGCGCCTCCTCGATGTGGTGCAGATACCGGCCTTCGCGTGAGGCGAAGAGGAAGGCCTTTTCGCGCTCCTGGAAATCGGTCGCCTGGTCGGCGAGGTGATAGGTGTAGGACGAGAGTTCGCCGCTGGCCTCTTTAGAGGTTGTGTTGAAATTTGACTCCTCGATGAGATTGAGCTCTTTGAGCAGGGTAGTGCGTTTTTCCATCAGGAGTTTTTCGAAGAATTTCCGGTCTTTCTGGTTCATGCGCCCATCCTTTGTGACAATGTATTCTTGGTAAGATACATTTTATTTTTGCGCCTTTTCAATGCCGATTTTTACGGGCGCATCGTTAATAATATACTCTTTTTTTTCCTGAACGGAACCCGGAATCTTGGCGTCGAGGAAGGTCGCAAGGGTCTCGGACAGAACAAGCTCGCGGTATCGCACGCCAATGGCCGCAGCGAGGGCCGCGTCCGCGGTCTCAAAATGAAGCCGGATGCGGTCTTCCTTGTCCAGGCCGATTTCCTTGCGCATGGTATTGACGCGGTTCTTGAATTCGAGCGCAAGGCTTTCGGCGAAAAGTTCCTCTGAGATAGTGATATCGAGCGCCACTGTTATGGCATCGCGCGACTCAATGGCGCCGCTGGTAAGGGAGGTCCGTTCCACCACCACTTCACCGGGTTCGACGGCAACGCCCAAAATGCTTACGGGCGTGCCGTTGGCAAGCTCTGTTACACGGGCGGGTTCGAGGGCGGCGATGGCTACCGCGGCTTCCTTCATGCGCGGGCCGAACTTTTTTCCCAGCAGCCGGTAGTTGGGTTTGACCGTAAGCGAAACGATGGCCGTGGCGTCATTGGCCCAATCAATTCGTTTTATATTCAATTCCTCCCTGATCAGCTGTTCGTAGTGCCGTACCATTGACTGTTCGCGCTGTCCCATCACCACAGTGGCCAGGGGCAGAGGCTGCCGGTTTTTGATGTTGTGTTTGGCGCGCAGGGCATTGCCAATGCCCACCACGGCGCGTACCAGGCGCATCCGTTCCTCGAGTTCGGGATCAATGTGCGATTCGTCGGCCATGGGATATTCGCAGAGATGCACGGACGCGGGGCCGCCTTTTAAAGCGAGGTTTTGGTACATTTCCTCGGATACGAAGGGCAGTATAGGCGCCAGGACCTTCGAGAAGGTGAGTAGCACCGTATGGAGGGTGCTGTGGCATTCGTTTTTGGCGGCGGGGTCATCGGCGACATTGGCCCAAAAGCGTCCGCGGCTCCGCCTGATGTACCAGTTGGTGAGATCGTCGATGAAATCGACCACGGCCGGCACCACCTTGTACAGGTTGTACGATTCCATCTGGGCGTTTACTTCCTTGACAAGACTCTGGAGCATGGAGAGGATCCAGCGGTCGAGTTCGTTGCGCGAGCGCACGGTGTTGCGCGCGGGGTCCCAGCCGTCGGTGATCGCGTATTCAATGAAAAAGTTATACGAATTCCAGAGCGGGATAATTACGCTTTTCAGTATTTCCTTTACTCCAGCCTCCGAGAACCGGAGGTCCTCGGCCCTGACAACAGGAGAATTGATGAGATACATGCGCAACGCGTCAGCTCCATAGGTTTCCATCACATATTCGGGCGCAGGATAGTTCTTGAGGCGCTTGCTCATCTTCTTGCCGTCCTCGGCAAGGATGAGGCCGTTCACGATCACGTTTCTGAACGCGGGTTTCTCGAAAAGAATGGTTGAGAGTACGAGAAGGGTGTAGAACCATCCGCGCGTCTGGTCGAGTCCTTCGGCAATGAAATCCGCGGGAAAACCCTGTTCAAAAAGCTCTTTGTTTTCAAAGGGATAGTGCTTTTGTCCATAAGGCATTGAACCCGACTCGAACCAGCAGTCAAAGACCTCGGGCGTGCGCCGCATGGCGCCGGAACAGCCGGACCGTGTGCAGGCAAAGGTGATTGGGTCAAGCGTGTGCTTATGAAGATCGCCGGCAGTACGGCTGGCCAGGGCCTCAAGCTCTTTGATGGACCCTATGCATTCGACGTGGCCGCACGCTGGACAGATCCATAGGGGGATGCAACTGCCCCAGAAGCGGTTGCGGCTGATGTTCCAGTCCTTGGCCTCCTTGAGCCAGTTGCCAAACCGCTTGCTTCCCACGTATTCGGGCACCCAATGGATGCGTTCGTTGCTGGCGCACAGTTTTTCGCGCAGATCCTCAACCCTGATATACCAGGCTTCGATAGCGCGGTATATCAGGGGAGTGTCGCTCCGGTCGCAGAAGGGGTAGCTGTGCACGATCGTACTCTGATGCACCAGCTTTCCCTGGCTTTTCAGCATATGGATAATGGCCTTGTCCGCGGCCTTGCAGTGCTGGCCCGAGAAATCCGGGACCATGCCGGTAAAGTTAGCCTCAATGTCCAGGGGATCGACAATCTCGATGTTCTCCTTGATGGAGATCCGGTAGTCGTCCTCGCCATAGGCGGGCGCCATGTGCACAATACCGGTGCCGTCCTCGGTGGTGACAAAGGGGTCGTTCAACACCCTGAAGGCGTTGGGGTGGTCTTTGAAATAGGGAAAGAGCGGCTCGTACGCCATGTTGTAGAGCGCCGTGCCTTTTATGCGAGAAAGGACCTCATACTCGCCGGGTTTTTTGTAATGAGTGGCAAGCCGCGCCTCGGCAAGGTAATAGACCGCGTTCTGGGCCGTGTCTCGTATCTTGACATAATCAATATCAGGTCCCGCGCACAGGGCCAGGTTGCTGGGGAGCGTCCAGGGTGTGGTGGTCCACACGAGGAAATACTCGTTTTCCGCACCTTTGATTTTGAATCTGACCGTTATTGAGGGGTCCTGCACGTCTTTGTAATTCGCATTTGCCTCAAAATTGGACAAGGGGGTCGTCAACGCCCATGAATAGGGCATGACCCGGTGTGCCTTGTACACCCGGCCCTTTTTCCAGATTTCCTTAAAAACCCACCAGACCGATTCCATGAAGGTGCGGTCCATGGTCTTGTAATCATTGTTAAAGTCGACGAAGCGACCCATGCGGGTGACCGTGGTCCGCCATGCTCCCGCGTATTTAAGCACCGAGGAACGGCAGGTTTCGTTGAAGAGGGCCACGCCTTTGTTCAGGATTTCGGGCGTGCCTTTGAGGCCCAGTTCGTCCTGCACCAGTTTTTCTATTGGCAGACCGTGGCAGTCCCAGCCAAAACGGCGTTCGACATAGCGGCCGCGCATTGTCCAGTAGCGGGGCACAATATCTTTGAGCGTGCCCGCGAGCAGGTGGCCGTAATGCGGCAGTCCTGTGGCAAAGGGCGGACCGTCGTAAAAGACAAAGGGCTTTTTCGCCTTGGTCTGTTCCAGGCTTTTTTCAAAGGTTTTATTTTTTTCCCAGAGGACCAGTACCTCTTTCTCCATTTCAGGAAAGGTACGGGATTTATCGAGTTTTTTAAACATGATACATGTGTCCTTACAGTTTTTCCAGCACACCTTCGACCAGTGACACAAGGCGAGGTTCGGCCTCATTGGCGCGCCTGATGATTTCTTGTATGTCAACCGGCTTGAGCGTATCAGGATCGCATTTATCGGTGATGACGGAAAGACCGAGCACCTGGAGTCCGCAATGGACTGCCACGGTCACCTCGGGCACCGTTGACATGCCCACCACGTCGGCCCCGATAACGCGCAGCATGCGGTATTCCGCCGCGGTCTCGAGACAGGGACCACTCATGATCGCGTAGACGCCTTTGCGTACGGAAATGCGTTTGTGCGCGGCAACCTGTTCTGCAAGGCGGATGAGGTCTTTGGTGTAGGCGTTGAACATGTCGGGAAAACGCGGACCCAGCCGGTTGTCGTTCTTTCCAATGAGGGGCGTCTGGCCCAAAAGGTTGATATGGTCGGTGATGAGCATGATGTCGCCGGGATCGAGGTCGCGGGAGATGCCGCCGCACGCGTTGGAAACAATGAGCGTCTGGATGCCCAGCGTCTTGAGGACCCGCACCGGATAGGTGACCTGCTGGAGCGTATAGCCTTCGTAGAAATGAAAGCGGCCCTGCATGACAGCCACTTTTTTTCCCGAGAGAAGGCCCAGAATGAGCTTGCCTGTGTGGGTCTCGACCGTGGAGAGCGGGAAATGGGGGATGTCGCCGTAGCTTATCTCCGCCTCGCGCTGCACCCGGTCCGCAAGCTTACCCAGGCCTGTGCCCAAGATGATGCCGATCTCCGGCGTAAACGGCGTGCGCTCCCGTATGGCAGCCACAGATTGTGAAATGCAATCAAAAATTTTGTCCATGATTATCTCCTGATTTCAACGATTTTGTTTCGCGATCCCTGGCCCGCGACAATGGTCACCGCGCTTTTTGCCACGTCAAAGTGCCGCGCCAGCGCTTCGACCACGGCCATGTTCGCCTTGTTGCCGACCGGCGGCGCCGTGCACCGCACCCGTACCCTGCCTTCGGCGTCGGGGCCTTCGACGTTGTTCCGCGACGAGCGCGGCGCCACCTTCACGGAAACCCTCACTGCGCCTCACCGTGCTGCTTCTGCGTTTCCGGTTCGATTTCAAGTACATTGAGCATTTCGAGTTGCGATTTGACAAGTGCCCTAAACTTGATGATGAACGTTTTCTTCTGTTCGTGCAGCAACGCCATATCACGATTGATGGCCTCAAGGCGCTGCACCGCGTCGGCCGCGGATTGTGTGGCCCGGTATTCGGCTTCCCTGACAATGAGTTCCGCCTGTTTTTCAGCGTTTTTCTTTGTCTCCTCAATGGACTGCTGCGCCTGGAGCAGCATGTCGTGCAGGACTTTCTCAAGTTTTTCATATTTCTCGAGTTCGCCTTTTAAACGGGCGTTTTCGAATTCACCGTCTTTTTTTCCGCGTTCAAACTCTTCAACGCGGCCGGCCATCATGTCGAGGTAGGCCTGCACTTCGTCCGGATCGAATCCCTTGAAGGTCCGCTTGAATGTCTGGCGCCTAATGTCCATTGGCGAAAGGGCCATGGGTATTCTCCCAAGTTAAATCAGTGAAATGAGCGTGCGCTCCAAAAAGCCGATGAGCAAAAAAACCATCAGGGGCGAGAGGTCGATGGGCAACTGGACATTAAGCCTGTCCATGAGGCGCACGTAGAGCTCGCGCACAGGCAGGAGCACCGGATCGGTGAGTCGCACCAACCAGTCAACAATCACATGGTCGGGGGCCATGGGCACCCACGAAAGGATGATACGCATGAAGATAAGCATTTCGTAGATCCGCAGCAGGGTGACCAGCACCATGATGAAATTTTCCGCTGCCATCAGCTCGCCTCCGCGAAAAGAGCGCGGCCAATGCGCACCATGGTTGCGCCTTCCTCAATGGCGATCTCAAAGTCATCGGACATACCCATGGAGAGTTCGGGCAGCGCAATGCCGATGACGCGCGCACAATCGGTTTTAAGAGCGGCGAGTATTTTAAAACACGAACGGATGCGCGTAGCGTCGTCCGTGAGCGGCCCCATGGTCATGAGACCCTGTATTGTTATGTTCTGCAACAGGGCCATCTCCCGTATAGCGGCAATAGCATTTTCGGGACGAACGCCTGACTTTGCATCTTCACCTGAGGTATTTACTTCAATAAGCGCATTCATTGTCTTTCCCAGTTTTACGCACTCGGCATCTATGCATTGCGCGAGCCGTACCGAATCCACGGATTGGATCATGTCAGCCATTCTTACTGCCTGCTTTGCCTTGTTTGTCTGCAGATGGCCGATGAAATGGACTGTGAACAGCCCGTGCATGGCGTCATATTTCGTTGTAAGCTCCTGCACCCTGCTTTCACCGATGTTGGCTATGCCATGGTCCTTCAGAGAAACGACCTCTGCGACAGAATGAGTTTTTGTCACGGCCACAAGAGTAATGTCTTTTCCCGTGCGGCCGCTTCTGCGCGCGGCAGCATCGATCCGTTCCAGAATACGGCCAATGGCTTTTGCCATAACAGACATAAAATCAATAAAATATATCTTTAGTACGCAGGATTTCTCAATGAAAACATGGGGACACGGGGCGGAATTTTATTCAAAGACCCAGCGGCCGAAGCACGTGCTGTTATGGAAATCGGCGATGCCCGTGGGCGACCAGGCGCAATATTCAGGCACGCCGGCAAGAACATCGCACCGAAGCAGATTTCCCCGCCACGCATCGCCGGCACGCGGCGGAATATGTGGAGAGAGAAAGAGGTCGGCAAAATCAATGGCAATGTAGGCTTCCCAACCTACCTGCGAGGTCCTGGTCCTGCTCTGGAAGCTTTCAGGATTCCACCCTGTAAAGCCTTGAAACCGTTTTCCCCTGCGGCCCGGCGCTGCAATGTCGTTTATTATGAGGGCGTCGAAGCGGGCGTTGAGAGGGTTTACTTCAAGTTCATAGTACAGGGAGCCGTACCCAAAAGGATCGATGAAAAGTTCCACCACGTCTTCGGTATACAGGGGATCGTCGTGCCCGGTGAGTGTGGCAAAGGGCTGGATATCATCGCAGGAAAACCAGGCGTAGAGACGTTCGCTGTCCCAGGCAAGTCGGCCCTCGGTTTTCTGTTTTGGCGGTTTTCCGGTCACGGTATCGACCAGCCTGATGGGTGTTGCGGCGGAAAAATGAGAGGCGTCAATCTGATCAAATTCAGGCATGACGCAGCGCCTGATGCCGTACGAAGAAAGTTTTTCCATCACTGCCGCTCCTGCGCAGCGCGGGCAAGTTCCTTGCCAAGTGCGCAACACGCGTCCAGGACCGTCCGCGAAGGCTTGCCCGCTGACGCAATGGTCGGGCCAACTTTGTCCCCCAGTTCGGAAAAGAGCGTTTCGAGCGGGCCCTTCACGTCGCCGCCGCCGCCGTGTGAATAAAAGAGACCGTATTTTTTCCCTGTAAGCCCCCGGGCATTGTTCTTTTTCGCGATATACCAGTCGTCAAGAAACGTTTTCAGACCGCCGGCAATATAGCTGTAGTAGTCTGGCGAACCAAAGGCGGCCACAGAAAACAGACGGTATTGATCGATGTCCATGCGCACCTCGTTGGTGTTGACGAGAACGGCCTTCATTCCCTCGGCGGCGGCGCCCTCGGCAATTGCCCGGGCCATGGCAGCGGTGTTGCCATATTCTTGCGAATGAAACAGAATCAGGAGAGATCCCATGGGCGCGTCCTTTCACCTTAATGGCATGCGCGGAGCATGTTGAAAATCCAGTGTATGAAAAAAGGCGACAACAACGCGAGCGCGAAAAGCCGCGGTCCCTGTTCCGAAGAGAATATAAACCTGAGTCGTTTCAGGTTCAGCAACGAAATTGCCAGCCCGTAGAACGCAAGACACACACAAATGAGCAGCACGGCGGCAAAGAACGATGAGAGCGAAAAGGCGGCGTCTATGTTACCGGCCGCAAGCGCCTGGACCGTGCGGGTGATGCCGCAGGTAGGGCAGGGCAGGCCGGTCAATGAAAAAAAGAAGCAGTGAAAGCGGCCCATGATGTGTCCGGGTAAAAAGGCAACGATGATAAGCGCGCAGAAAAATAATACAGACCAGACAAGTTCGTGGTCAAGGGCGCCTGGAGCAAGGCGTACGCGCTGCAGTCGTATGGCTTTCACAGCGCCAGAAGCCCCTTTACCAGGCCTACGCCGGACACAACAAGCGTGAGGGCCGCTGCGGTGGCGCAGGCGCAGCAGAGCGCCACGGGAAGTACGACCGCGACAAGCGCCCGCATCGTGGAGGTTCGGTGCGCCTCCTTGAGACCGGTTATCATTATATATAGCCACCAAAAGAGCGCTGCAATGACGCCGCATACGGGAACAACGCTCAACAGCGCTGTCGCTCCCTGGGCATAGGCGAGTACCTTGAACGTGGAGGCAAAGCCCTGTGTTGCGCCACCGGTAATCGTGAGGCAGAGGTGAAGAAGACCTGAAAGCGCGAAGAGCGCAACAGCGACGCAGAAAGGCATAATGAAGACCACGACGCACAGGTCGGCCCAGGTACCCAGATACCGCGCAATAAAGGCGTTGTCGGGACCGAGATTGAAGGTGCGCAACACGCCTTGCCAGAGCGTGCTAAATGCGCCGCCGATGGTGCTTCCGATGATGCCGAAGAGAAAAGCCTTGAACAGGGCCGAATCCCGGTTAAGGTTCCTGAAGGTATGGGAAGGGGAGAACAGCACTTCCTGGATGGTAATGAAGAACGAGGGAATGCTGAAGATGCCGGTTTTCGCTTCCCAATCCGGGGCAATGGCCGGACCAACAGGTACCACCGCGGTGCCTAATTCCGCACCGCAATTGAAGCACGCGGCATTGTGCGCGCTGTTTTCCATCCCGCAGAAATGGCAGACCATGGTCATGCTCCCTTTCTGAATACGAGGCCAATTGACGAAGAGGCGACCCCTTTGTAGTCTTGGATCGCGAGGCCGGGCGTTGACTCGAGCGCCGCGAGGCTGAAGGAGTCGTAGCCGTACAGTGTATTGGCGCGCTCGAGCGGCATGAGGGAGAGGCCAGAGGCCTCGATGACGTTTTTCACATCAATATTGCACTCGAGGAGCGCGGAACGGCGCGGATAGATGAAGTCGAGGGTGAGCGCCAGGATGCCGTTGGGCTTGAGCACGCGCGCCATTTCGCGCATCATGCGCGCCTGCAGGTCGCAGTCCGCCTGGGTCTGGGCCGTATGGAGTTCATCGGCAACAGGGACCGCCCTGCAGTGTTCGAGTACCGAGACGGAGACCACCCGGTCGAACGTGGCGCTGGCATAGCTTATCTTTTCCATGCCCTCTACCCGGTAGTCGATGGCAAGGCCGTATTTTTTCGCAAGTCTCCGGTCAATGCCATGCCATCCCACATTTTCAAAGGGGTCGATTGCCGAAACTTTCAGGCCCATATCGGCGTAAAAATATTGGAGCGGCGCCCTGCCGCAGCCTGCATCGAGAATGGAGAGCCCGGGTTTGAGGTCCAGGTTTTGTATGATCCAGGGGTATTCCCACCGTTTGTTGGGTCCCACGGGTCCTGAACCCACGTACGAATCGAGTTTTTGCATGATGTTTTTATAGGACGCTGAATTGCGTTCCGCAAGGCGGGCATAGGTACTGATGAAGTCGGGCCGGGGAACCTGGGCCAGATCAAAGGGTGCGCGTACATAGGTTTTGCGCAGGGTGAGAGTGAGCTTTGAACGCTGCAGGAAACGGATAAGAGGCGCGGGTATGCGCTGGGTAAGATTCATGGTGGAATGTAATATACAATTTTATGCCCCTGAAAATAAGGCAAAAAAAAGCCCGCAAGAGCGCCTCATGTATGGGCATCATTCATACAAGCCATGCTCTTTGTTGCTTGATGACGCCCGTACAGACTTACTCCCACTATCCAATCCTAAATATTCCTGGCTTGAACCAGACCTTGCCAATTTATAATTTTTTAGATCCATGATGTTCAGATCCTGTGCCATTGGCATCGTATTTATAACAACAGCTCTTTTTTCGTTTGACCTTACCCGTAGCGTTGACCAGACAACGATCACGCTTGGTGACATGGTGCGTCTCAAGGTGACGGCAGTGCGGCGCGCGGATGAAAAACTTGTGTTTCCCGGTCCTGACGCTGATTTCGGCCAGTTTGAATTAAAAGACATGCGGAGCAGCGAAGCGCCTTCGGGGTCCCTGCTTGCCGAGACGTATGAATACCTCGTCACTGCCTATACGTTGGGAACGCTCACCATGCCCGCGCTCACGGTCGTCAATCTGAAGGACACTGCTGACCGGAAAGCGACCGACCCTGTGGAAATCGTTGTCAAGCCGGTCACGGTCAAGGACACCAGCGACATTGTGGACATCTACGGGCCGGAGAGCATCGGCTTTGGCGCGCGCTTCTGGGCAGCGCTTTTTGGCATTGTGGTTGCCCTGGGCCTTCTCGTGTGGCTGATTGACCGGTATCTTCTGAAGCGCAAACGGAACGAGGAGAAAAAGGAGGCGCCGCCAATACCACCGGAAAAACTTTTTGAACAGGAGATAGGGCAGCTTGTCCGCGACGACCTTCTGGCAAAGGGCGAGGTGAAAATATTCCATTTCAGGATTTCGGAAATATTGAGGAGGTACATTGGCGCGCGTCTCAATTTTTACGCCCTCGAATCGACCACCAGCGAGCTTATCAGCGCGCTCAAGGCGTCAAAAACCGATCCCAAAGTGGTGCGCCTTGTTGAACAGTTCTGCACAGTAAACGATCCGGTGAAATTCGCCAAATGGATACCGAAAAGCGGGGAATCCGAGAACCTGATAATTTTGGCGCGCGAACTGGTCTCTCTGACACCTCCCTTGGAACAGAAGGAACCTGCCGGAAGCCCCGCGGCACAGCAAGGCGCTGATAAAAAACACATTACATAAAAACAGCCGACAGTACGTCAGATATTTCCTTTTTTTAGGCCAAGCGAATTTTGTATTTTAATATGTTTAGCATTTATGTGGATAGTTTAAATAAAGGAAATTTTTTTAGGAAGTGACGAATGCCGTCAAAAAGAAATACATAGACCTCCATTTACATTCAACTTATTCTGACGGTACCCTTTCAATAAAGGAGATCGTCGAATATGCGTCCACACAGCATCTTGCGGCCATTTCCCTGACCGATCACGACTGCATCGCCGGGATACGGGAAATAACCGAACTGGCCGGAAAAGTGGGACTTGAGGTCGTTCCCGGAGTGGAGATAAGTTCGCTTGTCGAAACCAGCGATATCCACGTCCTCGGATATTTTATCGATTACAGCAATACCGAACTGAACGAGCGGCTCGAGGAGATCCGGCTTATCCGGATAGAGCGCGCCAAGAAGATAGTCCAGCGCCTTAACGACAAGGGTGTGGTGCTCCGCTTTGAACGGGTGCTCGAGTTCGCCCGGGGCTACTGTATCGGCAGGCCGCACATTGCCCAAGCACTGGTTGCCGAGGAACACGTTAATTCGTTTACCGAGGCTTTTGACCGCTATCTGGGAAACCACACGGAGTTCTATATCCCGGTCCAGAAACTGAACCCTGCCGAGGCCATCGCGCTGATCAAGTGCGCGGGCGGCGTCTCCGTGCTTTCACACCCGCATGTAACCGATCGGAACGACCTGCTTGAGCAATTCGTAAAGGATGGCCTTGATGGCATTGAGGTATACAGTCCCAAGATGACCTACCGGCAATTTAATTTTTACCGGCAGTTCTGCCACAAATACAACCTTTTGGAAACTGGCGGCTCGGACTGCCATGGGCCGCGCTTCAACGACACCATGTCGATAGGAAGCACCAAGACGCCGTATCGATTTCTGGAGAGAATGCAGGCGCGGATTCAGCAGCACAACGGCGCAAGCTTCTAAAACGTCACTCTTCCACCTTTACCCACGCTGGCAGCGGACCGGCATAGCCGAGTTTCGCGGCGTTTTCACTAAGGACCGGTTCGTATGCCGCAGGCGTTTTGTCAGCGGGAAGCACGACATACACTTTTTCAACGAGGAAATTGCTGCCTATGGGCGCTCCGCCGTACAGAGTAACCGCGCGATTGATAAGATCGTTGTCAGCGTACGACTTAAGGTTGGTGCGGCCACGGAGTTCAAGGAGGTATTCATCACCCCCTTCGCCGGGAAGGTGCTGCGAGGGACCCATGAGCAGCTGGTAGCCGTAGAGTACGTCAAAGGTTTCCAGCTTACGGATGACGCATTCCGGCGTTTCAGACACTGTATCTACGGGAGCATATCTCTTTTTATAAAACATGGTGCCGTAGAGCAGCAGGGGAAGCCCGCTCTTCACATAGACTGCCGCGCAGCGGGCGGGGCACACGTCCATCGCGTAAACGGCAAAGCCGCGTTCCGCAACGCTTTTAAGAAAAATGGAGGGATCGATGTCCGGACCGCGGCCATTTAAATACCGGGTTATGTTTTTTTGCCCGGGAAAGGTCTCTTCGGCAAGGGGAGGCAGACCAGGCAGGTGATAGGAGAGAAGCACATCCAAAAAATTGAATTGCATCCAGTAAAAATCGTGCTCGGGAATGCGGCTGAGCCCGGAATCGCCCCGTTCCCAGTAGATGCGCTCCTCTTTGAGTGAGAGTGGGGGCAGGTCGCAGCGGTGACGTGCGGCATAGAGGAGCGGCGAATTGTGGACAATGTCAGGGTTTCTAAAAATCGAGGCGCACGAAAAGAAAAGAGCGGCCGCGCCGCAGCACAGCACTGTCCGCAGCAGGGCGTTCACGGCTATTCCCAGTTTACCCGTTTAGGCTTAAGTACGCCGTTTTCATTCGCGAGATTGTAGGTGCACACAATGCGGCGTTTCATGTTGTTCACATAGCCGATTGAAATGGCGGAAAAGGTGGTGTCGTTCGCCTTTTCCATATTGACAGTATAGTAGCCGCCGCGGTATTTGACGTTGAGGAAACCTTGGTTCCACAACGGGTCTTTCTGGATTTCCATGAGGGCCATTTCCATGCCGTACTCGGCCACTTCCTGGGCCAGCTTCTTGTTCACCTCGCGTTCGCGCAACTCCTTGGTCACGAAGACGATGATGACACCCGCGAGGGCGACAAGCGTGACCAGCGCCACGATAAAGACGGTCATAGACTGGGAGGAACCTCTCTGATTTTTCATTCCGCTCTCCTTACTTGGCCGTATCACCGGTGATAGGCCGTATGGCGGGCGATGGACAACGCCCGGTATATCTGCTCCGCCAGGACCACGAGGGCCACATGGTGATTGAAGGTGAGCGCCGAAAGAGATATCGCGCTATGCACGTGTTTCAGGATGTCCGGAGCAAACCCGTTAATGCCGCCTATTAAAAATAACAATTTGCCGTTGCTGTGTACACTCTCCTCAACAAAGGAGGCGAAAGCGAGGCTGTCCAAGGAGCGTCCCGCAGGTGTGAGGAGCACCACGCGTCCCGTGAATCCCTCAAGGGCCTCTATAGCCGCGTCGGTCTCCTTGCGCACCTGGGTTTTCATGGGTTCGCTGTTGCGGTCCCTGAGACGAATAATGGAAACATCGCACCAGGCGCGGCACAGCACCGCGTAGTGTCCAGCGCCGCTCTCCGCAAAGGGTTCGGCCCGTTTTCCCACGCAAAGGACCGTGACAGAAGGCTTTATTGCCATTGGATTTCTTCGCGTTGTTTCTCAAAAATAAGGCGGATGAGTTTTTCACGGAGCGCGGCATCGATGCTCAGGAAACTGATGTTATTGAAAAGGAAGGACTCGCCGGCCGTGTTTTTTTTCTCGATGCGGACCACCTTGCTTTTAAGTCCGCGAAACGACTCGCCCCTGAAATTAAAATTGACGGACAATACATCACCCAAATGGAACTCCTCGACCGTGCGGAGTTTTACTCCGCCGCCGGAAATGTCCTTGATGGTGCCGGTGAATTTGGCCCCGCTTTTGGCGAGTTCGGGGTCGGCCTCGGAGGCGAGTACGCGGAACATGGCCTCAATGGTCACTTCGAGGCGCAGGTACTCGCGCAGTTGTTTGCGGTCCATCTCGACAACGTGCGCCAAGGTGAGGGACGTATTGTCCGGGCTCTTGGTGATTACCAGGGTGCGGAAGCTGTAGACCGCGTCGCCGGTCTGGATGAGCGACACGGCCACCTCAGAGCCCTGGGAAAAAGCGGCCACCGCCTCCTGTTCTTCGGGATTGACCACTGCCATGGACAATTCGCTGATGTCCCTGATTTTGCTTCTAAACTTGGCGTTGTCCGTACCCTTGACAGGAGATATGTTTATAGGCTGGCCAGCGGACAACTCGCGCGATGAATAATAGCGGGTGCCGGGCTGCAGCCGCGTGTATTCGAGGCGGCTGCGGATGGCGCTGATGATGTCGCAGACACGGAGCAACTCGTCGTGTTTGCCCCTGAGGCGTTCGATCTCGGCACTGACACCCTCTTCGAAGGCCTTAATGCTTTTGAACATAACGTCGGACGTCTCAGCGCCGCTGGCATGGAAGATTCTGCGCAATTCCTGTTTTTCAACATCGTTGAGTCCATGTGTTTTACAGAGGGACTCGAATACGCTCCAGGAGAGTTCGGCGGTCTTCTGCGATTCGCGCCGTGAGCGGAAGAGTTCGGTACCAAACATTAAGAAGACGGCGAGCAGCAGGACGCCGCCAATGCCAAAAAAGATGTAGAGTGATGCGTTGGGCCACGAGGAAAAAATGTCTTTTACCGTATGGGTGGCAGCGTGCGCCGCAACGGGCAGCAAGGCGCACAGGCTCAGGAATACGGGTTTTGCCATGGGCTTTGATTTAGGTTGACAGTAATTTTATATTTAATATATATATATACTTACCTTTTTTTGTCCAAGTCAATCGTTTTCTGACGCAAGCAAGGAGCATATGAAGCGCATATCGGTAAACGAGATAACCGAAGGCATGGTATTGGCAAAACCGGTTGTCGGGTCCGGAGGTAATATCCTCCTTGGCGAAGGTACGGAGCTTCGTACCACCCTTATTTCGCGACTGCGCAACTGGGGGGTACCTTTTGTGGTCATCCAGAGCCAGGAAGGCGAAATTACCGAGGAAAAGATCACGGCATCACTTGATACGAAACGACAGGAAGTGGAACGGGTATTTGAACAGGTGAAAAACCATCCACTTATGGCCATTATTTATGAAGCGACAAAAGAGCATTTTGGGAAGGCATCATGATTACCGCTAGCACAATCGGATCACAGGAAAAGCTGAAACTGGCGGTTGACCGCATTACGGGCCTGCCAACGCTGCCGCAGGTCATCACTGAAATCACCCGGCTCATGCAAAATCCCCGTACCTCCGCCGAGGAGGTGGGCAAGGCGCTCATTATGGACCAGGCGCTTGCCTCAAAGGTACTCAAGCTGGTCAATTCCGCTTTTTACGGGTTTCCGGGCCGCATCAATACCATTACCCACGCTATTGTCATACTCGGGTTCAACACGGTCAAAAATATCATTCTTACCGCATCCATTTTTGAGACACTGGGCGGCAAGGGCGGAGGCCAGAAGGAATTTGACATTGAAAAATTCTGGCTCCATTCGATAGGCACCGGGGTCCTTGCGCGTGAAATATCGAAAAAGCTCAACTTCAAGTTCTTTGAAGAATGCTTCCTGGGAGGCCTGCTCCACGACCTTGGTAAAATCATCCTGTATAAATTCATGCCCGAGGAGATGGACAAGGTGCTCCAGGTACAGAAGGAGGAAAACTGCCTTTTCTTCCTGGCTGAGAAAAAAGCGCTTGACGTTACCCACGATCAGATTGGTGGCTGGCTGACCAGCAAATGGAACCTGCCCGAGGATTTACGCAACGCGGTACTGTATCATCACATGCCCATGCTTTCGGGAAAATACGCCATGATGGTTTCGATCGTCCACATTGCCGATATCCTGTGCCGCGCGCTCTGCATTGGGTCGGGCGGGGACTCCACCATCCCGGTTGTCGATGAAAAAGCGTGGGAAAAACTGAAATTTTCGCGGCAGCTGATAGACAAGATCTACAGCGACATCGATTTAGAGCTCGAAAAGGCCGCGGTCTTCTTTCAGATAATGTGATCTTTCGCGCCCGAGTCTGCGACCAACAAAGCACAGAGAATTGTTTTTGAATCGATTATTTCTTTTCGTTGCACCAGCCATAACAGTTTTTTAAACGGCATACTTACCTGTTCCACGAATTCTGTTTTGTCGAGTTTCAGCGATCCGGTATTCACGAGATCCGTTCCCGCAAATAAGGTGATGAAACCCGTGGAGTATCCTTCGGCATGGGCATAGGTAAGCAGCTTTCTCAGGCGCCGCGGCCGAAAGCCGGTCTCCTCGGCGCATTCCCTGCGTGCACACGCCGCAGGAGTTTCTTTTTTGTCAATTACTCCCGCCGGAATTTCCAGAATGGTGCGGCCAATTGCCGGTCGGTGCTGCCGTACCAGATGAACAATGCCATGATTGTCGATCGGCAGAACAGCCACGGCATCGCGCACGCGCACAATTTCCCTTAATGCGCGCTTACCGTCCGGCAGGGTGATGGTGAGCCGTTCGAGAGAGAGATAGGAGCCGGTAAAGGGGCGTTCCCGCTTTGTTACCGGCTCGAACAGAGGATCGTGGCGTTTCATGACCAGGGGATTTACCAGCCGAGCGAAGAGTCTTTTTTCCGGTTCCAGTCCGCCCAGCCAGCGGAGCCTATTTTTTTCGCGTCAATTGGCCGAAGCGCGCAATTTGTGCCATTGACAATGGAAAAGGCCCGGCGTTCCTCATCGAGCATGGCGCGGAGCTTCTCTTCCTGCTCTTTCTGGTGTTGCTCAAAGGCTTGCTCTTGTTCCGCAGCGTATTTTTCGAACTCCACGTCCGCTTGGGCCGCATAGTCCTGGAAGGCCTTTTCCTGCTGTTTCAGGTATTGTTCCATGTTCTTCACCAAGTCGATCTGCTTTCCCTGCTGCACGACAAAGACCGAATCGCGGCCCCCTGTCTTGTTTGACAATAACACGCCAATGGCCCCCTTGAAGACCAGGTATTTTGAGGCATTGGTATTGCTTTCAACGGCAAAGACCGTGCCCCGGATGGCGGCCGAGGCCGTGGGCGTTGAGACCTCGAAGCGTTGGGGGCCCACCAGCCGTTTCACATTGACCCAGATAGACCCTTTTACCGCGTTGACTTTTGTCAGCGAACTGTCAATGGCGCTTACCACTACAAGGGCGTTTTCATCGATACGCACCACACGGTCACTGGCCAGGGTCACTTCGCAGCGCGACTCGGCCTTGGTGGCCACTGCGTCGTTTTCGAACAGGGGCAGCCGTATCCGGGCCTTTACCCACGATGAGTCACTGCTGCGTTTAATGAATACGTCGCCAACCATGTCCGAGACCTGGCCCAGGGGCTGTTTTGCCCACCCGGCATTTGCCAGAAAAAAAATCGCGCAAAACGCGGCGGTTATTTTATGCATTTGCCCTTGACCTGTCCCACGAGGTTATCGGCAAGGGGCCGCAGATTGGTGATGTCAAAGCCTGAGGCGCTCATGGCGCAGAGGGCCGTGCCCTTGCCCGAGTCAATGATGCGCGCGTCGACCTCGATTTTTCCCGCGACCACACTGGCGCTGCCAATGAGGATGAGTTCCGCGCCAGCCAACTGGGCTATCTGCAGGGCCTCGCTTTGTTCAACAATACCGCTTTGGCCCAGGGTCTTCTCTTCCATGATCTTGTTGATCTGGGAGCGCTCGACCACGTCGAACTTGCGCGAGTTGATGAGCTTGGTGATAATCATGTCGGAGACTGACTCTGCAAGGTTGTACCAGTCGGTATAGGCGCTCATGTTTTTAAATGGGAAGACCGCGATGGTGCGCTTTGGCGTATCAGCGCCCGCCCCGCAGATTTTATCGAGTATGAGTTTTATGTCGCTCTTGATGCCCACATTACCAATGCCCTGGGACACTGATTTGCCAAGTGTGCTGCCTGTGCCCTTGCCTATTTTTTCGAACGATACAATGCTTTTACCGTCCTGAATCAGGGCAAAGCCCATGGTCACGTCGCTTTTGACAAAGGTACGCGCTTCGGAAAGGCCCTGAACATTGCCGGTTTCCTTTGCGGAAAGCGATACCTCAATCGTGTTTTCAGACGCCGTGTCCATTTGCACGTCGTATTTGCCCAGAAGTTTTATGGCTTTGTCGGTAAGGTCGATCTGGTCGGCCCTGAGTTCGGGCGCGACCTTGACTGTTATTTTTGCCCAGCAGGGGTTTGAATTCACCTTGTAGGTAAAGGTCTGGTCGGTTGCGGCAAGGACCTTGCGGAGGGTCTCGTTTACCGGGAGCCTGACGCAGGTAATGTATTTGTGGCTGCCCACGGCGCTGTTCACGTTTTCGCCCAGGCTGAACGATGCTGAACCCGATTCATCGGTGTATTTTTCCATGACAGTCTTTTTCGCCTCGTCCTTGAGTTCAACAAGGGTCCCCGCCACTGGTACGCTTTCCGCACTCACGGTGATCATAAAAGGCGCCTCGGGTACCATGCCAACGGTAAGTTCCTGGTTGTCGCCCGCGGCCTTTTCGACTTTGATTGAGGCAACACACTTTTCGTAGAGCGCGGCAATGTCGTTTACCGACACGTCGATCTGTTCCGCGGCGGTGACCTCGGCTGCGGCCGAGAGTAGGGTGCGCTGTTCCATGATGTCCGCGATGTCGCGTTTGGCGGCCGAGAGCTTTTTCATGCCCTGGCCGATTTTGCCGGCCCCGATATCGGCCTTGGCGCCGTTCATCTGCGTGGCAAGGTCTTTTTTCAATTCCTGTATTCTTGCTTTGGTGTTGGACACGAAGTTGTTTTTATCCAGGACCGCGAGCGCATAGTAGATTTTACCCTGCTGGGCGGTCTCGACCACCTGGATGCCCTGGATGTCTCCTGAAGTGGTGAGCTGCGCGCGCGATGCGGACTTGGAGGTTGTCTTTTCAGCGCCATTGATGGAGAACGAAGTCATTTCATCGAAGGTAGAGGCGTTTACTTTTACTGAAATCTGCTTTTTGACTTCAACCATGGCGCTCTGCTTTGCGGCATCAGCGCCTTTTTCTGAGAGGCCCACGCCTACAAAATAGAGCGCGTTGGGATAGCCCTGGTGCTTGCCCGTGGTAATCCAATCATTTGCGGCGAAGAGCGCGACAGCCGCGCACAGCAGGCCAATCCGGGTGAGAAGAGTGGATGTCATGAACAGGTCTCCTTTCTTAGAAAAAACGGCCGGCACAGGTGCCGGCCGTTGTATGGTTCACACGAGAGGGCATTATTGCTGGCGGTGTTATTCCGGCTGGACCCCGCAGATGATCAGTTTGCGGTTGAGAACAATCTGGGTCACCTTGGCCGTACCAGTCATTTTTTTCTGGATAAAACGCATGACATTGCGGGCTTTCTTGAAATCGTCCTTTTTCGCCCACACATTGTAGTCCATGGTTTTGTCCGTTGCCACGTTTTCCTTGTTCTTCGCAAAGCCTTCGTCAATGCAGTCGGAGATGGCGTCCTGGACAGTCTGGATATCGTCAAACCCGCTGGTGATGTTGAAGATAAGTTTGTACTGGATGCCGTCGTTGAGGTCCTTGGTCCAATAGGCGGAAACACGTGCGAGCACTTTGTCGATGGCGTCGTTGATGGCCTCTTCGACCAGGGGTTCCATGGCAGCGCCTGCGCGGGTTTTGCTGTAGCCGGTTTCTGTTCCAAGCAGGCGGGCCGTGGTGGTTTCATAGGCCTTGACCTGGACGGAAGCTTTGCCGTTTGTCACTGTTCCGGCAAAAATAATATAGACGTCAGAACCAAGGGCCAGGGCGATCTGATAGGCAATGTCCTCTTCTGCGCCTTTTACCTCGGCCTGCATCTTGGACTGATCGGCAAGCTGCTCGGCGGCGCGGGGAACAGCCACCTCGTAGGTGCGGGCAGTGAGATAGCTTTCAATTACCGCTGCAGCGTGTCTGGCCAGCGGGTTGGTGTCAAAGACCTGCATGGGGGTTTGGCCCTTGGGGGTCTCGGGGATGACCATGATGACCGGATTTCCCTGTGCAGAGGCGAGCGCGTCCTTTGACACAATCACGTTCTTTGCAGCAAGATCATCGGTGAGCTTCTGCTTGTTTACCCTGAAGAGCTTGGTCATTTTCACGCCTTTTTCTCCGTCGGGCAGCTTGGTCTTTACTGTTGAGATGACCTTGTCAGCTTCCCACGAAATATAGACGTTCACATTTTCGCCTTTGAAGAACTCTTCGGCAATGCCTTCGAATTTAGTCTTTGCGTCAGGCGAATTGAGCAGCGGATCCGTGCCGCCGACGAGTACAAACCAGACCGCCGACTTGCGCGCGTCGAGCAGTGCGTTCTTTTCCATGTCGTTCACGAACCAGCCAGTCTTGCCGCCCAGGCCAGTCGCACTGATGGTAACTTCTGCGGACGAGAAACTCTCAACAAAGGTCGCCTGATTAGACAACGGCTTGTTGGATTCGTCCTTGGCAAAAGCGCTGAAGGCCAGCAGGCCCACGCACAGGAGTGAAGTGATTAATTTCATTATTTGTTTCCTTTTCTATAAATGTTACAGACCAAGACGGCCGCGAACCATGTCAACAGGATCGAACGGCAGCGATGGCGGAGACCAGGTGAGACCAGCGTGAATGCCAATGCCTGAATGGGGGAAATCACCAGTCTGCCAGTCGCTTGCGAGAGTTGCTGATTCAAACCGGATGCTTAGATCTGCTATGAGGGCCGGGGTAAGGTTAAATCCGGCATTGGCTCCTGCAAAAAAGCCCATTCCCGAGAAGGTTTCATCGATGCTCAAGCTGAAGGCACCCGCACCAATGGATCCGCGTGAGGCTGTGGCTGAAAATGAAGCCAATCCGGCTTCAACGCCCAGGGTGAATCGCTTGACCAAAAAGCGTTTCATAAGAAGAATATCGAGCTGCCCGACCGATGCGCCGTCCGAATATGTGGCAATGTCTGCTTCTCCGGCAGATCCGAGACCATAGCCAACACCGGCAAAGAGCTGGTTGACGCCAAAATGACGGCCAATATTGTATCGTGCGTCGAGCTGGAGCCCCATACCCATGCCCAAGATGGCAGTGTCACCGCTGTTTGCCACACCGGGGAAGGTGCGGAACTTGATTGCAATGTCGATGGGGATGCGGGGAAATTCGGAAAGCACTGAACCGGTCATTGGTTCGCCGGCAACGATCTGCGCCTTGGATTTGTAGCCTTCCTTGCTGTTGGAGTCGGCGACCATGGAGACAACAACCCAGCCGTTAAAGGTGGATTTGACCGAGCCGTCTTCTGATTCTTCAAATTCGGCAATGCGGAATTTATCGTCGGCACGGAGACCTTCATTTTTTCCAAGATCGAAACCGACCTTGCCAGCATCGACTTCAACAACCTGTCCGGAAAGGCGGAATTCGGGCATTTCCTGGGTGGCGACCAACAGATTGCGGGCCGCATTTTTTACGCATGAACGGAAGGCGAATTCTTTGTGGTCAACAAGTTTTCCGTCCTTCATGAAGGTTTTACCTTCTTTTGCAAAGCCCATGGATTTGGTCATTTTTTTGACCACCAGCTTGGCCTGGGCCTTTTCGCCCTTGGTTGATATGCGGTACCAGAGAATACCCACATCCATGAGCATTTTGTACTGGCCGCCGCTGGTGAGTCCCGAGTAGCTTTTACACACGGGGATGAAGATAAAGGCTGAGTTCATGACTTTTGCGATTTCAACATCGCTAAAGCCGAATTCTTTTGCCTTGATGGCGTAGAAGGAGTTGCGGTCAGCCTCGCTGGTGTAGTTTTGGGCGCGCAGTTCCTTGTTCAGATCGACGATGGCCAGGATTTTTGGCACAATGGTTTTGTCCATAATCTCGGCGATATTGTCGATGGTGATTTCTTCCTTGGCATTTGCCTGGGCCACAAAGTCGCTGATGAATGACTGGGGAAGAGGATTGTAGTCGAAGCGGGGCATCATGAGTTTTTCCTTGATCTTCTCAAGGGTGTATCCCACGTATTCGCCCGGCATGCCGCGCACTGATTTGTCCATGAGCCAGAGCGCGTCGATAAAGGTGACTGACTTGCGTTCGTATTTGCCTGCTTCGGTTGTGGCCGCGTCCTGCTCGGCTTCGGCGCTTTCGAGAAGCGCCTGGTTGTCAGGCGCGGGTGCTGCCTGTTCAGCGGTTTGTGCTGCGACCGGAACAATGGCTGCAAGAACCACGATTAAGGCTATTGCAATGATCTTTTTCACATGACCTTCCTTTTTTGTTTATGTTTTTGTAATTACTAGTTGTTCTGGAGTTTGTCGAGTTCCTTATCAAGGTTCTCAAAGCCCTGTTTGGCGCGGAATTCAGAGAGTAGGGCCTCGCGCGAGGTAAGCGAATTGGTGACCTGCTGTTTCACGAAATCTTTTACCGCAGGGTCTGTGGTGTTGAGCACTGCCAGGGAATACATGGATCCATTTACAAATTCGCGGCGTTCAATGACCACGCCAATAAGGTTCTGGTCTGTGATGGAACGGGTGACGGACTGTGAGAACTCAGTAACTTCAGGGCTGTTGATGCCTGATTCCTGCATGAACTGGGAGGTCATATTGGAGATCTTCTGTCCCAATATCTTCGCGATCTCTGTTTTTGCATTGAGATCGGCAATGTCTTTTGCCAACTGGGGGCTCGCTTTTTTCGCAATTCCTGTGCCATAAAGTTTGCCTGGCGCAGAGGGAGGGTTGAGGACAAACGCGGGCATGCCGGACTGGTCGACCGGAGCAGCCTCTTTTGTACCGCCGCAATTTACAAGCATGAGACTGAGACCCAGAAGGGCCGGAACGAGGAATCGCATGAAACCTCCAATTGGGTTAAGTTGTTGTTATTTATGACTTACAGCATTTTCTGATCCAATAGTATATGTTTTAAGTATTTTTACAGTCAAGGGATATTAATACATATTCTGTATTTGTAGTTTTTATAGTTTTAGTGACCATAGAATTAATCAATGAGACGAATACTAATATTGATGCTCTGCATTGCCGCTGATAAAAAGGGCGTTGTCTGGTTTGGCCATTTTTTTAGTCTCACCTGTCTTTTAAAAAATGCGACGCTTGTCCGCTATACGCCTGAAAATGGCCTGCTCAGCAAGGAGATAAACCAGGTGCTCTGTACGTCAAAAGGCGAGTTGTGGGTCAGTTATATGGGCAAAACCGCCAAGGTGAGCAGGTCAATGGACCAGGGAAAAAACTGGGAGCATTTTGAGCCTGTGACAGTCAAAGGTCTTGGCATGCAGGAGCCGGTTGGTCTTGGATGGTTGGAAAAAATATAAGCAGGAAGAAAAGGGGCTTGCCAGTTATCGCGTCTGGGACGTATTTGTTGACGCGACAAACGCGGTCTGGTGCGCATTTGTACTCGCGATAGCCCAGATACCCGATGGGACGCTGTGGTTTGCTACGGCCCAGGGTGTCAGCTCGTTTGCTGGTGAGAAGAGACCCCGTGCGTAGTGAGGGACCATCCTGTTTTTCTCATGCAAGCAATTTTTTTAAAAGTTTGGCAAGGTCGCTGCTCCGGTAGGGTTTGGCGGCCATGCCCGCAAAACCGAATTGTCCGGGATGGGCCAGCACCGGGTCGTTTGAATACCCGCTTGAGACAATGGCCCTGACCTGCGGATCAATATTTTTCAGCTGCTCAAGGGTTTCTTTGCCGCCCATGCCGTTAGGAATGGTAAGATCAAGAATGACCACGTCGAATTTCTTTCCCGCTTCCATTGCTGCCTTGTAGCTTCGCAGGGTTTCCTCTCCATGCATGGCAACCGAGACATTGTATCCAAGATTTGAGAGCATATCAGTGGCAAGGTTGCGCAAAATAGGCTCGTCGTCCATAATTAGGATGCGGCCCGTGCCATGCGGCGCAATGTCCGCGGCGTTTTCCTCAGCAGCCAGGGGCCCGGTTGCGGCGGGCAAATAAATTGAAATAGCCGATCCTTTGCCCGGCTCGGATTCAACCGTGATTGTACCGAAGTGTTTTTTGACAATGGAATATGAGATGGCAAGCCCCAGACCGCTACCCTGTTGTTTGGTGGTGAAAAACGGGTCAAATATCTTTCCCGCCATTTCGCGGGGAATACCCACACCCGTATCAGCAATGGTGATGCGGGCGTAATTTCCCGGAGCCAGCGGAGGTATCTGTCCCGCACCAAGGACCAGGGTTTCTACTCCTATTCTGATTGTGCCGCTTCCAGGCATTGCCTGGCGCGCGTTAAGTACGATATTACTGATGAGTTGAGAAATCTGGCCTGGATCAGCCTCGCATGGCAGTTGCTGCTGGGCAAAGGTGTATTTGCATACGCAGGATGAACCGCTTATGGCAAGCTCGGCAGCGTCCCGAATAAGCGGCTGCAGATCAACGGGCTTTTTTGCCGGGCTGCCGCCTTTGGCAAAGGTAAGGAGCTGATTGGTGAGGTCTTTTACCCTGTTGAAGGCGCCCATTGCCCGGTCAAGATAATGCGCTGGCTTTTCATCGGCCGAAAGCAGATTGCGCGCCATGTCGATGTATCCAAAAAGACCTGAGAGCATATTATTGAAATCGTGGGCAATGCCACCCGCGAGGATGCCCAGGGAATCAAGTTTTTGGGATTTTTGCATCTCGTATTCCAGGCGTTTGCGTTCTTCCTCGGCCTGTTTTATCTTTGTTTCATCAGTATAGACGGCAACGATCTCACCGGATGCTAGTTTGTACACATAGTTATCGCGCCATCCGACAATGCGATCGTCCATGTACTGGCCAACGGGAAAATGTTCCGGAGCGCCTGTGCGATACACCCGCTGGAACACGGCGAAAATGCCAAAATCCCTGACACCGGGAAAGGCCTCGGTGACCCGTTTTCCTAAAACCTGCTCGCGCGGCATCTGTTCCATGGCTTGGGCTGCTTTGTTGAATTCCTTGAAGATAAAATCGTCCCCATTGTCCACGACCTCGTACACAGCCACGGCTGTCTGCATGGTATCGATGAGCATGCGGTAGCGGCCTTCACTCAGGACCATCTGCTGGTTTGCGGCGCGAAGCTGCTGTTCGGTCGCCTGAAGCTGTTGGTTCGCGGCCCGGAGCTGCTGTTCGTTAGCTGTCAACTGCTGGTTTGACGCCTTGAGCTGCTGTTCGCTTGCTGTCAGCTGCTGGTTGGTGCTGTCCAGCTTACGATTTGCATCAAACAATAGGTTCAGCATTGCGGTGCGGGCGCTGACAAACCGTATTGAGGTGACGAGCACATAGATAAAAAGGACCACGCACAAGACAAAAAGAACAATTTGGATCTTGTGAAACGCGCTGATTTTCTCATCAATTGTCGCGTGGATTTCTGCAGTGAGGCTGTCCGCGCGCAGAATGAGTTCGGTAAAAAGCGAATCGTATGAAGCGTCAGAAAGTGAACGGTCGGAGAGCCTTTTTTGTGACAAATCTTTAATTGATAGAATGATGATAGAAAAGGTGTTTGAATAAGAACAGATGCCCGTGGTGCAGGTATCGGGTTTTTTGACCCCCAGGACTTGGTGCATGCAGAGACGGCCTGCATGGGTCTCTGCGCTGTCGAGGCACGGCCAGAGAGAATCGAGCGTCTGGTCAGGATCGCCCGCGAGATATTCCTCGAATGCAAGGTGGGCGCGAATGGCTTCGTATTTTGCGTTTAGCGCTGCATGTTCAATGGGCAGCAGCGTACGGGTGATTGTTGATTCAATGTGCAGGGAATAGGCGACGAATCCTGCGACAAACAACCCGAGCAGCGCTGCCGGAACATAGATCCGGCTGGCGCGTGTGAGGCGTTGTCGCCTGGCCGTCCTTGGTTCAGGGCCTTTCTTCATGGGCATAGGAAACCTCCCTCAGATTTACCAGTCCGGCATCCGAAGCATCGCCCAGACCGCAGAAGACCTGGCCTGTTGCGCAGTGCAGAGTAATGCGCCGCCGTAAAAAACCGCCAAGAGAAGAAGCGGCAAGGGGCAGGCTTAAGTCGTAGAGGGTCTGCAATGCGCTGTCTATGTTCATTTCACAAATGGTATCTTCGTGCCGCTGGAGCACATTGGCCCCGCCAGCGACAAAGGCGACCAGGGATTGGGACTTCGAACCGCACTCAAGAAGCCGCTGCACCAGTCGGGCTGCCGCGTTCGAAATGTATTTTGAGCACATTGTCCGTGCCATGTATTGGCGCGCTTCCCGGCAGCATGGCATGGGCGAGTCCGCCCGCGCACGCCACGGGATCATAGAGGCCTATGACAATGCATGAGCCGATTGCGCTGGAGACAAGCGCCGTGTTCCCGGTACCTACCCCCACCTCACCGGTCTGGACGTCGATGACATGCCGTTCGTAGCGCATAAAATTTCACTTTGTAAGGATACCGAAAATATATGTTTGTTATTTTCCGGTATCAATTGAAAAAATGAAACTATTTGACCTTGCCAATAAATTTATTATTTTTTACAATCCTTATGATACGAAAAAAATCAACCAAGGAGATTCAATGGCAGGCCAAATTAAGCGATTAATAGACACGATTATTACCCAGCGTGCAAAAGGAAATACAACAATTATGTATACGACAAAAGCAAAATTGACGTTGAAAGGGGTTAATCCCGACTTGTTTTCAGATACATCAGCCGACGATCCCGAAACTATTAACCGGCTTAAAGGGATAGCCGCCGAACTCGGCGTGACCATTGCTTAAGAATTTAATAATAGAACTTTTATAACAGGAGTATTACAATGGCAATCAAGCAAGTGTATTCGCTTCAGGAAACGAAGCTGGTAGCCGGTGATTTTAAAAAGCAATTGGGTTCCTTCTCTCCTTCTGTTGTCTTGTTTTTCGCGTCAGTCAGCCACGACCACTCTCTTCTTAATACGGAGTTGCAGAAGGCCTTTCCCGGAGCAAAGATTTTCGGTTGTTCCACAGCAGGGGAAATCGTTACAGGCAAGATGCTCAGCAACGCTGTTGTATGCATGTGTTTCGACAAGGAAACGATCGCCGATGCGCATATTGAGGTCCTTGAGAACATCGCTTCCGAAGACCGGGTGCCAGAAACGTTTAAGAAATTCGAAACGTATTTCAAGACACCAATTAAAGATATGGATGTATCACAGTATGTGGGTATCATCCTTATTGATGGGATGAGCGGGGCCGAAGAGCGCGTCATGGACCGCATTGGCAATTTGACGGACATTTCATTTATCGGCGGTTCCGCGGGCGACGACCTGCAATTCAAAAAGACGTTCGTTTCCTCGGGAGGAAAGGCCTATTCGGGCGCGGCGGTATTGGCGCTTTTAAAGCCAGTCAACGGCTTCGATTTTCTTAAGACGCAAAGTTTTTCTTCGACCGGAAAAAAGTTGAAGGCGACGGACGTTGATGAAACCGCGCGCACTGTCCACGCATTCGACGGAAAACCAGCTATGCAGGCGTATGCGCAGGTGCTTGGTGTATCATTGGCGGATGCCGGGCAGAAATTTATGACAAATCCAGTTGGGCTCAAGGTAGGAGAGGAATTTTATGTGCGAAGCCCCCAGCAGCCGCAGGGACAATCGCTGCGTTTTTATTGCAACATTAAAAAAGGGATGGAACTCGATGTCCTGGTTTCCCGCGATATAGTCCAGGATACGCGCATCGCCTTGGACGCGAAGAAGAAGGAACTTGGCCTGATACGCGGCATTATTGATTTTCATTGCATTTTGCGCACACTCGAGCTTCGGCAGAAAAACCAATGCGATGCCTATGGAAAACTGTTCGAAGGAATCCCTGCGATTGGGTTCTCAACATATGGTGAGGAATTTATAGGCCATATTAACCAAACCTCTACAATGTTGATTTTTAAATAGAACGGGCGCAATTCTACGGGACCCAATCGGGCACGTCGGGCGATATCGCGTGCCGTATACGCGAAAATATGCCGCTGTCTTATTATGCCGCTGTCTTATTTAGTATAAGGCAGCGGTTTTTAGTTTTTATGGTAAATTTCCGCGTACCCTGATACAGGATGACTACCAGGGTGATGCCAAAGTACACCATGTCGCGCACCAGGAGTTCACGGGGGTCTGAAAATTCGCCCGCCTTGTGAAAGCCGAAGCAGCCGCAGTCGAATTGCAGGCCGCGCATCAGATTATAACTGATTGCCACGATGAATATAAGCAGCATACCGTTGATAAGCACTGCTGCCGAACGGGGCCATATGCCAAACACAAGGCAGAGACCGCAGACCAGCTCGAAAAAGGGCAGCATGATGGCCAGCACGTTTATGGTAACCCCCGGCATTATCTTGTAGCCATAGATGACTTTTGCCATGTCGGCCGGATGCATTATTTTATGAACGCAGGAATAGACAAAGAGCCCTCCTAAAAAGAGGCGGCAGGCAAGTTCCACATAGGGATTGCCGAAAAAAGCGGCGAGTTTAGTTTTCAACGGGAAGGCCCTCCGATTTCCATGCCGGGAATCCATCGATAAAGACTTTTACGTGTACATATCCCGCGTTTTCAAGGTTTTCGGCAAGTTCGTGGCTATCGGGACATTCGCGGCCGCTGCAATAGGCCACAATGAGCGTTGAATCGGGGTATGCCTGCCTGAATGGGCCGAACACGCTGAAAAAATTGTCTACCGGCAGCGAGATTGCCCCGCGAATGTGGCCCGCTGCATAGTCTTCGGCAGCGCGTGCATCGACAAAAAGAACGCCTTCGTTAAAATACTCCTGCGCCTTGGGCAAGTCTATCTCCCTCGCCTGGTTGATAAAATCGTGCTTGGCCTTTGCCGATATAACGCCTTTTGCCGTGTCCCACTGGCCAACCAGGGCGATGCCGCGAGGGGAAAGCGCATTGACGATAAAGGCCAACGCTATGGCGATAAGGGCAATGACAATGCATCCTTTACTGGTATTGATTATTGCTGCCATTTTTTTATCGAGGCCCCTATGCGTTTGGTGAATTTTCTGCCATCGGCGAACGAAACCGAAAGATCCACATGGCCATATCTGGTTGAATCGACTGGAGCGGTTATTTTTGGTTCTATGGAAAAATCGAAGGTCTGATTAGCCTGAAGCGTGAGGCCTGTAACGGGAAAGCGTTTGCTGAACACCAGTTCCTTCAAGTCCGTGACCACGTTAATCTCTGTCAGCGGAGACTGGTGGTCATTGGTCACGGTAAATGCGATCTCTTTTTCCTGAGTGGTTTTCCCGTCCTTTTCACATGAAAACTTGATATAGGTTGGATTATACGACCAGACGCGTTTGATATCAGCCGTGAACGCGACCACTGCATAGGGCTTTTGCGGATCGTTTGAATAGACCGTGACGGTCTTGTGCACATTGCCGAAGAATTTTTCTGAATCAAAGGTGATTTTCAGCGCGCCTTTTTCACCGGGAGCCAGCTGTTTCTTTGCCATCTCGGGAGCGGTACAGCCGCACGAGCGGTCGATTTTGCCGATTACCAGGTCAGCGTCGCCCGTGTTTGTTATCTCACAGGAATACGAGACAATGTCGCCTTGGATGAGCGTGCCCATGGAAAAGGAGTCGGGAGCAACAACAATGCGTGGAGCAGCGGTAACTGTGCAGGCAAGAATAATGGGTAAAATAATAGCCGACAGGCGCCTAAGAGTCATGGGAGAAAAGTATTAAATTCGGCGGGCTGATATCAATTTTTCTCTGCTGGTTTTTTGTCGGCTGTGTCTTGTTTGTTAAAACTTTGCACGTTGAACGAGAAGATATTGATTTTGGACATGATATTGGGCGGATAGAGGTTGCCGTCGTTTTCGAGTGAAATGACCGGATATTTGCGTTCGTGCGCCCACGGACCATAGATGGACTCGATTAAGCGGCCGGGCAGACAGGCAAAGGGTGCGATAATGACAATGCCTGAATATCCCTGTTCCATGGCTTCGGCAGCTACCGAAGGCGAAAGCGTTGCCTCGGTGGCAAAATCCGTAGAAGTGAATTCGTCGGCGCGCGCCATTATTTTCATCATATTAGAAGGCGCGGCCGGGAAAATGCCCGAGGCCTGGAAGGCATGTTCAATTTTATGCTGGACTTTGTGCTTCCACCAGAATTCTACACGCAACAGCGCCCGCTTGAGCAGGTAGCGGGTGACAATTTTGTTCCACAAAGGTTTTTTTCTGTACGCCAGCTTCAGTTCGTATTCGCGCATGAAATCGAGATAGTGTATCCACTCGGAAAGGCCCGAGATGCGCGCCATGATACCCCATTCGGTAAGGGTGTCGATGAGCGATTGCACTGAAAAGTCATCGCGCCGCACGTAGATTTCGCCCACTACCAGGACTTTTTTAACCGTGGTAAGATCGCGCGCCAGAGGCAGAGTACGCAGTTTTAGGGACATTTCATGGATGACCTTGGGCAAATCGCGTGACAGATTGCCGCTGGCAAAGACCTCGATCATTTTTTTCCAGTATTCATCGGCAATGGCAAAGCCGTCCTCGGGATTTTTCAAACAGACACGCATGCCGCTCTTGAGGTCTTTCATGGCATCGCCCGCGCACACCGCATGCCAGGCCATGAGCGTGAAGCCGCGTCCAAGTTCGGAGTACGAATTGTCAGAATTAAGTTTGAGCAGCGCGATGTTGGGAAATCCTTTTTCGCGTAAAATTCGGTCGAAAAAGACCGCGTATTGGCCCGTGCGGCAGGGACCGGTGGTAATAGGCATAAAGAGCACGTAGATTTTTTCAGGGTCTATAGTAAACTCGTTGAAATAGCGGATAAAGGCGCCTAAAACCAAAAGCGCGGGAACGCACTCCTTTCCGCTGGCAACATTGCGCGCAAGCTGGAGCGAGGTGCGGTCGGGCACGGGCAGGGGCACGGCATTGACCCCGCACCTGTTGGCGATGGTGGCAATGGCTTCGGTGGATTCGCTGCCCATGGAGGGCAGGAGCAGGACCACGCGTTTGTCGAGCAGGTCGATTTTTTTGCCGGTCTGCAAATCTTCAATCTTGATGTTTTTATCGGCGATTTTAATGTCGTACCGACGATCGAACACGGTACCGGGTTTGAACATGGCGCTGCGCGCGTACCCGTCGATAATGTCGAGAAAAGCCTCGATGCGTGTATCGACACCCGCATCGGCAGTGTGCGAATCGAGTTCGAGCACCAGGAAGGGCTTGGTGCCGTTTATCCAGCGCATGTAGTGGAGGATAAAGGAGTCGGGCGCGCAGGAAAAATTGGATAGATAGCACTGGTAGAGGCTCTTGTATTTGGCGATGTTTTCCGCGGCCCGCATGTTTTGCTGTCCATAGTACCAGTACATGTTTTCGTAGATATCCGCGTTTTCGAGCGGAACAAAATCAAAGGGAATGACCGTGAAACCGCGCGAGGTAAATTTGCGCGGGATACCCATGTTGGTGTAGTGGGTAAAGGCGTTGTAGGGTCTTCCGAAAACCACTATGGCGCGCCGGCCTTCGGCCTCGTACCGTTCCATGGCGCTTTTTCCGATCTCATTGGCTTTTTTAAGGTATTTGAGGTACGCGACCACTCCTTTGCGGAATGCGTGGCGGCCTTCTTTTGCTGAAAAGCCCAGTTTTTGCGCGGTTTCGATAAAAGGTTTACCGCCTTTGTCAAAGCCGTGAGCGAAGTCGATGACCGGTCGCAGAATTTTTTCATCAGGGATCTGGAATGCGGTGCGGATATAGTAGGGGAAACCCTGCACAATAGGGCACAAGCAGGCGTGGGCATCGTCCTGCATGGTTTCCATGAACTTGAAATGCGGCAGGAAATAGTAGTCCACATTTTTTTTATAGAGCTCTTCGGTCATGGCGTGCGCGATTTCACCCGGATAGCAGAAGGGCGCGTTCATTTTATCCAGGCCATCTTTGTCCGGTGTCTCGGACAGAATGGTTTTTACGCCAAGTTCCGCAAAGAAGGTGGCGTAGAGCGGCCACAGGTTGTAGACTGAGAAGGCCTGGGGAATGCCGACAACGAGATCTTTTTTCGGTACGACCTTTGAGAGATCGGGAGCGAATTCGGAAAAGAGCATGGTGTGGCGTACGGCAATGAGATCTTCAACCTTTGCCTCATCGACCTGTACTTTTTTGCGGCTGTTGGCGTATTTGTTGCACCTGCCGCCGAAAAAGTAGCGTGAATCAGCCACGCGGAGCTTGCGGATGGGGCAGTAGTTGTCGCACGATTTACAGACGAATTCGCCCTCATATACAATTTCGGCAGCGAGAATGGCGTTGAACGAGAAATCACCGGCATCGAGCAGGCCGTCGGCGTGTTTCTGCTTGGCGAGTATGCCCACGCCAAAGCAGCCCATGAGTTCGGGGTCGGGCGGCACCACAATGGGCTTGTTTACCAGTGCGGCAAAGGCCAGGGGGATGCCGCTATTTTTTGCCACGCCGCCCTGCAGCACAACGCGATTGCCGATGGAACGATTGCCTACAACGCGGTTGAGGTAATTATGTACAATGGAGTAAACAAGGCCGGCCACGATGTTTTCGCGGCTTGCGCCTTCCTGGATGGCCTTGCGTATGTCGGAATTGATGAAGGCCGAGCAATGCTCGCCGAAACGGAGCGGCGCCTCGGCCTTTTCGGCAATGGGACCAATCTCGGCTGCCTGGTGTATATTGAGATCTCCGTGGGCTGATTCCTCGAGAAACGAGCCAGTACCCGCGGAACACGCCTCGTTCATTGCATAGTCGACCGGCACATTGTTTTTCAGATATACGTATTTGGCGTCCTGGCCGCCGATTTCAAAAATGGTATCAATTGATTTGTCAAAATAGGTGGTTCCCACTGTGTGTGCGATGATTTCGTTGTACACGCCCTGGGTTTGCATGAAGACGCCCAGGATCTCGCGGGACGAACCGGTGGTTGCCGCAAGCGTGATATGGATGGGACTGTCGCCGATTTTTGCGAACACCTGCGCTTTGACCTCTTCAATGCATTTTTTTAGCGCCTTGACTGGATCGCCATGGGTGCGGCCATAGTGTGAGGCCACAATGAGCTCACGTTCCTTGTCGATGAGCGCGACCTTGGTGGTGGTGGAGCCGCCGTCGATACCTAAAATGTATTCGCGACCCGCCTCGACCTCGCCGTGACGCGGGGCCATATAGGTAACCTTGTCGTGGAAGGGGGTGAGTGACGGCATGCGCTCGAACGATACTTTTTCGTGGACAAAGACTTCGTCAAACGGGGGCAGGGGCGTGCCGTCGCGGCCCGCGATGATTGCCGCGCCATAGGCCTCAAAGTAAGGCGCGCTTTCGGGAATAATGAATTCGACCCGGGGCATGCCTTCGCGCAAAAATTTTATCAGGTGGCTGTTTTGGGTAAGGCCGCCGGTGAGCAGTACAAAGCCGCTCTGGATTTTGGCTTTTTTCAGGAATTCCATGACCTTGACAGCCATGACATTGGAGAGCGAGAGCACAATGTCGCCCTTGGCCGCCTCGCCTTTGTTGAGCTTGTGGGTGCAGTCGCTTTTCATAAAGACCGAGCAGCGCGAAGATAGTTTGTGCACCTGTGCTCCCTCGGCAAGGCGTATGCCTTCGGGGATATCGAGGTCCATGCGTTTGAGCTGCTGTTTGAAAAACTCGCCCGTGCCCGAGGCGCACTTGTTTCCGGAAAAGGAGTTGATGACGCGGCCGTCAGCATCGATGACATAGACCACGAGGTCTTCACCGCCCAGGGCGACTACGGCGCGGCAGGCAAGATTGTCGCGCACAAGCACTTCCTGGATGGCCATTGCCTCAATGACGCCGTGGGCTGCGACCTGCTTGCGTCCCTCGTTGCCTGTGACCACGGTGGTTATATCTGGCTGTACGCCCAAATCCTTGAGCATGGTCACCAGGGTGGTACGTACGTCGCCGTCGTGCGCCCTGACGCTATTGGCAACCATGGCCTGGTCTTCGAGGACCACGATTTTAACACTCGACGCGCCGATATTAATGCCGCATGTTTTCATAATATATCACCGGGAGCGGGTATCAGTAAAAGGATGTAAAAAATAATAAATACACGGGTATAGGACAATGCAAATCACCCTTATGGGTAAATGGCAGGAGGCGGCGAAGTGTCCGCAAGTGACGGTTTCAGGCTCACACAAAGCCCCATTTAAAAACAGTCTCTGAAAACCCCTTTGTATTTCGTCCTTTTTTTTGGCTCCACCATTTTTTTTGGACCCGCCTCGCCGAGCGCGAGGCGGGCGAGTAAAAGAAATGGTGGAAATCCCGGTATTGGCAGCTTCCCGGTGATCAGCTTTTAATCTTACAATAGCATTACTCAGTGAAGGCTGCCTGGGATGAAAAGGCCAGAAAAGAAATCCCTGTGGTAATCTTGGCGCTGGGGTCTTCCTCTTTTTTTATCCAGAAAGGCCTGTCAGAGAGCCTCTCCGGCCGTTTTCTGCTGTATCGCTTTCCTCATTGGAGCTTTCCGGAAATGAAGGCCCTGTACGGGTGGGATGTGGATAAATGGATCTTTTATGGCGGGTATCCCGGCACCGGAACACTCGTCGATACACCCGGCACCTGGCAAAACTATGTCACGGATTCCCTCATTGAAACCGTGCTCGCAAAGGATGTGCTGCAAATGCAGAGCGTGGCAAAGCCCGCGTTACTGAGGCACCTCTTTGCGCTATCCGCGGCGCATCCGGCGCAGATATTTTCCTATAATAAAATGTTTGGCCAGCTTCAGGATGCGGGCAACACTACCACCCTGTCCCATTATCTCAAGCTCTTGGAATCAGCTTATCTCATCATGCGGACTGGAAATGTTCCGGCAGGGTCAGAGGGTCAAAAGAGGCAGCAGCCCCAAGATTATCTTATGGAACAATGCCCTTGTCACGGCGCTCCATTTAAAATCTTTTGCGGAAACACGGAAAGATCACGAATGGTGGGGGTGTCTTGTGGAAAACGCGGTCGGTGGTCACCTGCTCAATCACCTCCATGAGACAGCAGGTGAGTTGTATTACTGGCGGCAGAGAGACTTTGAAGTGGATTTTGTGCTGAAAACCGCTGAAAAAACAGTGGCCATTGAAGTCAAATCTTCCCGGCCAAGGGTGTCAAAAGGTCTTGAGGCGTTTTTAAAGAGGTATCCAAAGGCCGTGCCGGTCATTATCGGACCGGGTGGCATAGCTCTTGAAGAGTTTTTCACCATGTCTTTAGACAAACTGCCAGGATTGTAACGGTTGTTGTTTATAATTATTGTCGCGTATTTCGTCCTTTTTTTACTTCACCATTACATTCGTGTGACACTTAGAAATTTGGTTTTCGTTATATTTATAACACACAAGACAATGTATCGGAGGACAGAATGTATTACAAAAAACCTGCTGTGAAGAATGAAGAAAAACATGTCAATATTGAAGAAATGATCGGTACACTCACCAGTCCGGAAAAACTGGTCATCAGTTCCTATTTCGGGCTCAACGAAAAAGAAGCGTTGACCCTTGAGCAAGTCGAGAAAAAGCTGAATATTTCAGAGGAACGGGTCAGGCAGCTCAAAAACAATGCTTTGGATAAAATGAAACATGCCTTCCAAACAGTACAAATAGCGTATTGCACATAGCACTATGTGTTAATATAAATCCCCCTTCTCTTTTGTGGTTGGTAACGGGGCGCCCCCCCTTGGCGCCCCTTACTTTTTGTGTTCTTGACCTTCCCTCCTGCGGAATGACATTTTAGAAACAGACAAATGAAATTTTCTGTGGCAAACAAGAGCATCAAAAAAGGAGACAACAATGGGTAAATTTTTGATCGTGGTTTCGCTCTTTATGTTCGGCTGTGCTTCTCAAAAAGCGACCAAAAGCAATGCTGATCTGTCAGAGGAAAAGGCCAAGGCGGGTTTTGAAGAGATGCAGAAGGAATTGGACAAAAATAAGTGATACGAGGTATCTGGCGCCTTTTTCAGGCAAGCGCCCGCTGATATTCTGCTAGATCCCGTTCTGAGAAGCAGCAAAAGATCACCTGCATGGGATTGACAAGGGTTTCAAGCGTGGTGCGTACCGTGGCAACAGCCACCTGGGCCGCCTTCTCAATTGGATAGCCATAGACACCGGTGCTTATCGCCGGAAACGCGATCTCCCTGATTCCATGCTGTTGTGCAATCTCTAAAGATTTTCTGTAACAACTTCCCAGCAGCCCTTTCTCGCCCCGTGCGCCTCCATGCCACACAGGACCCACGGTATGGATCACGAAACGGACAGGCAGTTTGTAGCCCTTGGTGATTTTTGCGTCTCCGGTCGCGCATCCGCCCAGCGTACGGCACTCTGCCAGCAGTTCCGGGCCTGCCATCCGGTGAATGGCGCCGTCAACACCGCCGCCTCCCAGAAGCGTGGTGTTTGCGGCATTGACAATGGCATCGATTCTTAGGGTCGTTATATCAGCGCGCATGGCTTTCATGGAAGGTTTTACCATAGTGTTTCTCCTATGGAATATTTCTTGGATAATATAAATAATTGTTTACCAATTAAACCCTAAATACAGCGCGCCGATCCCCGAGGAGGCCCCTTGTTTCAGGTATTAGGCCGTATCGAGGGGCGGCGCACCACTACTTCCTGACGCGACCTGCATTTAATTATCTTTCATGCGTATGCGTAACCTACTTATTGTCCTTTGCTGTGTGGCGTTTTCAGGGTGCATCAGGTACAGTTTTACCGGATCAACCCTGCCGTCGCACATCAAGACCGTGTCCATCCCGCTTGTCGAAAACACCACGGCCGAAATCGGGATAGAGGAGAAGCTCCGCGACCAAGTGTACAACGCTTATACGGGGTTGAACGTGCTTTCCGTGGTGCAGGACAACGGCGACGCTGACCTGCGCATACGCGTCATCGTGTACGCCAATGTACCAGACGAATACGACGCTTCGGGAAACGTGAAGACCTACAAGGTCACCATCACTGCCCAGGTGGCTTTTGTCGATACAAAAGAGAACAAGGCAATTTTTGAAGATACAATTACCGGCTCAGGCATCTACGACCACCGGACCGAAAACGTGGACACTGGCATTGGGATCGCCCTGGGCATGCTCAAGGAATCAATCATCAATAACACGGTATCAGGATGGTGACGTATGAAGTTTGTTAAGATGCACGGCGCTGGCAACGACTATATCTATGTTGATTGCTTTGCCCAGACCGTGAAAGACCCTGCGGCGCTGGCCATAAAAGTTTCCGACCGTCATTTCGGCATTGGCGGCGACGGACTTATCCTTATCGCCCCTTCGTCAGTGGCTGATGCGCGCATGATCATGTACAATGCCGACGGCAGCGAGGCCGAGATGTGCGGCAATGGTGTGCGATGCGTGGCCAAATACGTATACGACAACATTGTGCCAAAGGAAATGCTTCGGATCGAGACAAAAACAGGGGTCAAGGACATTGTCATGCAGGCGCGTGATAAAAAGGCCTTTGCCGCGCGCGTGAACATGGGCAAGCCTGTATTGGCCGCGCAGGAAATCCCCGCCATTCACCCGAAGCAGATGGTGATTGAACAGCCCCTGTCTGTTGGCGGTATGGCCCTTACCATGACCCTGGTGAGCATGGGCAATCCGCACTGCGTCATCTATGTTGACACAGTTGACTCGTTCGAGGTATGCAACATTGGCTCGCAGATCGAGAACCATCCCATGTTTCCCCGGCGCACCAATGTTGAATTCGTTGAGATTTTATCGCGCACTGAGGTGCGGCAGCGTACTTGGGAGCGCGGCTCGGGTGAGACCCTTGCCTGCGGCACAGGCGCGTGCGCGGTCTGCGTTGCGGGCGTGCTCACGGGAAAGACTGATACGGTCATTATTAACCGTTTGCGCGGGGGTACCTTAACGCTCGAGTGGATGAACAAGGACGAACCAGTGTTCATGACCGGGCCGTGCGTGGAGGTTTTCAGAGGAGAGATAGGTGAGTAAGGAGGCACGAGGCACGAGGTACGAGGTACAAGACCGGATACCAGACCTTCATTCATCTCGCTCCTCGCTCCTTGTACCTCAATCCTGCCATGTGCGATATTTTGTAACCGGCATTCTCTTCCCCGCGCTTTTTTTCTTGCACTGTTCCTTTGATCCTTTTCGTACGACCTTTGATGACACTGAAGACGCGGTCATGTATGAAGCTGCAGAAAAAACCTCGGCGCTCGCGTCCATAGACACCCTCACTATCATGGCGTGGAATATCAAATTCGCGGGCGGCCGCATCGACTTTTTCTTTGACTGCTACGGCGATCGAACTCTCATGACCAAGGATGAGGTAACGGATAATCTCGACGGGCTGGTGCGCAAGATCAATCAGGTAAATCCGGACATCCTGCTGCTCGAAGAGGCTGATATCGAATCAAAGCGCTGCGCCTATGTAGACAATATCCAGTATATCCTCGACCACACCAAGCTCAACTACGGCGCGTATGCGTCGCAATGGAAAGCTGATTATGTGCCCAGCGACGGCATTGGCCGCATCAATTCGGGTAACGTGATATTGTCAAAATGGAAACTCTCGGACGCGGAACGCATTGCCCTGCCGCTGCAGAGCGAGCAGGACGCGCTCACACGGTATTTTTACCTGCGCCGCAACATCCTGACCGCGCGGGCCGCGGTGCCTGGCCAGGCGAATTTCCGGGTCATCTGTATTCACGCCGACGCATATTCCCAGGATGGTACCAAGAAAAAGCACATTGACCGGTTCAAGGCGGAAATTGATCGTTTTGACGCAGCAGGCGCGCTGGTTGTTGCCGGCGGCGATCTTAATTCCTTGCCTCCAGGATCCACCATGCTGAAGGATTTTCCTGATTCAAAGTGCGTAAGCGAGGATTTTCAGGCTGATGATTTCAGCGAAGAGACAGAGTGGCTTGTGCCGCTGTACACCGCCTATGCCGAGGCCATTCCTCTTGCAGTGTATCAGGCAGACCAGGCGTCTTATTTTTCTCATACAACAGACAAAGATGGTTTTTGGAACAGGCGGCTCGACTATATTTTCACCAACAATGATTCCGGGTTTGTTACTGGTGCTGGCATGGTGCATCAGGACATTGGCCATGGAGGCATGGAAACCATGCCCCTTTCTGACCACGCACCGATAACGGTGAGGATAGTGTTGCCATGAGGTCTCTCCGGATATTTCTTTTTCTTCCATTACTTGTCTTTTCTAAGACCGCGCCATGGTCAGCAGGTACTGCCGCGACCATTCCCGCGCACCGGGTTGAAGTGGGTCTGTTCCAGCCTCTGTGTTACGGTCTTACTGAATCAGTAGAGCTTTCAACGTTTCCTTTGGTCAATGTGCTCATGCCCAACCTGGGCCTCAAAAAAGCGTGGCCCGATAAAGGCAGGCTTTTGCTGGCGTCCGAGCATTCTATCACCTGTCCAACACCTCTGTTGCGCACATTGGCGCGCGATGGTGCTGGCGGCCTGCTGCCGTCGGACGCGGTTGTTCCTGTTATCCTCACGGTCAAGAACCAGGCCCTGGTCACCAAGGAATGGAACAATGGTTTTTCCCTGACAGGCAAGGCGGGCATTGTGCTTGCGGCGCGGTTTGGTGACATGAACATGCCCACTATCGATTATGCGAATATTTTTCCCCGTACTGCGGTGTATCATTCAGGATATATAGTCAACGCTGGCGTGGATTTCAACGGGGTTATCCGCGGGCCGTTCGCGTTTTTACTCGACGCTGACCTTTTTCTCACAGGCCTCGATGATGGCGCGTATGCGATTGAACACAAGGGGCTTTTCATCTGGAACAAAAGCCACAGGTTCAGGACGTGTGCGGGGTACAAGGTCATCTTTGGAGAATATCCCTTTGGCACGCAGCTTGATGTAATGCCGTTTTACCCATTACCGGTACCGGTGTTTGATCTGCAATGGGGATTTCGATAAGAGTATATTTGCCTTTTTTAATCCATGGCTGCAATACAGAAAATCACGGGAATTGTTAATCCCAGGAGTGCGAGCGGAAAAACCGCGCACCGGTTCAGAGACTTGGTGGGTCTGTGCGACAAGCACCTTGGCCGGGCGGCGGACCGCATCAACTGGAAATTCACCATGAAAAAGGGCCATGCCGAGGAGCTTACCCGCATTGCCCTCGAAGAGGGCGCATCCATCATTCTTTCCGTGGGCGGCGACGGCACGCACAGCGAAGTGGTCAAAGGTTTTTTTTCCAAGACTGGCGCGGTCATACATCCGGCGGCCAAACTTGCGGTCATTCCACAGGGAACAGGTGGCGACTTGTCACGCAGCCTGGGATTAACAAGCGGCGCAGAGGCGGGTGTCAAAGCGCTTGCGCAGGGAACGACGATCGCGGTTGACGCGGGTGCGCTTGAATACACCAGTCTTAACGGCGCAACCGCAAGAACCCATTTTATCAACATTACCTCCATGGGGGTAAGCGGTGTCATCACCAAACTCGCAAACAGCGGCCCAAAGTGGCTGGGCGGCAAAACCGTGTTCGCGCTTTCCACCGCACTGGCATTTCTGAAATACAGGAACAGGCCGCTGAGCCTGAGCATTGACCATGGCCCGTTTGAAGAGCATGTTGTGGCGTCCCTTGCCGTTGCCAATGGCAGGTTTTTCGGCGGCGGCATGAAGATTGCGCCCACGGCGCTTCTCAACGACGGACTTTTTGACGTTGTGTGCATCGGTGATTTCAATTTCTTTGGGTTTTTGCGCCATTCCCGGCATGTCTATGCAGGCGCCCATCTCTCTGAAAAAGGGTTCTGGTGCAGGCAGGCGCGTACCATCACGGTCAGATCAGACCACGAGATATTCCTCGATGTTGATGGTGAAAACCCGGGTACGCTTCCCGCGACCTGTACGGTGCTGCCCCGTGCCATTACCCTGTTCACGGGCCCTGGCGCCGCAATATCCTGAGAAACCCTTTTTCAGACTTGCTGCAACAGTATATATTACTATTGGTACAGCACAAGGAGTAACGCATGGACGATCTTTCCCTGTTTCTCAGGTTTGTGGTGGCGCTTGCCATCAGCGTTCTCATGGGTTTGCAGCGCGAATTCGCGTACGAGCAGCACGACCGCGAATTGCCCACGGGTGTTCGTACCTTTGCCCTCATGGGCCTTATTGGCTGCAGCACGGCCTTTATTTCCGACACGCTTTCGTCGCCATTGCCCTTTATTATCGCGCTGGGCGTTGTGGGCGCATTTCTAGCCGTCAATTATTATATCGAAGCAGCCCAGGGGCAGGTGGGACTCACCACAAAAATGGCCTCAATTTTCACCGTCATTATCGGCGGCATGGCCTACTGGAGCCAGATTGAGGTTCCCATTGCCCTGGGAGTTGTCGCGACCTTTCTGCTCTCGGCAAAGATTGAGCTCCATTCATTTGTCCAGCACTTAAAGCGCGAAGATGTTGTGGCGGCACTTAAATTCGCGGTCATTTCCGCGGTCATTCTCCCTGTTTTTCCAGATAGGTCCTTTGGCCCCGAGCCTTTTAATATTTTCAATCCCTTCAAGCTCTGGCTTTTTGTGGTTTTCATCTCAGGCATCAGTTTTATTGGATACGTGATGATCAAAATTGTCGGGTCTAAAAAGGGCATAGGCATTACCGGGTTTTTTGGAGGCATAGCATCGAGCACAGCCGTTACCCTCAGTTTTACCCAGCGCAGTGTCGAGAACCAGGAATATTCCACCTCATTCGCTTTTGCCATTGTGCTTGCCTGGACCATTATGTTCATACGGCTGCTCGCAGTGGTTGCTTTCCTGAATGTGAGCCTTGTGCCGCTGTTGGTTATGCCGGTGGTTGTTTCCGTGATCGTGGGGCTTTCCTACTGCATCTATCTTTTCAAGTCTCAGAGTTATGGACAGCAGAAGGAGGATGTTGCGTTCACCAATCCTTTTGAAGTGGTGCCCGCGGTAAAATTTGTGCTTATTTTTATTGTCATTCTTCTTGTTTCAAAAGTCGCACAGCTCTATTGGGGCAACTTCGGCGTATATATATCAAGTTTCTTTGCCGGTTTGGCTGATGTGGACGCCATTGCCTTTTCCATGGCAAAGTTGAGCAAAGGGCCTGAAGGGCTCACCATTGCGATTGCGTCAAAAGCCATTGTTCTTGCCGCTGTGGCAAACACTCTGGTAAAGGGTACAATTGTGTGTGTGAGTGGCGCGCCTGCTCTCAGAAAAGCGATTTTGCCAGGATTTATTCTTATCACTGTTGCGGCCACTGCGGTCATCTTCTTTATGTAGACAACTCCTGGCGAATTGACAATTTTTTCTTACAATCTTTATAAAAGTAACGCCTCCAAAGGCTCTCTTTCCTGCAATTCAAGCTCCCGCTCTCTCAGCTGCAAGGGTAGTGTTGCCTGAAGGGTGAAATTTCCCATGGCAAGTCCAAGGTCGTATAGCGCCCAGCGGTTGGGATCGCCGTTTTCCATGGTTGTTTTGACCACTGTTAAAACCAGCAAAGGCGCGCTACCTGCCCACGTTTTGTTCCGGTCAGTAAGGCAGGCGAAGAGTTGTGCATGGCGCGGGGCGTCTTTTTTTTGCGCATAGACAAACCGCCATGGCTGTTCGTTCATGGCAGACGCTGCCCAGCGCGCCGCTTCAAACAGGGAGAGGATGGTTTCCTTTTCAATGGCCTTGTCCGCAAAGGCGCGGGGGCTCCAGCGCTTGCTGATGAAGGCGTGGACAGGATGGCCAACAAATGGTACGGGTTTCATATGTGTCTCCAAAGCTCTGTAAGAGATCGTGAGTGACCGTTTTCCAGGAAGAATATAGCAGATGAAATGAGAATTTTCAAGACACTTATCCCTCACCGGCCGTTTTGATATCCGCCTTTGGCGGACTATTCGACGCTCGGTCTACCTCCACTCATGCCTGGGATATCTCCGTGACAGCGTTTTCTTCAACTCCGGATAATGCTTTTCCCAAAATCCTGCCAGATCATTCGTGACCTGAACAGGTCTGTGGTTTGGCGCAAGTATCTCAAGCAGCACGGTTGCCCTGCCATTGGCGATTTTCGGTGACGCATTCATGCCGTAAAAATCCTGGATTCGTGACCTGCCCTTAGGCTCCTGACCCACTGTATATGTAATAGGCATGCGCCTGCCATTGGGCAGTTGAATATGAGACGGCGCCATGGAGTCAACAAAGTGTGATTTGCTCCCAAGAATTCTACGGATAACAGGTAACACTTCTTTTTCCCGCACAGCATTGTATCGCGTTTCCCCGGCACAGAGCTCTTTAATAATCAGTTTTTTATCATCATCGCCCATTTGCGGCAGGTTTTGTTCAGGGAAAATTGACGCAACCCAGCGAATGCGGTCAATATATGCCTGGGTTTCCTCGTCAAAGCCATTGAGAGCTAGATTTTTATCAACAATGTAATGTGCGAGAAATTCAGCCGCAGCTTCTGGATCAGGCTGGTCGTTTAGTTTGTCTTCAATGAGCACCCCAAGGCAGAAAGTTTTGGTGCGCTGTTCAACTGCTTTGCGCTCAGCATTATACGAAAAATTGGTTTGTGAGCGCCAGTTATCAGGAAAGAGTTCGAGTAACCAATCTTCCTCTATGCCGCAGCAGAGCGTTAAAATGGTTTTTGGCTGCTGGCCCCTGTTGCGTACTTCGCGTACTTCTGTTGCCACCAGGAATTGGGCGCCGCGCGCAGCGCTCTCGCGGGCAAGTTCGCCCCTGCGTCCGTCACGAAACTCGCATTGAAGCGTGCCCATGTCGCGGCGGCGGGCAAGCCGGTCAGGATAGGAGAGCAGCAGGGCCTTTGACAATGCGTGCGGATCTTCGGCATTATCGCGCGTGTGCATGCGCTGGTGGCGCAACAGGTTCAGGAAATAAGCCTGTGTACGAAGGACCTGGCGTGCAGCGCCAGCATTGAGCCCAAGCCTGGTACATATGGTTATATCAAAATGGGATTGCTCAGCGCGATCTATCAGATACGCTAATGCGTTAAAATCAGATCCGTGTTCGCGCATGGCTGAACGGTCGGGCAGATCGGGTTTGCCTGTTAACACCTGCCGCTCGGTCAGAACAGCGGCTGCAAGCGCGCCCATTTTTGGTACCCCGCGTTTGACGGATTCAAGCAAAAGCCGTGACAGCCGGGGGTGGGCTGGCAGTTTTGCCATTGCAGTGCCGTCGGCCGTGACTGAGCCATCGGCTTTGAGCGCGCCAAGCTCAACAAGCGTTTCAAACCCTGCCTTGAGCGCAATTTCAGGAGGCGGTTCAAACCAGGGGAATGTTGATACGTCATTGACCCCCATCATCTTTACGTTCAGCAGGGCTTCGCACAGATCAATGCGCGCCACTTCAGGCTGGGTGCGCGGGCTGCGTGTGTCATGATTTGCCTGGCTCCACAGGCGTATGCAGATGCCCGGTGCTTCGCGGCCAGCGCGTCCTGCGCGCTGTGCAGCAGATGCCTGGCTTATGGTCTCAACATAGAGGGTGTTAAAGCCTCTGTTCGGGTCGTACCTGTTTATACGCGCAAGGCCGCTGTCCACAACATGGCGCACGCCAGGAATAGTAAGCGAGGTTTCGGCAATGTTTGTGGCAACAATGATTTTGCGGCGGTCCGTTGGTTCCATGACGCGCTGCTGCTGGTGTGGCGGCAGATCGCCGTACAAGGGAAAGAGTGTGCAGAGTTCGGGCAAATGTGCGTTGCGCACTGCTTCGACCGTGCGCCGTATTTCATAGGCGCCGGGCATAAAGATCAGAATGTCGCCTGTTTCTGTGTTCATAAGCTGACGAACCGCCGTTACCGCATTGTCCCATGGCGGTGATTCGCGGCCAACAGCAGAGTAGCGTATGTCAACAGGAAAGACGCGGCCCTCCGTATGCACGGTCACGCTGTTTTCAAGATAGGCTGCAAGAGGCCCTGGTTCGAGCGTGGCAGACATAACAATAATTTTGAGGTCAGGCCTGCGTTCAATTTGCAATTGGCGCGTCAAGGCCAGGCCAAGGTCTGTTGTCAGGCTTCGTTCGTGGAATTCATCAAAGATTATTGTTGAAACATTTTTTAATGAATGGTCATGCAAAAGTCTGCGAGGCAGAATGCCTTCGGTAATGAACAGCACGCGCGTGTCATCCGAAACTGCGCTTTCAAACCTGGTCTGGAAGCCTATTGCCTCGCCGAGTTTTACATTGCGCTCGGAGGCAACGCGCGCTGCAAGCATTCGCGCGGCAATTCTGCGCGGCTGCAGAACAAGGATTTGGCCCTGTGCTATATCGGAATCAAGAACAAACTGCGGCACCTGGGTCGATTTGCCGCTGCCGGTTGGCGCGTGGAGTATCAGGCGGTTTTTTTCGCGCAGGGCTGAAACAATCTGTTCTTTGACATCGTAGATGGGGAGCGTAGAAGGATTCATGGGCGCATCTTTTCCGGCAGCACGGAGGCTGCCGGGTGATCAGTTATTTCTGTTTTTTTTTGGGCCAGGGACGGCCCATAAATCGAGACCGTCTTTGGTCTTATGATCAAGCGGCACCCTCCGCGTTGCCGCATTCATCAGGGGGGATCAAATTACCCTGCATATAATGCATTTTAAATACGCTGATTCAGGACACGAGGCAAGTACGGGATGGTCTGGGGGTTGGCCGCGCACTTCGAGTATCTGCACATTCCTGTTTTCGCGCGCAGCGGCATTGCTGATGACGCGAATGAGTTCCTGATCTGACACACGGCCAGAGCAGCTGCACGAGACAAAAATAGCGTTTTCAGCGCATATTTTAAGCGCCTGTGAATTCAGCTGTGTATAGCCTTTGAGCGCCTGGTCCACCCCGCGTGACGATTGGGCAAACCGGGGAGGGTCAAGCACAACGAGGCCGAAGCTTTCGTGGTCAGAAGCCATTTTATCAAGCATTTTAAAAGCATCGCTCCGGACCCAGGTAATATTCCGCAGGTTGTTCAGGGAGGCGTTTTGCCCGGCAAGGGCAAGCGCGTTCTCTGAGGAATCAATGGCTGTCACTTCAACGGCGCCGGCTTTTGCCAGATTTAGGGAAAAGCCGCCCGAATAACAGCAGATATCGAGACAGCGTCTGCCCACCGCATAAGCGGCCGCGGCCTTCCGGTTGTCGCGCTGGTCAAGGTAATAGCCTGTTTTATGTCCAGTGTGCAGGTCCACAAGAAATGAAATATTGTTTTCGACAATGGTAACGGGGCCTTCGGGCATGTTTCCCCGGATCAGTTGGTCCTGTGCTTCAATACCTTCGAGTTCGCGCATGCCTTTTTCAGTGCGCAGATACACAACCGCTGGCTGCAGCAGAGTAACAAGCGAATCGACGATAAGGTCCTGTTGGAGGAAAAGACCCAGAGAAGTGAATTGAACCGCAAGAATGTCGCGATAGCGATCAACGACAAGACCGGAGAGCATGTCACCTTCGCTGAAGACGAGTCTGCACCCAGTTTCCTGACCCATGAGCCCAAGGCTTGAACGCAGATGTATTGCACATGCGATTCGGTTGTGCCAGAAATCGTGTGTGAGTCTGACTTCTTGGTCCCACGAATAGAGGCGAACGCGGATCTGGCTGTTGGCATTGTACAGGCCATGGGCCACAAAAGCGCCGGTTCCGGAGATAACCGTGACTTCCGCGCCATTGGCAGGTTTGCCTTCTATACGGTCAACAGCGCCTGAGAAAAGCCATGGGTGGCGGCCAAACGCAGGGCCCTCACGTCCGGTCTTGAGATATACGCGCGGTAATTCAGCCACAGCGTTGATTGTTTACGCGGCCTTTATAATACGGACTTTAATGACACCATTGATGGCTTCGAGTTTCCTCGTCACATTCTCGCCCACGTCGCCATCGATGTCCACGATGTTGTAGGCATAGTCGCCCCTGCTCTTATTGAGCATTTCAGCGATGTTCATTTTCGCATCGGCAAGGGCTGTGGTGAACTGGCCCACCATGTTGGGTATGTTTTTATTGATGATGGAAATGCGCGTTTTGCCCGAGCGTTCCAATTGGCAGGCCGGGAAGTTGACTGAATTGGTGACATTGCCATTTTCAAGAAAATCCCGTACCTGGTTTGCCACCATGATTGCGCAGTTGTCCTCTGCCTCGGGTGTGGACGCGCCCAGGTGGGGGAAGCAGGTGACATTGGGGGCCTGGAGAATGGCTTCGTTGCCGAAATCAGAGACATAATGGGCGATTTTGCCCTCCTTGAGCGCGGCGATAAGCGCGGCTTCATCAACCAGCGCGTCGCGCGACAGATTCACAATGCGCACGCCTTTTTTCATGAGGCTGATTTTTTCGGCATTGATGAGGTGCTTGGTTTTATCAGACAGGGGCACGTGGACGGTGATATAGTCGGAATTGGCCACCAGCGCGTCGAGGCTGCGCGCTTTTTTCACATCGTGCGAAAGGCTCCAGGCCGCTTCGACCGAAATATAGGGGTCAAATCCTTCAACATCCATGCCCAAGGCCAGTGCGCTGTTGGCGACCATGACGCCTATGGCGCCAAGACCTATGACGCCCAGTTTTTTTCCCAGGAGCTCGGGACCCACGAATTGCGACTTGTCCTTTTCGATCATTTTGGAGATTTCAGCGCCTTTGCCCGCAAGGCCGCGTGCATAGGCCAGGGCGTCGGCAATGCGGCGCGAGCTGATGAGAAGCCCGAGGATTGCCAGTTCCTTGACCGCGTTTGCGTTTGCGCCGGGTGTATTAAAGACAACAATACCCTGTTCAGAACATGCATCAACAGGAATATTGTTGACGCCTGCGCCGGCCCGGCCAATGGCCTTGAGCGTGGCAGGCATTTTGCCGTTCATTTTAAAGCTGCGTAGCAGAATGGCATCGGGATTGGCCAGTTCCAGGGCAGTTTCATAAGTTTCTTTGGGCAGTTTTGCAAGGCCCAGGGGAGAAATTTTGTTCAACATGCTTATTCTGAACATGGCGCAGATCCTTTCGTAAAAACGTTTTATTTCCGGAATTTTTTTGGCAGAGTAATATAAAAAAAATCAGTTTGATCGGACCAGTATCTTTTCGCGTACGGTCCTGAAAATGAGCCAGAAATAACTTGGCGCGAAAAAGAGAAAGGCGGGCAGAAGGGCAAGCTTTCCCGAGCTCATGATGAGTATGAACATGGTTATGAAGTAGGCCACAAAGAGAAAGACCAGGTAATGAAACGGCTTGAGAGCGCGTTCGCAGCTGATGGTGGCCCTCAGGTTATTGTTGAACTTTGGGGTGCGGATAAAGGAGGTCTTTTTTCCTCTGACCGCATCTATGACCGCGAGCAGGCCGTTGAGAGAGAGGCCGATGCTGAAGATGACCAGAAGAAGCGGGTAAAAGAAAGTCCTTGGAGTAAATCCCCTGACACCGGCTTCGGCGATAAAATAGTAGAACCAGATCATGACGCAGTTGATGAAAATAAAGCTCAGGGTAAGGTACATATAGTGTATGTCGAGGTATTCCTTGGTTAGGAAGAGCACGGGTATTGCGCAGAGCGTAATGAGAACCGAGAAAATATAGCCCATGCCCGAACCCAGGTTCAGGGTGGCGTCAACTTTGTTGCGGAGCGAGACCGGAGATTTCCATATAACCGGTAACACTTTGACGAGTACTTCGCACATGCCTTTTACCCACCGGTATTGCTGGCCGTTGAAGGCGTCGAGGGTGGGAGGCAGTTCAGAATAGCACACTAGATCTTTAAGGAACACGAACTTCCATTTGTTCACCTGGGCACGGTACGAGAGGTCGAGGTCTTCGGTAAGCGTATCTCCCTGCCAGCCGCCTGACTCGAGAATGGCCTTTTTTCTCCAGATGCCCGCTGTGCCGTTGAAATTGAAAAAAAGGCCGCTTCTATTGCGTGAGGTGTGTTCAATGATAAAATGGCCGTTCAGAAAGGTGGATTGGAGACGAGTGAGTAGGGAGTCGTTGGCGTTTATATATCCCCAGCGCGCCTGGATCATGCCGACCTTGGGATCCGTGAAAAAGTGGACGGTTTTGGTCAGGAAATTTTCAGGGACAATGAAATCTGAGTCAAAGATGGCGACATAGTCGCCCCGGGCTATTTTGAGGCCCTCGGCAAGTGCGCCAGCCTTGAAATCTTTTCGTATTTTTCTGCGGATGTGTTCAATATTGAACCCGTCGGACCTGTATTTTTCCACAAGACTGGCAGTAAGAGTCACTGTTTCATCGGTTGAATCATCCAATACCTGAATTTCATACCTGTCTTTAGGGTAGGTAAGGGCAGTGGCAGAGCCAAGGAGTCTCTCAACAACATTAGCCTCGTTGTACAAGGGGAGTTGTATGGTAACAAAAGGCAGGTCGTTGAATTGGCTAAAAGGCACGGGGACATTTTTATTATAATAAACGTAGAAAAAGAGCAGTTTTAATTTATAAATGATCAGCGCGGAAAGCGAACCGAGCAATGGAAAGTAGAGACCAAAGAGCAATATGGTGAAAAAGGGGGTTTCTTTCAATTCCATAGTGGGCGCCATTTCCTTTTTTAAATTAACAAACGCCCATTAAAAGAACGTAATAATATCTTATTTTATTACAATACATTGCAAGTAATTAATTTAACCGGGCGTTAAACAGAATGGTGAATTCCAGCCTGATGAAGGCATTTTTCATCAGAATCTGTTTCAAGCTGGATAGTAGCATGATTTATACTGAAATTCTCATGTAAAAGAGCTCTGATTTTGCCCATAATACTGTTTCCTTCGGCCATGGGGATATTTGCTACGCGGACATGCAGTGTTGCAGCATAGAGATTTCCTGTTATTACCCAGATATGAATATCGTGGATCTCCTTTATCTCCGGGACTTGTGAGAGCAGCGTCTCTTTTACGGCATGTATATCAATGTGTTTGGGTGTTGCCTCAAGGAGAATATTGGCCGATTCCTTGAAAAGGCGCCACGCCCAGACAAGAATGAGGACACTGATCAGGAGTGAAAGCAGAGGGTCGATGAAGTAGAGCTTTTTATAATAGATGACAATACCGCCGGCTATGATAAGTACCGACGAGGCTGTATCGCTGATCACGTGCATGAAAGCGGACCTTATATTCATGTCTTTTTCAGAATCGGATTTTAACAAAAAGACACTGACAATATTGGTTATAAGACCGATACAAGCAATGCCTACCATCTCTTTTTCCCTCACCGGAACAGGAGTGATGAGCAGCGCTATTGCGTGGTAGACAATGAGCCCTGTGACGCAAAAAAGAAAGAGCGCATTGATGAATGTGGCGAGTACCTCGGCCCTGAAATAGCCGAAACTTCTGCGGTCATCGAAACGCCGCGAAGCAAGGACAATGGCAAAGTAACTCATGCCAAGGGCAAAGATGTGGGTAAGCATATGGCCCGCGTCGCTTAGCAAGGCCAGGCTGTGCGTGTGCAGGCCGCCCGCGAATTCGAGGAGCATGACCAGGCCATTTACCAGCAGGGCAAGCAGGAGATGGCGTTTTTCCGAACTCTTGTAGGTGTGGTGATGGTGGTTGTGGGAGTGGTCGTGCATAAACAGCAGGAAGCTGCCGGGCAAGGCAGCCTCCTGCATCATTTTAAGATTATTTCTGCTTTATTGATTCAGAAGGGCAGACATCCACGCAATTGCCGCAGTCCGTGCATTTTGCCGCGCTAATTTTGTAGATGGGGTCACCTTCGGAAATGGCTTCTTCCGGGCATTCGGGCAGGCATGCCCCGCATGCTGCGCAGTCGTCGGTGATATAGTGTGCCATGTGTCTAAACTCCTTTCTTTGGGTTATGTTTCACCTGAAAAGGCAGGTAAAAGTATAGTCTTTTTTTGTTTCGGAAAACAACCAAAACAGCGCGGTTTCTGGATTCCCCAAAGCCAAGAGGTTATATTTCCTGCATGAAAATTCTGGTGATTATTATCCGCATCATGCTAGCGCTGCCCCTGTATGCCCAGGACCTGGAAGATTCAACCGTGGCAACGCTCAGAAAGACCGGCGTGCGCGTCCAAAGTGTCACGCTGCTTTCCCCGGGCGTGCTTAAAGTGGCACCGGCCTTTTTCCAGGCCGACAGGTTTGAACTTCTGGGAAAGCTCATGACCGTTTTTCAGGAAGGGGACGATAAGGCCTATGCAATCAAGAGGCTTGGTCCAGGCTTGTTTTCCATCAGGAGCAGACGGACCATCCGCCAGGGCAGTACCCTTAGCATAGCGGCCATGGATAAAGACCATTTCATTGCATATGCCAATCTGAACCTTAAAAAAGGGGTCTCTTTTTCGTGCATAGCGGTCCTCGAGGCATGGTACACCGCGACCCCGTCAGGCGTGCGCTGTTCAACCGTGGTGGCCTATGAGGCGCCTCTCGCTGTCAAAGGCATAGACAGAGGCATGGCCTTTTTTACGGGAATGGGCTTTGTGGGAAGAAAGACAGCGGGATTTATCGAGAGAATGAATGTAACCATGGAGCGTGCGGCCGCGCTTTCGACCGTGGAATGGCGGCGAATGAGCGGCGACAGCAGTGCGCTTGCGTCCCTGTTTTTTCCGGTTGTATTTACCGGTGAAGAAAAGCATTTTATTACCAAGATGCTTGAAACCCCCAAGAGTCAAAAGTGAACAGGTCCTTTTCTAAGACCGATGGTCTGCTCTGGGCTGTCATTCTTGCCTATACGGCCGTTATCTATGCCACGCTTTCATGCGTAGGCGCCATCAGGAAAGAGCTGGTCGAACGGTTTGGTCCCCAGTCTCTTGATATTCTGTACGTGGTATTTATTGCCGCTGGCGTTATATTTCTTTGCGTGTGCCTCAGGCGTTTCCGGGGAGCGCGGCTGGTCAAAAGCCTGATCGCCCTGTGCGTTGCGGGCTGCATGTACGCCTATTATCTGACATCAATCAAGTACGCAATTGAACGCATCCATTTCCTTGAATACGGGGTGCTTGGCGCCCTGGTCTGCGCGACCCTGGGCCGGCGCATGGCCAGACTGGGCGCGGCAATCAGCGCTGTGAATATTGTGTATTGGATCGGGCTTGGCGATGAAACCATCCAGCATTTGCTGCCCGACCGGGTGGGTGAGATCCGTGACTGCATCACCAATCTGGTCTCCGGCGCCCTGGGCGCGGCCCTGGTCTTTATTCCCGCGGACATGGCCCGCGATCCAGATGCCCAGGCGGTGGTGCAACGTCCCCGTCTTATTATTGTTTTTCTCATGGTTTCGACCTTGATAACGGCATTATTCCTCGCGCGGGTCCATGGGTTTGGGTATGTGTACGAACGTAAGGAGACGGGGACCTTTTTCTCATCGCTGCCGCCCTCGGCCTTCAAGGCCATGGAGACCGATCCCGTGGGTGTTTCAGACCGGGTGCGAGCGGTCTACGAAGACGAGGCGGCCCGCCACCTGTTTCAGCGGGAGTTTTATTTTATCAACGATTACCAGATTACTGGCGGCGGTTTTTACCGGAAATACGACCACGCGTATTACGAAAACCAGATTCTTGAAAAGTATTTTCCCCGCTTCCTGAAATACCATGCCCTTGAGTCAGCGCGGTTTCACATGGCCCGGTACGACGCATCTACCGCGCAAAAGGCCCTTTTACACACAGTAAAGCTGCCCGATAGTACTGTTGCCTGGCTCTCCAGCCAGCTGCCGCGCTACAACAATCTCTTCACCAGCAGGGTGAAAGGGACCATTATTACCTCATTTGGCCCCGGTGACCTGTTCTTCTATATAATATTACTATTAAGTCTTCTGACTTACGCCTTGTTCAGGTGCCAGGGAAGGCTAAAACACCACCTGTAGACATCGTTTATACTTTATTTTGTGTCGTGCATTATTTCTTGATTTGTTTTTCAAGATATTGTATCTTACTACCCAACAGATTGTGGTACAATCGGTTGAATAGTCATCAGTAAAGAACACAACATATACGCTGCGAGGGTTTTGCACATGCACTTAAAACAGTTGCGGGTTTCAGGGTTCAAGTCTTTTGCCGACGACCAGGTAATCAATTTCAATTCAGGCCTTACCGCCATCGTGGGGCCCAATGGGTGCGGTAAGACCAACATCATCGATACCATCCGTTGGGTTTTGGGCGAGCAGCGCGTGCGTATACTCCGCGCTGAAAAGATGGAAGATGTCATCTTCAGCGGAACCATCAGAAGAAAGCCGCTTAATTTCGCTGAAGCGACCCTTACCATCGACAACCGGGACCGTTCGCTCCAGTCTGACGCTGATACTGTGCAGATTACGCGCCGTATTTTCCGGACCGGCGAGTCCGAATACCTGGTCAACAAAAAACTCTGCAGGCTCAAGGACCTCCACACGCTCTTTTTTGACACTGGCATGGGCCTGGGATCCTATTCGCTCATCGAACAGAAAATGATCGACCTCATCCTTTCCGACAAGGACGAGGAGCGGCGTATCATGTTCGAGGAGGCTGCGGGCATCCACAAATACCGCAGCCAGCGCAAGGAGGCCCTGAGGAACCTGCTGAAAACCTCGGACGATCTCAAACGGATTTCAGACATTGTGGGCGAAAAGGACCGGTATGTGAAGAGTCTTGCGCGCCATGTTACCAAGGCGCAGAAATACCGCGAATACCGCGATGAACTCAAGAAAATAGAAGTGGCCTATACGGGCGCCATGTTCCGCGGCGTGTGCGAGAAGATGAAGGAGGCTGGCCGCAGCCATGCTGAACTCAAGTCCGGCAAGGAAAGCATGGCCGCCGAGATAGCGACCATTGAGACCCATGTAGAGGAGAAACGGCTCGAATCGCACGCACGCGAGGAAAAGGTCATGCACGCCTCGCAGGAGACGGCCGCCATTGCCGAGCGCATTCATACCCTGGAAAAAGAGATGGCCCTGGTCAGCGCCAAGACAGAGGCCGCTCACCGGGCTGTTGCAGAATTGGGAACGCGGCATACGGAGCTCGAATCAAAGGCCGCGATCCTTGCCGAAAACCACAAGGGGCACGAGGGCCGTCTCATTGAACAGGAGGCGGGGCTCAAATCGGCCGAAGAGGCCTATGCGATGGCCAAGCAGGAGCTCGACGCGGTCGAGGCCGACTATCAGGAAAAGAAGCAGCATCTGGCAGGCATAAACACCGAACGGCTGCGCGTGCTCGAGGAACGGACCGAATTGTTATCACGTATGGAGAAGATCCGTTCCGACCTGGACAACCTTCTCGAAAACAAGGCCGCCATTGAACGTACCATTGAGAGCGAGGAACGCCGCATCGAGGAATGCGGACAGCGCATTAGCGAAAGTAAGGCCGTGCTCAACCGGGCCACCACCGAATACGAGGCCTTTGCCGCCACGCGCGACCGCCTGCATGCCAAGATACAGGAGGAAGAACAGCGGTATCGTCAGATCCTTGAGGAAGAGAAGAATCTTTCCGCGCACCTCATCTCGGACCGCAAAAGTCTCACCTTCATCGAAGAGATGCAGAAGAACCACGAGGGATACAAAGACGCGGTCAGGTCAATTGTCGAACGGTCCCTCGACGGCATCGCGGGCATTGTCGCCGATGTCATCAATGTAAACCCCGAATACCTGGCGCCGGTCGAAGCCGCGTTGGGATCGCGGGTGCAGTTTATCCTCGCGGATACGCGTGAAATCGCGGACCAGGCCATCGCCTACCTGCAGGAAGGAAAGATGGGCAAGGCGAGCTTCATTATCCACAACCAGATAAACACGGGCGAACGCGCCCAACACCTTGCCGCGCTTGAATCCATTGAAGGCGTTTTGGGGTGGATGGAAAAATTCGTCTCGTTCCAAGAAAAATACGTCGCGCTCTCGGGCCTCCTTTTCGGCGATGTGCTTCTAGTGAAGGACGCGGCAGCAGCGGACCGGGTGCGGGCCGCTGCCGGTACAACGGCCCTCTACTGCGTCACACCCGATGGTACTATCTATAATACCAGCGGTATTGTCCGCGGCGGCGAATTTACCAGCGAGGAATTGGGCCTCCTGAGCCGCGCCAAGGTCATTGAGACGCTTAAAGAGAGCATTCGTAAGCTCGAAACGCAGATCCAATTTAAAGAAGGGGAGAAGGCGGCCTCGCTCCAGACCATCAAAGAGGCGCAAATGGCCATGCTCGAGATCGATGAGAAGCTCTCCTCCGGACAGCGGGTGCGCCAGGAGCAGGAAGGAAGCATCCGGTATCTCGACGAAGAGATCATGCGCATACAGGCGCGCAAAAACGAGTCGCTCGAAAAAATTCGGATCATCGACGCGCGCTGCGAGGAGACCCGCGAGGACGAACAAAACACCGAGCGAAGCCTGGGCGCCATTGAGGACAAAAAGACCGAACTCGAAGGATCGCTCATTATTTGTGAAGAAGAGGCTGGCGCGCTCGAAAGACGGCGCTTCGAGGTCACGGAAAAGGCCAAGAACACTGAAGTGGCGCTGCAATCGGTCATCCACCAACTCGACAGTACGCGCCGTGAAATCGGCCGCATGACCGGCGAACTGGAGGACACCTATGCGGCGCTCGCCGATTGCCGGCGCCAGCAGCAGGCCTACGAGGGTGAAATCGCCGCTCATGTTGATGCGGGCCGCGAACTCGCCTCTTTACGCGAGACTGCCTCGCATGACAAAGACGAGCGTGAGCAGCACGTGCAGCGCTGCAAAGAGGAATACCACGTTTTCCTCAACGAGATCGATGAACAGCGGGCCATTGCGCATGAAAAGGAAAAACAACTCACCCTGCTTGCCGATAAGGTGCACGAATGCGAGATGGAGCTCGAGAAACTCTCTTCCCAGCGCCGCCACCTTGTCGAACGGATTTTTGAGGAATACGAGGTTGACCTCAACACTATACAGGACGCGGACCTAGTCCTCGATATGAACGAGGAGAGCGTGCGTGAGCGCATCGAGGTACTGCGCAAACGGCTCAAACTCATCGGCGCTAATGTCAATTTGAGCGTGCTCGAGGACTACGAGGAGGAGAAGAAGTCGTTCGAGGCGCTGGCCCGACAAAAGGACGACCTCGAGAACGCGACGAGCCAGCTCGAGAAACTGATCCGAAAACTCGACAAGGAAGCGAACGAGAAATTCATCGAGACCTTCGAAATTGTGCGGCAGAACTTCAAGAAAATCTTCATCGGCCTTTTCGAGGGCGGCGAGGCTGACGTGCGGCTTGAGGAGAGCGAGGATTCGCTCGAGGCCAAGATTATCATCTACGCCCGTCCCAGCGGCAAAAGCATGAAGAACATTTCGCTGCTCTCGGGCGGCGAACGCGCGCTCACCGCCACAGCGCTCCTCTTTGCGCTCTATCTGGTTAAGAGTTCGCCCTACTGCATCCTCGACGAAGTCGACGGCCCTCTCGACGACGCCAACATAGGCAGGTTCATCAAGCTCATACGCCAATTCTCGAAGCAGACGCAGTTCCTTATCATCACGCACAACAAGAAGACCATGGCCGCGTGCGATGTGCTCTATGGCGTCACGCTTATTGAACCCGGCGTGTCCAAGATGGTGTCGGTCTCGCTTGCCAGCGAGGAAGACGAGAAGAAGATCGACGCGCTCCTCGAAGCCGGCGTGCCCGCATAATCCTGTCCGGCGGCGTGCGGATTCTTTTTATTGACAACTCACCTCCACAGACTTTTATCGCAGGTGCTGTGAAACACGAGGAGAGCCCCCTATGAAACTTGATACCAAACAGCACAACCTTTCTTTACCCCAATTACTCGATACTGTGGCGCGCGAACACCCATCCGCAACCGCGGTTTTTTTCAAGGGAAAAGTGACAGACTACGACACGCTCAGCAGGCAAAGCGGCAGGACGGCCGCTGCTCTGTGCGACAGGGGAATCCGCCCAGGCGACCGCGTTGCCCTTTATTGCGTCAATTCCGATATATTTGTGATCGCCTATTTCGCGATATTGAAGGCAGGCGCGACAGTGGTCACGGTCAACCTTCTGCTAAACCCCAAAGAGATCGCGTATATGATCAACGACTCTGGCGCAAAGGCTGTCATATATTCCGATGTATTAAAAGACAAGGTGAGTGCTTTTCGTGAAACCTGTCCGGATCTCAAATTCCTGGTGAGCATTGGGGAGGAAAAATCACATTCCAGCGATTTGAACTTCTCTGACCTGTTACAATTAGACGCGCCTGTTCCCGCAATCGCGTGTGATACACACGAAGATGTCGCGGTTATTATCTATACCTCTGGAACAACTGGCCAGTCAAAAGGCGCCATGCTGACACATTATAATCTTACCTCAAATGTACAGAGCGTGTCCACGGCCATTAAGACCGAGCCCGGGAAAGACATTTTTCTCGTGGTGCTTCCCATGTTCCATTCATTTGCCGGAACCGTGGGCATGCTTACGCCCCTGCTGTCGGGCTGCGCCATTGTGCCGCTAGGCCGTTTTGATCCAAAAGAAGTCGCCGATACCATTGAGTCGGCCAACGCCACTGTGTTCCTGGGCGTTCCCAGCATGTACAATGCCCTGCTCAAACTACCTGACGACTATGCACACAAACTGGCATCTTTAAGATACGGGCTTTCGGGCGGCGCGGCAATGCCCCAGGAGGTCATGAAACGGTTTGAGGAGCGTTTTGGCAAAGTGATTTATGAGGGAGACGGGCCCACGGAATGCTCACCGGTAACATGTCTGAATCCCATTGATGGCAAACGGAAACCTGCGTCAGTGGGCCTTCCCATTCCAGGTGTGGAGATGAACATCATGGACGAGCAGGGCGCGGAAATGCCGCACAACCAGATAGGGGAGATTTGTGTTCGCGGGCCCAATATCATGAAGGGCTACTGGAACAAACCCGAAGAAACAAAGGCCTCAATGTTTGGTCAATGGTTTCGGACCGGCGATTTGGGAACCGAGGACGATGAAGGATATTTTTATATTGTGGACCGCAAAAAAGACATGGTCATTGTCAATGGCATGAACGTCTATCCCCGCATGGTCGAAGAGGTCTTGTATCAATTCGAACCCATCTACGAGGCAGCAGTGGTTGGCGAGCCGCATGAAAGCCATGGTGAGATACCGGTTGCGTATATCGCGTTCAAGGAGGGAAAAAGTGCTACACCAAAAGAGATCCGTGCTTTCTGTCAGGCCAGCCTGGGGCAGTTTCAGATCCCAAAGAAGTTTATTGCCATGAAGGAACTGCCCAAAAACGCCTCGGGAAAGATATTGAAGCGGGAACTGCGTAAACAGGGAGAACTGGAACGGGGCGTTGACAGCAGGTAACAACGGCAGAATTTTTAAAAGAGATAAAAGACATATGAACAAAACAAATACCACCACTGCTTTTGAAATTCATGGAAAACGCATAAAACAGAATCTGGGGCTTGTTCGCGGGCTCACTGTGCGTTCCCGTTCTTTTATTGGGACACTTGGTGGCGCGTTGCAGACAATCGTTGGCGGCAATATAACGCTTTTCACGGAATTGTGTGAAAAAACACGGCAGGAAGCGTTTGATAACATGGTGAAGCACGCTGAGGAGCTTGGCGCGAACGGTATCATCGGCATACGCTACGATGCCAATGAGGTGATGTCAGGGGTCACGGAAGTGCTTTGTTACGGCACCGCGGTTGTTTTGGAAGAATAATTCACAGAGAATTATATATCCAGGATTTCTAAACCTAAAAAACAAGTTGTAATCTATAGGATACATTTAATAGATTATTACTATGATAGAAGTTCGGCAATCTGAAGCCTTTTCTTCTTGGATTAGTTCTATCCGAGATAGCGTTACCAAGGGCCGCATTCTCGTCAGGATTGATAGGCTTCAATTAGGATTGATAGGAGATTACAAATCTGTCGGTGGCGGGGTTTCGGAACTTCGAATCAATTTTGGACCAGGATATAGAGTTTATGGGGTCGTTTGGCGAAAGGGAAATTAAAGTACGTTAAGCCTTTGGAATGGGCAATAACGGTCTAAATCCCCTTTTTTCGACAAACCTGTTCTGCTTCCAAGTGTAATCCCCGGTTAAGTTAATGTGATTCCAATGGATAGGAGCGATATGTTTGAGCAGTTCTTCCTCGATAATGTGTCCCTGGGCCCGCATTGCGGTCACCGCATGTTCCAGATAGACCGTGTTCCATAAGATTATCGCTGTCACGACCAGATTGAGGCCGCTTGCTCTATGCCGCTGCAGTTCGTAGGTGCGATCCCGGATTTCTCCCAAACGGTTGAGACATACAGCACGGGATAATGTGTTTTTCGCCTCCGACTTATTCAATCCCGCAGTTACCCGTTGCCGCAGACGCGGATCGAGCAACCAATCCAAAGCGAAAATAGTCCGCTCAATACGTCCGATTTCGCGTAAAGCGAGCGCCAGGCCATTCTGTCGCGGATAGCTTGCAAGTTTACGCAACATCAGAGAAGCTGTTACCGTGCCCTGCTTGATTGATGTGGCAAGGCGCAGCCATTCAGACCATTGGGCCAGAATTATCTTCTGGTTGATCTTTTCACCAAGAAAGTTCGACAACGCGGGGTAATCCTTCGGATTATCTGGTACATACAAGTTCTTATCCTTAAGGTCACGGATACGCGGTGCAAAGCGGAAACCAAGTGCATGGCACAACGCAAATACATGGTCCGTGAAACCGTGGGTGTCTGTGTAATGTTCCTCAATGCGCAGCTCGGATTCGTGATACAGCAAGCCATCCAGTACATGCGTTGCATCACGTATTGTAGAGGTGATGGCCTTGATATGGTAGGGTGCGTACTGATCAGAAAGATGCGTGTAGAGGTTGATGCCGGAATCTGTGCCATAACGCAGATTGACCTGGCCAGTCTGCCCGCCATGACCACCGACCTTGTAGTTCTGACCATCAGATGAAGATGTCTTACCCGATCCCCAATGCGCAGCGAAAGGCAGTCTATGCTGGTAATTTACCAGTTCAGCCAGGCTCTTTGAATATGTTTCATCGCGAATGTGCCAGGCCCGTAGCGTATCGAGCTTGTTGAATGTCGATCCAGGACATGCCTCTGCCATTTTCGTCAAACCAAGATTGATGGCGTCGGCCAATATCACCGTCAGTAATGCTGACCGGTCTTTTGCGAGGGTATCATTACGCAGGTGAGTGAAATGCCGTGTGAAATCCGTCCACTGATCAACTTCCAGCAGCAGTTCCGTGATCTTGAGATGGGGAACAACGCCAAAGACTTCTTCCTCAAGTCTCTCTGCCTCTTCCGGTACGCTTTTGGTGAGTGGCTTGATCTTCAATAGTTCATCGGCGATTTCCGCGTCTGGCAGTTCGCCTGCGGCAGCCAATCGGTCGACTTCGTGCAGTTTCTGCTTGAGCAACGCCAGTCTATCACGCAGATAGCGTTCGCCGTCAGTGTCGATCGCCAGAGGCAAACCGCCAGCATTACGCAGGGCCGTGAAGCGTGCTTGCGGCAGCAGGTATTCTTCAAAGTCCTTGAATTGCCTTGAACCAGGAACCCACACATCGCCGGACCGCAAAGCATTCTTCAGTTCGGATAAAGCGCACAATTCGTAAAAACGCCGGTCAATGTCATTGTGCTTCAGGACATACTGTTTCCAGCGCGGCTTGATGAAATCGGTTGGCGCATCTTTTGGCACTGACCGGGCATTGGCCTGGTTCATTGCCTTGATTGCATCAATTCCGTCCAGCACCTTCTGGGCAACAGGCGCTGCTTTGAATGCGAACGCTTCCAGCAACCGGGGGGTGTAACGCCGCATCTGGCCATAGCCGTCGGCGATCAAATGGAGGTGATCGGCTGACACAACCAGGTCAGTGCAATGGTGCGGGCATCTTGAAGAGGCGTAAGGAGAGTATCCAACCGTTTGCAGTGGTCTGCATTCAAACCTTCGGTCAATCGATGGTAGAACAATCGCGTTCCCTGGGCCAGCGGTTCAGAGCATAAACGGTCTATCACTCGTGCGGGCGGCATAATGATGTGGTTCTTGCGCAATAGATCGACCAACTGCTGTGCGATAACAATCGCTTTGTTTGTCTGTTGCGCCAGTTCTGTCAGGGTTCCGCGTTGTTGCCGGTATTTCACGGCAGTGAATGGACGATAGCCAAAGGCCGTTTGCAATTCAAGCGCATGTTCACGCCTGGTTCCGTCGCGTTTGGCATATTCAGCCCATGCAGCAGGCTTTACGTACAATTGCCGGGATACATGGGACAGGAGCTTGTCGGACGGCGTTGTGTCCAGAGTCATCGCATAGCCGGGATAGCGCAGGTAGCACAGTTGTATTGCAAAACCAAGCTGGTTGTGTGAACCGCGTCATTGCCGGACGATGGCCAGATCATGCTCGTCAAACGTGTAATGCCGTGCACTCTCCGTTTTGGTATCTGGAAACAAGAACAAGGTTTCCAGTTGGGCTGGAGAAAGAAGTGACCGGCGTGGCATGCGTTATTTTGCCGTCCGCAAATACTGGTAGAGCGTTTCCCGGCTGATTTTGAAACTACGGGCCACTTTTGCCTTCTGTTCACCAGCTCCAATACGGCTTTTCAACTCAGCTATCTGTTCGTCATTGAGCGACCTCTTGCGGCCTTTATATGCGCCCCGTTGCCTGGCCAGGGCAATGCCTTCGCGCTGCCGCCACGAACAAAGGTCAGCAGTGCGTCCAATTGCGGCCGCTGGGTATCTTTGCCAGAGGCGCTTTCCGTAAAAACCTTATCAACATTGACATTATCCAATTGCCTTTCGGGATTTTGGTCAAAACTACTCACCCGAACATAGCCGATGCGTTGTCCAATCATTCAATACCTCTAGAAACAGGGGTTCTGTCAGGATAAAATCTAAGATTTGGGCGGGTATGTGTCAATAAAATTCAATTATCGTTCTATTCTGACGCATTTTGGTTCCCCAATGGACACACATCTGAAGTATACTCTATCCTGACATAAAGATTAAATTCATCAAAATCAGAAAAAGTATAAATATTTTCTGCTGTTTTTCATAAAAACATAGGTATAAAACAGCAGAAAAAAGTCATTTTATCTCTTGACAATTTCAGTTTTATAATATATTTTTAATTCCAATATTGTTTACTGTTTGATGACAAATTAAACTAAACTTTCAGGAGGTTTTATGGCAGACAACAATATTCCCGTCACTGCAAATGGTGATGTCACGATAGATTGTGACAATAACAATGATCAAACTACGTGTAAGATTGTCTTTAGTCACGACAATGGCACTGAATTGGCGAGAATTCAGGAAAACGGGTGTTTTGGTATAGGGAATACAGCGCCCACATACCCTCTAGATGTACTAAAAGATGGGAATTCCGAGAATATAATTGCCAATCTGAAGAATATCAATTCCGGAAATAGTGCTGGGGTGGCATTGAATCTGTTGGCATACAACGCATCGACAAAAATTACTAAATTTGGGGCTGGACACTCAACGCAAGCATCAAATATGGTGATAAATAATGTTGGTGGGGACATTATATTCAAGTGGTCTGGTACTGAAAAACTAAGAATTACAAGTGATGGAAAATTAAAGATCGGAAGTTGGACCATACAAGGATGATTTGAATCAGGAGGGCAAACATGTCGGATCTCAAGTTTACATCACCATCTGACCTATATTTACAATTAGCATCCGATGGGACACTTTCCCTAAAGGGTTATCTTCACCATTCTATTACAAATGGAGAACTATCTTCGGGATACACACCATTTACTTACAGCCCTTATTTCCCACCAAATGGCCTGTGGTTGATATCCCCAGATTTCGAAGCAACACCGACAGCAAATAGGGTATGGTTTTTAGACGGAAGTATTTATACACAAGGTACATTTTATAAAAACCAGACAAGCTTTTCGGGCACATTGATATTTAAGGATTCCGTAGGAAATACTATAATGTCCATTGATGATAATGGAGATATATATTTGAAAGGCGATGTTACAAATATTGGAAGTCCTTCCGCCCCATCTTACAATCCAAACAAATGGAATGATGGTGATGTAATTCAAGAGAGTGACAATTGTTATAACTATGCAAATGATCAAATCACATACACATATGCGCAACCAGGTTGGGCTAGTGATAGCAGTTTTAAGGAAAATTTATGGGCTAATTTCGATCCAGAACATTTATGGGAAGCGGCAGGAGATGATGGATTAGAGTATGCAGGTATTTCAGAACCATCTGATCCTGGAGATGGTAGACATATTGTATGTCTAGTGTGTGATCTTCGAAACCCAAGTCCAGATTACCGTGATTATCATTGGTATCGTAAAGATTCAAATGGATATTGGTCTCACAAAATAGGTGATGGAGAGGCAACGAACTTAGATAATTCGGGTGATCCTATTACAGATCCTAAAACATGCGATCGAGGAAGATATACTACTTTTGGTTGTTATATGTATGCCCGTGGAAATAATGCATTCATAAGATAAAGGAAACAATATGGAAAATAAAACAAATCTAATAATTACTATTGATGTTTTTTCTGGAAGGCCAAATCCTTCTTTTAAATTGATAGAAGTAGAAGAAATAAATAATATTACCCAGCAAATAAAAATGTTAACAGACAGAGATAAATTACAGCCTACATTTATGGACAATGTTAGTCACCTGTCCAAGTTGGGATATAGGGGAGTAATAATTCATGACAATATGGGTCTGATCTGGGGCACACCGCGTAAATATTACATTTCTAAGGGATATGTCATATACAAGGAAGACAATAAATATCTTGTATTTAATGACGTTGAATGTTCTTTTGAGAAATATATATTAGGGATTGCCAAGGAAAAGAGAATTATCACAGAAGGAATGTCCGAACTTTTGCCAAATAGAGTTAAATGAAAATAATGATTAGGTTATGCATATTTGTCTTAACGGCAACGGTGTTTGTCTTTTCGGAGACGCATATCTTCTGGTACAAAGCCCTCAATAATCACTATGCTCTGACCGATAGCCCAGGCCCGGCATTGGCAGCAAATTCTATCATACATGAAGGGAAAATTGCCACATGCAACAATTCAGTAGGCCTAGGATATACAGGAAGCGGTTTTTCATGCGGATCAAATGTAAATGATGATCAGGGCTGGTGCTCTCTGTTTTATTCAGAGGATATCAATGATTCCTTAATGACAGGAATCGTAGATTCGGCCTTTATCCGTGGAGAATATTATAACCCGAGTCATGAAGGGCCTCCGATATGCAATGGCGGAATCATCAATATAAAATGTGGGGTTGTGGACGTAGCCCCTGGCTTGGAAATGTGGGAAGATTTTCCTGGGGGTTTTCCAGATGATGCGGTATGTACAGATTTGCTTCTTTTGAAACCACTGGATTATTCTCTAGATTTAATCGAAGGCACTGTGGATACGATCGTTTATATGACATTATCTGGAAATCCAACTCAACCAAATCAACTTGACAGCAATTTTATCCGGATAGACATTACAAAACAAATAGATTGGATTGTGCAACATCATGATGGAAGGTACGCTATTGTATTTCTATCGCCTATAGGGCAGGGAAGTACGGGAAAATTTACAGTGTTTGCAGAAGAAATCTGTTCTTTAAATACGCGTGGTTATTATCCACCCAGATGTCCTTGGACCAAAGACGGCAACACGACCCACCTCCTGGTCTACGGCGATCTGAACGACAGCATTTCCACAGAGAAGGCTCTGCAGATCAAGACCGGCCTTAAAGTGACCATAGCGCCTAATCCGTTCAATCCCTCCACAAGAATAGCTATAGGCCAGGAAGCGGATATTGATATCTATGATGTTAACGGTAAGCTGGTGGATCGGCTGGCAGCGCAAGGTTCACAACCTTTGGAATGGAATGCTTCAAAGTTGCCGGGGGGCGTTTACTTTTGCAGGGTGAAGGCAGGTGGAAGAACGGTAATGGGGAAGATAGTGTATCTACGATAAGGAAACGTTATAATCTGTTTTCTGTACACACCCAAACGACACTTAAAACCGGCGTCAAGTTAATTTAATCGATTAAGCTTAGCGTACTTTAATTTCCCTTTCGCCAAACGACCCCTTTATTTTTCTTTTTACAGGCGGCAATTAGTGCTCCTGCTTATTGGTGGAGATAAGAGCAGCCAAAGTCGTGATATACGAAAAGCGCGGACGCTTCTTAAAGAACTAGATGGAGGGATGTATGAAAAAAGCTAAAACTCGCGTCTATGATGCTTCAGAATATCTTAAGACGGAAAAAGACATGAACGCATACTTTGAAGCCGCACTTGAAGAAGGTGATCCTGCAATTGTCGTTCAAGCACTGGGAGTCATTGCAAAAGCACGAGGGATGACTGAAATTGCGCATAAAACCGGATTAAGACGCGAAAGCTTGTATAAGGCATTTATCGCCAGATGGAAATCCTGAGTTCGCGACCGTTCTCAAGGTGGTCCATGCATTGGGCCTCAAATTACACGCTGAGAACAGCCACGTGCTGATGTAGGAGACAATACAATCCGGCCATACGCAATTCATGAAAAACACTCAATAACCCGCAGGGCGATTCGGTTCAATCGCTATAGACGGCTTTCGCTTTCATTCCCAATTCTTTCTTAATCGATAATAAAATCTTGCTATGGCACGCTAAACATTGCATATTTAATTTTGTAGGATGGGCTATCCTTATGCTTTGCACAAGATGCAATTGGCCTGTTGCAATGCTCTTAAAATGGCGCACCAAAACCGAAATTCGCCGCGTCCTGCGGCTCCAAAAAGCCATAAATATTCCAAAAGATAGGGGTTCTTTATGAGTACTAAAACAGATATTTCAAATAACGTTATTTCAACCTACAAGAAAATTGTTGAAGCTCATTATCCTGGCAAATCCACCTTTTGGCCTCTTATTTCTGGATGCGACACAAAGTTTGCGACATTCCATGGCACTCTTATCATTGCATTTATTCATACCGGAACAAGGGCATTTCAGAAATCTGATGGACTGGGCGAACTTTCTTCTACGACGCTGGACGTAAGCGATATAACAATCGATAATTGTGATCAAGTTCGATCGAAATTGGAGAATTTCCTTTCGCTAAAGCAACAAGACGGCATTATATTTATCAAGCAGGACATTGCTCCTTTAGCTGAATTCCAAAAACTTCTTGAAAGACATGAATTGGCAATGGGAGGTGGCGCAATGAAAATATTCTTGAGTCATAAGGGAATTGACAAGCCTATGGTTCGTGATTTTTCAGATACTTTATTGTTACTTGGTTTTCAGCCCTGGTTAGATGAAGATGCAATGACTGCTGGAGTTGAACTTGAACGTGGCATTCTTCAAGGATTCAAAGAATCTTGCGCAGCGGTCTTTTTTATTACGCCAGATTTTAAAGATGAATCATGTTTGGCATCAGAAATTAATTATGCAATAGCCCAAAAGCGCGAAAAAGGCAATAGATTTTCAATCGTAACTATTGTTTTCAGTGTCAATGACAAAAAAGGCTCAGTCCCCGATCTTCTAAAGCAATACGTATGGAAAGAACCAAGTTCGCATTTAGCTGCTTTGCAAGAAATTATTAAAGCATTACCAATAAAAATAGGCAACCCCAAATGGAAATAGTAAAAGCATTAATACAGGTGCGCCAAAAAAGAATATTGCAATGCATTGCAACAGGCCAACAGCAACCAACTACCGCAAGCTCGGCAAAGGTTAACCCAAATGCGGTCCGCTCCGTGGCCGTAGCCACTCCGCCGGACGGCGGAACTTAACGTTACATTCTACGCTGAGAGCCGCCCGCAGCACTTCGGGCTTGCTGACCGTTATGCTCCATTTTAAGACAAATACAGCAGTACATGGAAATTAAAACGCAGTGTTTCATAAGATCTTGTCTAAAGCTCCGGATGTTGAACCGAAACTCCGCGACAGATTATAAACTCCGCCTTCCGGTTACCTTGTATATGGGGGCATGGTTTAAATGACTGCCCCATATATTGTACAACCCGTTATGGCTTATATTTTTATTTGACCTTACCCAGGCTAATTTCGTATCTTCATTTTTCGTATTAACTGGTTAAGTATATCTAAATTATATAAGATTTAAGCAAAGGAACGGTTTATGGCAACACTTTCATTCAGAAATGTGGTCAAAGAGTTTCCCGGTGGCGTCCAGGCTGTAAAGAATTTCAACCTCGAAGTCTCTGACCGCGAGTTTATCGTGCTTGTCGGACCATCGGGCTGCGGCAAAACAACCACATTGCGCATGGTTGCCGGCCTCGAAGAGATTTCGCGCGGCGAGATATTTATTGATAATGTCCGTATCAACGATGTGCCGCCCAAAGACCGTGACATTGCCATGGTCTTCCAGAACTATGCTCTCTATCCTCATATGGATGTATACAACAACATGGCTTTTGGCCTCAAACTCCGTAAAATGGCAAAGGACGAAATCGACCGCCGCGTCAAAGAAGCGGGCGAGATCCTCGCCATCACCGAATACCTGCAGCGCAGGCCAAAGGAGCTTTCGGGCGGCCAAATGCAGCGCGTGGCAGTGGGCCGCGCCATTGTGCGTAACGCCAAAGTCTATTTGTTTGATGAGCCCCTCTCAAATCTCGACGCCAAGCTGCGCGTTGAAATGCGCGCCGAACTCAATCGTCTCCACAACCGCCTCCAGGCAACAATGATCTATGTTACCCACGACCAGGTCGAAGCCATGACCCTGGGCGATCGCATTGTCATTATGCTCAATGGGCTTGTTCAACAGTGCGACACCCCCCTTATAATCTACGATCGGCCGGTCAATAAGTTCGTGGCCAGCTTTATCGGCAGTCCCTCCATGAATTTTCTCGACGGACACCTTGAAAAGGCCGCTGCCGGATACCGGTTCGGCTTTGGCGACAACCATATCAAGATTCCCGAGAAATTAAACGATAAGATCAAAAACCACGGCGGCAAGCAGGTCTTCTTCGGTATCCGGCCCGAACACGTCTACGACGCCAAATTCGCAAAAGAGAAGAAGGCCGACGACACCATTGTGGGCACGGTCGAGGTCATCGAACGGCTTGGCCACGAAATCCTCGTTTACCTGAGCATTTCCGGGCAAAAGCTCATCCTCAAGGAAGACGCGCACAGCAAAGCCGAGGTGGGCGAGAAGATGGAAATATCGTTCAATTACGATATGATCCACGTCTTCGACAAAGAAACCGAAGAGAACCTGGTTGTGAAGTAACCGGTTCCATCCGCGAAATACTAGTATGTCCGGTCGCAAAGGGGTTCTGCTTATCCGGAGCGAGACCCCGGTCAACGTCAAATTCTCCTATATCCCCAACAGCCTTCTGGTGCTGGCCGAGGCCCTGCTTAAGCACGGGTATCAGCCGTCAATTATTGACATGAAGGTCCAGGATTGGCGGGCCGCGCTCAACGCGATCGACATTGACTTGCTCCTCTACGCGGGCATTGGCACGCTCACCGGGCCGCAGATTCAGTACGGTCTTGAGATCGCGCGCGCCCTGCGTGAAAAAAGGAGCGATTTGCCTATTATATGGGGGGGGGTGCACCCCAGTTTGCTGCCCGAGGAGACCGTGGCCCACGATCTTTGCGACGCGGTGGTGCGCGGCGAGGCAGAGGAGACGGTTGTCGAGCTGGCGCAGCGTATTGAGGCTGGGGAATCGTACTACAATGTGAGGGGCTGCACCTTCAAGCTGGAGGGAAAGATTGTTTCCACGCCCGACCGCGACTGGACCGATTTAGACGCCATTGGGCTGTTGCCCTATCATCTTCTTGATATGAAGAAATACGACATTGACTCGTATTTTACCTACCATTCAAGCCGCGGGTGCCCGCACAACTGCGGGTTCTGCATTAACCTCGCCTACAATAAAAAGACCTTCCGGGCCCAGAGCGCGGAAAAGATCGTGAACAATATCGAGCATATTCTCCGGCCCTACGGCGTTAAGACCATTTATTTTACCGACGACAATTTTCTGGTCAACCGGCAGCGCATAGAGACCATGGCCCGGCTCATCATTGAACGCGGCCTGAAGTTCGACTGGATCGCAAGCTGCAGGTTTGACTATTTTGTCAAATACGACGCCCGGTTTCTCTCGCTGCTGAAGGAGAGCGGGTGCGTGCGCCTGGGCTATGGGGCTGAGAGCGGGTCGCGCCGCATCCTCGAATATATAGACAAGGGCATTACGCCCGACCAGGTGCTCTCCTCAGTCCAAAAGGCGCGCGACGCGGGCATTAAAATGATGCCCGTGAGCTTCATGTACGGGTTTCCGGGCGAGACCCGCGACGACCTTCTGGCCTCGCTCGATCTTATCGACAAGATCCGTGAGACAACGGGCGCCAATACTGTCATCAACGGTATCTTCCTCATGACCCCCTATCCGGGCATCCCGCTGTCCGATGAATTGAAAAAGATGGGTTTTCAGTTTCCATCGTCGTTCGAGGCGTGGGGACGCTATACCATGGGCGAGGTTGTGGACAAGCGCATTTTCTGGTTGGACCGGGACTATCTTATCGAGGCTTTTTGCGCCGCGAACATCGCCCGGTTCCATTTTTTCGTGCAGATTGGCGCGGGCAAGCGGCTCAAATCCCCGTTGCTCAGGCTGCTCTACCGGCTTTTCATCCTGCCCTTCCTGCTCTCCGAGAAACTCCGGTGGAAACGGCGGTATTTTAAGCATCCGTATGAGTGGTACCTCTGGTCGTTTATCAGAAACACCTACCTGCAGGGAACCTAGGGCGGAGCGCCTTCAGTGAAAAAGTACATTACCATTACGCTGCAGGCCGGTTTCTCAGTATTGCTCATCTATTTTCTGATACGCAAGGCCGATTTCCATTCAGTGGCCGGATATCTCCGCGCGTGCAGCTTTAAATTCATCGCGCTTATCTACGCCTCGTACATTCTGTTGAATATTGGACAGGTTCTGCGCTGGTATTTCCTGGTCAGGAATTTTTCGTCCGATATCCGGGTTCACAAAATTCTTAAATACCACATGGCCGCGATTTTTTTTCACGGGTTTATTCCTTCGTCCATGAGCATTGAGCTCATCAAGGGCTATCAGCTCTCCCGTCTCATTGAAGGCAAGAAGGCGTACGGCTCCGTGATCTTTGGCAAGGTGATGGGCGTTGGAGTGCTCTTTGTCTTTTTCGTCTGCATCATCGCTTTTAAACCTTCCATTCTCATGCAGAGCGCATTTGCAAAACAGGTCATCTGGGGCATGGCGGGATTTCTGCTGCTGGGCTGCCTGGTATTCAGCAAAAAGGTCTCGCGCATCCTTTTTGGGAGATTCAGCGGATTTTTTCAGACAGGCATGCTGAAAAAAGTCAAGGAATTCAGGGAAGAATTGTACAATTATCGGTACAATGTCCGTTCGCTGCTCTGGGCCGCACTCATGTCGGCCGTTATATACCTGGGATCCATCGCGGCCACCTATTTTTCATTCAGGGCGGTCTCGATCAATGTTCCCTTTCTCGCGTGCACTGTCTATATTCCGGTGATATATACGCTCATGATGCTGCCGGTCAGCATCAACGGCATTGGCCTTCGTGAAAACCTCCTGCTGGTCTTTTTAAGCGAATGGCAGGTGACGCCCGATGTCATGGTAAGCTCGTCCGCCATTATGTACGCTATTTTGTATACGTTTTATTTGGCTGGCGGGCTGGTCATTCTTTTTGACCGGTTGAAAGGAGTGCGCAGTGGCACAGAAAAAACAGACCCCTAAACCCGCAATGCAGGAGAAAAAGGAACAGCCTGGGTTTTCGCTTCAATCGCTTCCTGTCTGGGTTCCCTATGCGGTCATTGGTCTGCTCACCCTTATCTTTTTTATGCCCTTCCTCGCCTCTTCAGATATGATCTTTGGCACGGACACGGTCAATGGCATTTATTCGCGTTTTTTTTACGCTGACTTCTTTTCCCACTACCATGATTTCCCACGCTGGCTGTCGGTCACGCTCTCGGGCATGCCCACGCTTGAGGCCTTTATGGCCGATATGTTTTATCCGCTGACACCGCTCCAGTTCATTATGGACGTGCCCCGCGCACTGGGATACAAGTTTTTCTTCACAATCATGGTCGCGGGTCTTTTCATGTACCTCTTCCTGAAACAGGGGCTGCGCCTCAGAAGCCTGGTGGCGCTCTTTGGTGCCATTGCCTACATGTTCAACACTGAATTTGTTTCACATCTGTATCCTGGCCACGATGGCAAAATGTTCGTCATCAGTCTGCTGCCTTTGGCGCTCTTTGGCCTCAAGCGGCTTGTTGATACGCGCGCGCTCATTTATTCGGCAATGCTTGCCTGCGCCATTGGCCTCATGTTGCTTTCGTCGCATGTGCAGACAACCTATTTTGCCCTTTGGGGCATTGGTTTTTTCTTTCTTTTCGAAACCATGCGGTATTATCTCCGCGAGCGGTCAAAGGCCCAGGCTGTGCAACGCAGCGTGCTCTTCACCTTTGCCATTGTGCTTGGCCTTGGCCTGGGCATGATCCAGTTTTTGCCGCCTTATAAATTTTCCAAGACCTTTTCCGTGCGCGGCGAGGAGGGGGAAAAGACCAGCTACGAACACGCCATATCCTGGTCACTTCACCCCGAGGAGACCGCGGCGCTGGTTGTTCCCGAATTCTGCGGTTTTGCCGACAAGGATAACCTGAACAAGGTGGTCTATTGGGGACGCAATTATTTCAAATTGAACAACGAGTACGCGGGCATTGTTGTGCTGGTGTGCGCGTTTGCGTTCCTTATATTCTTCCGGCGCGATCCCATGCTCATCTACTGGGGGTGCATTGCCCTGGGAGCGCTTGTCTACGCGCTTGGGGGAAATACGCCTTTTTTCTACCTGTTCTATACGCTGGTTCCCGGGGTTAAACTGTTCCGGGGACCCAGCATGATCATGTTCTGGTTTTCCATGGCGCTTGCCATCATGGCATCGTATGGCCTCAACCGTTTGTTTGATGAATCAAATACGCTCAAGACGGAACAACGCGTACGGTTTGCGAAAAACCTGCTGATCACGTTCGTTGTGTGCGCGGGACTTACGCTCGTGGTTTCCGGCGGCCGTGACATGGTCCTGGGCATCTGGAAGGGTGTTTTTTACTCGGGCTTTCCCGCGGAAAAGAACGCCTATTTCAACGCCAATTATCCGGCTTTTATCAAGGGTGCGTGGTTTGCGCTCCTGTTCGGCGGCGGCGCCCTGCTCGGGCTGTATGCTTTTTTAAAGGAACGCCTGACCGCTGGCGCGCTGGCGGTCCTGCTTAGTATCTGCGCCGCGGCTGATCTAATGCGCGTGGACTCCTATTTTTACAAACTGGTCAATCCCGCCGAATATCTCGCGAAAAACGAGCCTGCGCTCAACGACCTTGCGCTCAAGAGCCGCACTGACCGCTTCCGCGTCCTGCCGGTGCCGGGCCATACGGGTCAGAACGACGTTCAGCGGTATGGGCTCGAGAGCGCGCTTGGGTTTCATGACAATGAGCTGAAAACATACCGTGAATTCACCGGAGGCCAGGAACGCGACAACCTGCTCTATCTGCTCAAGCGCGGCGTGCTCGAGGGAAATCCCTTTCTCGATCTGCTCAACGTCAAATACATTGTCTACAGGCCGGGCCAAAACAAGCCGCTGGTGTATGCGCTCAACCGGGGGGCGTGTGCGCGGGCCTTTTGCGCGCCAACGTACGAGGTTGTGCCTGAAAAAGAGATATCCGCCCGGCTCCGCGCGCCCGGCTTTCCCTATAAAGAGAAGTTACTGCTCGAAAAGGCGGTGCCGTTGTTTGCACCGCCAGCACTCGATTCCGTCTCGCAGCCAGCTCCGGGCATTGTCACCAGTATGGTCTACGAGGGAGATGTCAAGACCTATAACGTCACCATGCAGCGGCCGGGTCTTCTTTTTCTCTCCGAAGTCTATCTGCCCTACTGGAAGGCGTACGACAAGGGCGAACCGGCCGAGATATATAAAACCGATGGTGCTCTCATGTCCATACCACTCGCTGCTGGAGACCATAGCATTGTCGTGCGGTACGAATCGCCAAATATAAAACTGGGCGCACGAATCACCTTTTTGGCCCTGATCTTCTGCGCGGGCATTGTAATTTTCTATCTATTAAGACGGCAGGAAAACCAATGAAGCGAGTCCTCATAACCGGCGTCAACGGCCTTCTGGGCCAAAATCTCCAGCGTGCGCTTGCAGGCACGCACTCACTTTCGGGTGTAGACCTGCAGCCCGAGGCCTATTTGCCAGGACTCAACGAATACGCCACGCTCGACATCACCGACAGGACACAGGTGGCTGAATTTTTCAAAAAGCGGCGATTTGACTGGATTGTGAATACAGCGGCCATGACCAATGTTGATCTGTGCGAAACAGAGCGCGAACGTGCTGAACGTATCAATACGGGCGGCGTCGCTGCCCTGATTTCTGAAAAAGGGGCAGCGTGCCGGTTCATGCAGATTTCCACTGACTATGTTTTTGACGGCGCAGCAGGCCCCTATAGCGATACTGCCAAGCCGAACCCTGTTGGCTTTTACGGGGAGACCAAATACCGGGCAGAACAGCTGGTGTTGGGTCACTCGCCCCTTGATTGTGTGGTGCGTATTATGGTGCTTTATGGCACAGGCAAAGGCCTGCGGCCCAATTTCATCGACTGGGTGGTTTCGTCGCTTCGGGCCGGGAAGACGATCCCGGTGGTCACGGACCAGACCGGCAACATCACCCTGGCAAGCAACTGCGCGCGCAACATCGGGGCGCTCATCAACAACGATGTTTCGGGGATTATCAGCTTTGCAGGGGCGGATATCCTGAGCAGATACGATATCGCCTGCGCTGTTGCCCGGCATTTTTCACTCAACGAGGCGCTGATTCGGCCGATTGCCACCGCGGAACTGAAACAGGCCGCTCCCCGGCCGCTCAAATCCGGGTTTCTCATGGAGCGGGCCAGGGCCATGGATGGGATAACCCTTTTAACATTCAAGGAACAGCTATTGCGTTATGAGCGAGAACAAAAAGACGCTGATTATCCTGCCAACGTATAACGAGCAGGAAAACCTCGAAAAGGCGATCGCAGCCATATTTGTCGTGGTCCCCGGGGCCAACATTCTCGTGGTTGATGACAATTCACCCGATGGTACGGGCGCCATCGCCGACCGCGTCGCGGCCGAGGACCAGCGCGTTTTTGCGCTGCACCGCGCAGGCAAGAGTGGCCTGGGCAAGGCCTATCTCGACGGCTTTCGGTATGCTCTCGAAAAAGGATACGACTATATTTTCGAGATGGACGCTGACCTTTCACACGACCCCCGGTATCTTCCCGATTTTTTCTCGGCCGTTGAAACAAGCGACCTGGTCATTGGGTCGCGCTATATAAAAGGGGTCAATGTCATTAACTGGCCCATGGCGCGCCTGCTGCTCAGTTTCGCGGGAAACATGTACGCCAGGTTTGTCACGGGCATGAACGTTACTGACCTTACCGGCGGATTCAAATGCTTCAGGCGCGAGGCGCTTGCGGCGCTCGATTTCTCCAAAATCAGTTCCAGCGGCTATTCATTCCAGATAGAAGTGAGTTATATTCTATGGAAGAAGGGGTTCCGGATCAGGGAAATCCCCATTATTTTTGTGGATAGGCAGTTCGGAGAAACTAAAATGTCAACCGGCATCATCCGGGAGGCGCTGTTCCTCATATGGAAACTCAGGTTCAGAAACATCCATCGCTGAATGGGGGCGGAGCCGAGGGCGGAGTCTCCCTTTCGGTCATCATCGTCAGCTACAATGTGTCGGGTTTTCTCGACCATTGCCTCGATTCGGTGATCAAGGCGTGCACCGGGATCAGGGCTGAAATCATTGTGGTCGACAATGCCTCGACTGATACCACGGTGGAGATGGTGCGGAACAAGTATCCGGGAGTTGCGCTCATCGAAAACCCGCGTAATGTGGGGTACTCGGCCGCCAACAACCAGGGCATAACGCGCGCCCGCGGCGCCTATTCCCTCCTGCTCAACCCGGATACCATTGTCCCTTCCAACGCTTGCACGCTTTCGATAGACTTCCTCGAAAAACATCCGGACATAGGGCTCATGAGTCTCAAAATTGTTAACGCGGACGGCACCTTCCAACCCGCGTGCCGGCGCGGTTTTCCCACGCCCACCACGGCGTTCTACCGTATGACAGGGTTGTCCCATCTGTTTCCCCGGAGCAGCCGTTTCGGTAAGTACAACCTTACCTTTCTCGACGAGGACGCGGAGAGCGACGTTGACGCGGTCTGCGGGGCCTACATGATGGTGCGCACCAGCCTGCTCAAGGACATCGGCGGGTTTGACGAGGATTTTTTCATGTATGGCGAGGACATCGATCTCTGCTACAAGATCAAGGAGCGGGGGTCCCGGGTGTATTACTATCCGGCAAGCGAGATCATCCATTTCAAAGGCGAGAGTTCGCGGAAAAACCGGCTCCAGAGCGCGCTGAATTTTTACAATTCGATGTTTATCTTCTCGAAGAAACATTTTGGCCAGCGCATGAGCTTCTTTCCCAAATGGCTCCTTTTTCTGGGTATTTTTCTCAACGCCTTCTTCAAGATCATCGGGGGCTGGCTGTTCAAATACCTTCCCTTTCTCATCGACATCGTCATTGTCAACGCGGTGCTCTTTGCCGCGCTCAATATCAAATTCGGTTCCGAGGGCAATGTCTACAAATACACCGAGGGCGTCTGGTATATAATGCTCCATTGCGGTATTTCGCTCCTTTTTGTCCTCACCTTCCAGTTCAGCGGACTCTATGGCGGAAAACCCAAGACGCTTTCCGAATACGCCAAGGCGATCTTCGTGGCCTCGCTGCTTTTTTTCTCCTTTGCCTATTTTATACCCAACATCCGGTATTCGCGCATTGCTTTCATCACCACCAGTCTCGGGCTCTTTGCCGCTTTACCGGCATGGCGGATACTTCTGTATCCCACAGCGCTCAAGATGCGCACGGCCATTGCCCGCACCCGCAAACATTTGATCATCGGGACCGGTGAAAAGGCCTTCCGCATCCACCAGAAATTGCAAAAGGACCGCGAATACCAGTCCTGTTTCGCCGGGTTTGTGAAAAACGATGAGCCAATCACCGGGGTTCCCGCTGAAGCTGTTATAGGCCCCCTTTCCGAAATCGAACTTATTATCGAGAAAAAAAAAATACGGGAGGTCTTCCTCGCCCTGCCCGACCATCATTCCTTTGATCTCATGGGCTTTATCAATTACTGCCTCAGGAACAATATTTACCTTAAAATAGTCCAAGATATGCACGGGAAAGACGAATATTATATATTAGATATAAATATGTCAGAAAGTATTATATTATAGATTTTAGAGGACGGGTTGAAGGAGGTTGTTGTGGAACCAGTGGAAAAAACGCCTGTTGCTATGCTCGAATTTGAGCATCCAATCGTCGAACTGGAGCGCAAAATCCAGGATATGCGCCATTTTACTTCCACGGAAAACATCGAGTTCAAGGAAGAGATTAAGCGGCTCGAAAAAAAACTCGAAAAGCTCAAAGAAGAGATTTACAGTCAAATTACACCCTGGAACCGGGTCCAGATCGCCCGTCATCCGAAGCGCCCCTATACCCTCGACTACATTAATGGCATCATAACCGACTGGGTCGAACTGCACGGAGACCGTGCATTCGCCGACGATGCGGCCATGGTCGCAGGCATGGGTAAACTCAACGGCAAATCAGTGGCCATTGTCGGACAACAGAAGGGCAGGGACGTCAAGGAGAACATCAAGCGGAATTTCGGCATGCCCAATCCCGAGGGGTACCGCAAGGCCCTGCGTATCTTCAAAATGGCGGAAAAGTTCGGCTTGCCTGTTATCTGTTTCATCGACACTATCGGCGCTTTTCCGGGCATTGGCGCCGAGGAACGCGGCCAGGCTGAGGCCATTGCGCGCAATCTGCGTGAAATGGCTGTGCTGCAAGTTCCCATACTGATAGTGATCGTTGGCGAAGGGGCCAGCGGCGGCGCGCTGGGAATCGGCGTGGGCGATCGGGTGCTCATGTGCGAAAATTCGTGGTATTGTGTTATTTCTCCCGAGGGATGCGCGGCCATCCTCTGGTCAGACCGGGCAAAGGCGGCTCAATGCGCCGAGGTCATGCACCTCACCGCGGCTGACCTGATAAAACTCGGGGTTGTCGACGACATTATTCCCGAACCCCAGGGTGGCGCTCATCGCGATCCCAAAGCCATGATCGACACAGTGAAAGAATATATTGTTCGCGAAATGCAGGCGCTGCTCAAGGTTCCGATCAAGGAACTGGTTGATCGCCGCATTGAAAAATATTACGCAATGGGTTCAGTAGTGGAGTAGCGTATGATCAGCAAAGAACTGCTCGATATCCTGGTCTGTCCTGAGACAAAAGAGGACCTTTCCCCTGCGGACAGCGCGCTCATTGATTCCCTTAATGCGCGGATTGCCCAAGGCGCGATAAAAAACCGTGGTGGGAATCGTGTCACGGAGAAAATCGACGCTGGGCTTGTGCGTAAGGACGGCGCATACCTCTACCCAGTGCGCAACGATATACCTATTATGCTTATAGATGAGGCGCTTCCGCTCAATGGACAATAAGGTCGCCACACTTCAGGGCGTCCTGTCAGCGGTTGCCGCGGCACGGAGCCGGGACAAAAAAATAGTGACCACCAATGGCTGTTTTGACATTCTTCATGCCGGCCATGTGCGTTACCTCGAAGAGGCAAAGGCCATGGGCGACATGCTCATTGTGGGCGTCAACAGCGATGCCTCGGTTTGTGCCTTGAAAGGGGAGGGAAGGCCCCTTAACACGCAGGCACACCGGGCCGCTGTTCTGGCCGGTCTTCAGGCGGTCGACCTGGTTTTCATTTTTGACGAAAGAGACCCGATAAGCTTCCTTTCGCAGATCCGGCCGGATGTGCATGTAAAGGGCGGCGATTATACCGGGGTGCGTTTGCCCGAGCAGGATATTGTCGAGGAAAACGGAGGACGCGTGGCCATAGTGGCCATGGTGCCGGGGATTTCAACAACAGCCCTGGTCGCTAAGATAAAGGAAACGCGGTGCAACTGACCCAGGAAAAGATCGAGACGCTCAAGGAGCGGGTAAACAGGTCAGCGGGCTCAACTGCCTTTGCTCGCCTTGCCGACCACTACCGTTCAACCGGCAGTGTCGATTCGGCCATTGCGCTGTGCGAAGCCGGCCTCAAAAGTAATCCCGAGTATATCACCGGACACCTTATTCTTGGCAGGTGCTATTACGAGAAGGAGCGGGTCGAAGAGGCGAAAGCCAAATTCCAGACAGTCCTTGAACTTGACAACAGGAATGTTTTTGCGCTGAAAATACTGGGAGACATCCATATCCAAAGCGGCAATAACGAGGTAGCGGCCGATTTCTACCGCCGCGCGGCTGAATGCGATCCCCTCAATGAGGAAATCCGGTCCCTTTTCACCCAGGTCAAGCAGTTTTACCATGAAAAAACCGAGACAGCCCCTGTTTTGGCCGCGGAAGAGCGTGCCGCCCCGGTTGAAGCGGCCGCGAAACAGACCGTTTTAGAACCCGCCCCGGCCGCATCTACCCTTCAGGATGAAAACCAGGAACAGGCGCTTGCCTCAATCGAGGAATCGTTGTCCGGTGAAGAGGTTGAGGATGAAAAGGAAGCACTTGTTGCCGAAGAGACGCCCCAGCTTGTTGCAGAGCCTGTGGCCGAGGCCCCTGTTCTCGAAGAAGTTCCGCCCAGCGCAGAGATACCCCAGGCCGCAGCGCCTGTTGAAGATGTAATTGAAGTACCGTCAGCGGAACCCGCTGTAGACTGCCACGAAAGCGCGGTTGCCATGGAACTGTTGCAGGAATCAGCGGCAACACCAGACCAGCCGGTCAGCGAAGAGCGGAACGAGCAGCCCCATCACCACGATGATGAGACCATCAACAAGGCTTTTGACCTGCTTACCGTGGCAAAGGACGACCTTGCTCCCCACGATATGAGCACGGAAATGGTCGACCTTCCGCCTGAGATGGTCAAGGAAAAGAGGATAGGAGATTTCAGGGCAAAGCAATATCTGTACGAACGAATACTCACCGAGCAGAATGAATTGCTTGATTATGTCACTACCCGGCGCCAACCAGAACCAGAACTTCCGGAAGAGGAAGAGACGCCTGAACAGGTGGTAGAAGAAGAAGCGCCGGCTGAAACTTGCGCGGAGACCCTGGACGCCCCTGTCGAATCCGAGGAAGAGATTGTCTCTGAGGAGACCCTTCTCCAAACCGAAAGCGCTTCTGCCGGGGTTTCGGCGTCCGCGCCCGGCATGGATGGGTTTTACAATGTGGTTGGCGACGACGCTGACAGCGGCGGCGGCGAATCCCTCCTTGCCACTATTGACGATGTGAATATAGAGGAAGCCATTGCCGTTGAGGAGGCCGCCCCCGCGGTCGAGGAGCCCGGGAACGCGACAGCGAGGGCTGAGACAGACGAGTTCGACCAGATTCTTGATGATATCGGCGCGGACGATGATTTAAAAAACCTTGTTGATATGGCGGCGCCCGGAAGCGGTAATGAAACGGAAACGCGGACTGAACCGCCCGTGGCCGAAGAACCAAGGACCGGGGAAGGTCTGCAAGCCGCTGAGATCACGGAGGAGATTGTTTCCGAGGAGACTTCTTCACAAACTGAAAGCGCTCCTGCCGGGGTTTCAGCGTCCGCGCCCGGCATGGACGGTTTTTACAATGTGGTTGGCGACGACGCGGGCAATGCCGCGGACAACGACGCCCTGCTCGCCGCTGTTGATGATGTGCAGATGGTGGAAGCCATTACCGAAGAGGATACCGCTGTTGCGCTGGCCTCAGAGGCCATTATCGAAGAAGATGCCGCTATTGCGCCAGCCGCGGACGTGACGGCCAATGCCGCAGAAACAGAGGAAGCCCTTATGGTCGAACTGGGGGCTGACGTGGAGATCATTATTCCCGCTATTGGACAGAAAGAAACGGCGATCGTCATCGCGGCCGAGCCCCGTAAAGCAAGCCGGCCGCGGGCCAGGGAAAAAGGCCGCGCAAAGATGCTGGTACAGGAAGAACCGCCCGCACAGCCGTTGGTGAGTAGTGTTGCCACAGCAAGCCTGGCGGAAATATATTTGAAGCAGGGCCATGCCGAACGGGCGCTTGCCGTGTACCGTAAGCTTGTTGGCGAGCAGCCGGGCAATGAAAAATTCAGGGAACGGATCCGCGCCATCGAAGAGGCGCTCAAAGACGGATAATCAACCTACCAAGGAGTCATACATGCCAGAGAAGAAAAAAACGCCGCAGCTTCAATTGGACGAGATCAGGGAATTTATCCGTTTTTTCGACAAAACCGGCCTTACGGAAATTGAGGTAAAGGCGGGCGACCAGTCGCTCTATCTCAGCAAGCAGCTTGCGGCAAGCGCGCCATATGCCGTTGAACCCCGCGCAATCGCGCCCGTGTCCGCCGCCCCGTCTCCCTCGGCCCCGGTTGACGTGCCCGTAGCGCCAGCTCAAGCAGCGGGAAAGAAGCTTCTTGAAATCAAAAGCCCCATCGTAGGAACCTTTTATCGCGCGCCATCACCCACCTCAGCTCCTTTCGTCAATGTTGGCGACGCTGTTGCGTCGGGCAAGACCGTATGCATCATCGAGGCTATGAAAATCATGAACGAAATCCAGGCCGAGATAAGCGGCGTGGTCCGCGAGATCTGCGTCGAGAACCAGCAGCCGGTGGAGTTTGGCCAGGTTTTGTTCCTGGTCGAACCCAAATAATCACATGAAGAAGATACTCATCGCCAACAGGGGCGAGATCGCCCTGCGCGTCATCCGCGCGGCCAAGGAACTGGGCATCAAGACCGTTGCCGTGCATTCCGAGGCCGATATCCATTCGCTCCACGTGCGCTTCGCGGACGAGGACGTCTGCATTGGCCCGCCCCGCAGCAGCGACAGTTACCTGAATCAGGAGCGTATCCTCTCCGCCGCGATCATCACCAACGCGGACGCCATCCATCCCGGATACGGATTCCTCTCTGAAAACGCGCAATTCGCCGAAAAATGCGAATCAGCGGGTATCACCTTCATTGGTCCCACTTCGGAAATGATCAGCAAACTGGGCGACAAGGCCTACGCAAAGAAAGCCATGAAGGAGGCCGGGGTCCCCACTACACCGGGCAGCGACGGTATTGTGCCCGATCTTGACGCGGCGCTGGCCATGGCGCGTGAATTCGGCTATCCGGTCATCATCAAGGCCGTGGCTGGCGGCGGCGGCCGGGGCATGCGCATTGTCCGGAACAAGGACGAAATGCAGAAGAATTTTGACGTCGCCCGCAACGAGGCGCACATCGCCTTTTCAAATTCCGACGTCTACATGGAGAAATACATTGAACGGCCCCGCCACGTGGAGGTGCAGCTCCTGGGCGACAGCAAGGGAAACATCGTCCATCTGTTTGAGCGCGACTGCTCGGTGCAGCGCAGGCACCAGAAACTCATTGAGGAATCGCCCTCGCCGGCGCTGTCGGACGAGACGCGAAAGAAACTGTGCGCGGCCGCGGTCAAGGGCGCGCAGCACATCGGCTACCGGAGCGCGGGCACCATGGAATTCCTGCTCGACGAGGACGGGAGTTTCTATTTCATGGAGATGAACACGCGGATACAAGTCGAGCACCCGGTCACGGAGATGGTCACCGATACCGATCTTGTCAGGGAGCAGATTCTCATCGCATCGGGTGAAAAGCTTTCCTTCTCGCAGAAGGACCTGCACACCTCGGGTCATGCCATTGAGTGCCGCATCAACGCCGAGGACCCGGCGCACAATTTCAGGCCCTCGCCGGGCACCATCCAGCACATCTACACACCGGGCGGCCCGGGCGTGCGTATTGATAAGCACGTGTACGCAGGATACGTGATTCCGCCGTATTACGATTCCATGATCGCCAAGCTTATCTGCCGGGCGCCCACCCGCGCCGAGACTATAAAGCGCATGCAGCGCGTGCTTGACGAATTCGTGCTCGAGGGAGTCGCCACTACCATCCCACTGCACAGGAAGATCCTGGCAAATCCCGTTTTCCAGTCGGGCGTCTTTACCACCCGTTTTCTCGAAGAGATCACATTTTTCTAAAAGGGGCGAAGCTATGAAAAAAACGTTGTGTGCGGGAATATTCAGTTTGCTTTGCGCGGCGGCCGTTGTTTTCGCGCTGTCCGAAAAGGTGGGTGCCGTGTCGTATATGGTGGGAGCGGTGAATATCAAGAAGGCGGGGACCGCGGTATGGAAACCCGCGCGCATGAACCAGGCCGTGAGCAACGGTGACGCCTTTCAGACTGCCAAGGCCGAGGTCGTAGAGATTACGCTTTCCAATGGTAGCGTTGTCCGTATTTCCGAACAATCGGAGATCACCATAAATTGTCCGGCGGACAACAAGGTCATGGCCGGGGTCAACAAGGGCAAGGTGTGGGCCAATATCAAAAAACTGTCGCAGCGCGGCGCTGAATTCGAGGTCACCTCTGGCACCGCGACCGCAGCGATCAGGGGAACGGTCTTTGCCATGAACAACAATCCCGACGATTCAACGACCAGCGTGAAGGTCTACGACGGCAAGGTGGATGTGGGACCGGGCGAGGAGCTCAAGAATGAATATGAAAAACAGGGCATTGCCGTGGAAACAGAGGGGCGCAAAGAAATAGGGGGCCCGCAGGAGATCCCTGGCCCCTTTGAAGTGTCGCTTATGGACTGGGTCTCTATTGTAAAGGGACAGCAGATCGATATTCAAAAGAATGGCAAATACAACAAGTTCCGTTTTGACCAAAAAAAGGACGCCCAGGACGAATGGGTGAAGTTCAACCAGGAACGGGACAAAGTGGCGGCCATCTCACATGAGTAATCGTAAAAGCAGCAAAGGAACACTAATGGAAAAATTGCAGATCGCGGAATCCAAAGCCCGTGCAGTGGCCGATACAATCATCACGTATGGTCTCAAGGGCGTGGGACCGCTCGAAAGCGCGGCGGGCCTTGCGAAAAAATACCTGAACGATGCCCGGTTCGCCTCTGACGAAGACCGGATAAACACCCTTATAAAATGGGAAATGGCCAAGAACTTCACTACGGGATTTCTGACAGGTCTGGGCGGCTTTTTGGCCCTGCCCATTTCTCTTCCCGCGGGCCTCGCGGCCTCGTGGGTGGTGCAGGCGCGCATGGTCAGCGCCATTGCCATTCTCAGGGGGTATAATCCCGCTGCGAAAAAAGTAAAGACCTTCATTTTGCTTTGCCTGTTAGGAAACAGCATGAAGGAGGCGCTCAAGGGAGTTGGGACCAAGATCGCCCTGCAGACCGGCCGCAACGCGGCCGTTCAGTTGCCCGCGCGACTGCTGGTCGAGATCAACAAGCGAATAGGCATGCGCCTGCTGACCAAGGCAAGCCAGAAAGGGCTGGTGAATCTGGTAAAGGGAATCCCCCTGATTGGCGGAGCTGCGTCAGGATGCCTGGACGCTGTCTCATGCAGGCTGGTCGGCAATGCGGCAAAGGCGGTGTTTAAAAAGGCGCCAAAAAAGACACTTAGTGCTACAAAGACCAAAAAGAAGGCGAAAAAGGGATAAAAAGGCGCCAGACGCCACTTTTTCAGGGTTCGAGCATAGAAAAACCAGTTTCCCTGTCTTGTACTCTCCGTGCTTCTGTCCCTGTTATCTCAAGCAGCACAATTTCCCCCAGTTTCCATATCTCGATGCCCGGACGTATGCATCCGGCCGAAGCCTTACCTTCTCTGCCCAACACTGCGTGCATGTGGAGCCTTGGCGCACCGGTTTCATCGGGCGCGAGCGTGCCCACGCCCGCGATCTCATGGATCCCTGCAAGGGTATGGAGCATAGGATCCACAGGCAGGACGTTTCCGTCCCAGGGACCCGTGACAATGACGCCTCCGTCCTTCACCCCGCCCACCAGAATGGCCATGCCCCTTTGCACGCTGTTTTTTTGCGCAAATTCCTCGAGCGCGGCGGGCATGCGGTCGCCATCTTCGAGTCTGATTATAAATATGCGTCCCATGCTTCCCTGGCTTGTTTTCATTGACCTGTTCCCCGTAATGAAAGTTAGCGGTTCAATTAATTATATTTGATACAATGAAAATACATTTTTTACCGCTTCTTCTGCTGCTCTGCGCTGTTCCAGGGTTTTGTCAATACTACGATGCCGAGGATTCGGCGGACATTGCGCGCATCGATACCGTTGCCCGCGAACTCCAGATGCTCAACGCTCACGTAGGCAACTACGGGGTGACAGGGTTTCTGTCATTTGTCAAACAGCAATATGGCAAAGACACCCAGGAGCCTCGCGCCTATACATTCGGACTGGGCCTCAGCGGCGATATTCTCACCGGTCTCTCCTTTATTCATCTCATACCCCTGTTTCAGTATTGGAGTTACAGCGAGGATCCGCTACGGCTGTTTGTTGACGAACAAATAAACCGGGATGTCAGCATCTCCTTCATGTCGGCGCTCATGACGCCGCGGTTTTCGCGGCGTCATGTCCGCGTTTTCTGCGGCCTGGGCCCGTCGCTTCATCTGTCAATCGTTTCGCTCTATAGCGAAGGGCGGCATATGGATTCCAATATCTTCTTTACCAGCGGGATCGGCGGTATTGCAGGTGTGGAACTGCCGCTTACGCCCGAGGTGTCGTTCATCGCTACCGCGCAGTACAAACGCGCCTATTATTGGAACACCCTGCAACGTGTGTTCTTCATACTTTCCGTGGGATTGGCTGTTTAACTATGTTTAAAAACGTGCAGAGTGATCCCGTACAGTCGAAAATACTTCCCCCGCCGCCTTCCGATGATACGCAGGTGAGCGCGCTTACCCGGGCCTATGGCATGCCCCGCTGCGTGGCCGAGGTGCTGTGCAGGCGGGGATTGATTTCGCAGGAACTTATCGACGTGTTCCTGGACCCGAGGCCCGACCAGCTCCATTCGCCGTTTCTTTTCGCGGGCATGGAGAGCGCCGTAAACCGCATTGACGCGGCCATCCGGAACAACGAACGCATCTGCCTCTACGGCGACTATGATGTCGACGGCATAACCGCGATCTCGCTGCTGTACCGGGTGTTATCGGGCATTTCCGCCGCAGTGGTCTTCTTTATTCCCAACCGGCTTGTCGACGGGTATGGCCTCTCGCTTTCGGGCATAGAAAAGGTGCGGGCAACGGGAGCGACCCTGCTTATCACGGTCGACTGCGGTATAACGTCGGTCGCGGAAATCGAGGCAATACGCCAAGCGGGCATTGACGCGATCATTACCGACCACCATCTGCCCGGCGAGACACTACCGCAGGCCTTTGCCATCATCAATCCGAAGGTGGAGGGGTGCGCGTATCCTGACAAGGATCTGTCCGGTGTGGGCGTGGCCCTCAAGCTTGCGCAGGCGGTCTACAGCCGCTATGCTGGCGGTGCCGAAGCCGCGCAGTGCCTGCAGGAGCACTTCGATCTGGTCTCCATCGGCACAGCGGCCGATATTGTGCCGCTTTCGGGCGAGAACCGGATCTTTGTGAGGTATGGGTTCGAGGGGCTCAAAAGGAGCTCGAACGAGGGGATCAAGGCGCTGCTTGCGGCCACGGGACTCTATAGTAAGCCCATTGGCACGCGCGAAGTGGTCTTCCAGATCGCGCCGCTCATCAACGCCGTGGGCCGCATGGGCGATCCTCGCGAGTGCGTGGAACTTTTTATCACCCGCAGCCCGGCCCGCGCCGTGGCCATAGCGGCAACCCTAAAGAAAAACAACGAGGAACGCCGAGCCATTGACCAAAAAATAACCGAGGAGTGTTTTGCCCGCATTAATAGCGAGTACGATCTGGCCACCACCTTTTTTATCGTTGTGGCCTCCGAGAATTGGCATCCGGGCGTTATCGGCATTGTAGCCAGCCGCATTGTCGAGAAATATTGCAGGCCCGCCTGTGTTCTCAATATCGAAAACGGGATTGCCCGCGGGTCCGCACGCAGCATCCCCAATTTCCATGTGCAAAAGGCGCTTCAGGCCTGCAGCGGCCTGCTCGAATCGTTCGGAGGGCACGAGCACGCGGCCGGGCTTTCAATGCGGACAGAGAACATCACCGCCCTGCGCGAGGCGCTCAACCGGAGCGCCGGCGATTCGCTTTCCCCCGGCGATTTTGTCCCTGCTATTACCACTGACGCCCGCATACACGATACTGACGACATTACCTGGGAGACGGTCAACTGGCTCAAGCGCTTCCAGCCTTTTGGGCCGCGCAACCGGCGGCCTGTTTTCTACGCGGAAAACCTGCGATGCGCGGGCGAACCGCGGATCGTGGGAGTAAACCACCTGAAATTCAGGGCCGGGAGCGGCACCACGGCCCTGGACGCCATTGCCTTTAAAATGGGGCACCGTCTCCTCGACCTTTGCGAACCGGGGGACCGGCACACCTGTGCATTTACAATAGAAGAGAATGAATGGAATGGGTCAAAGACCATCCAGCTCAACATGCGGGGTATTGCATGAAAATGTGGGAAGGACGCTTTTCTCAAAAAAATGCGCCGGCCATGGAACGGTTCAACCGGTCGCTCGGGTTCGACAAACGTCTTATTGCCGAGGACATCGCGGGCAGCGTGGCCTATGCCCGGGCCCTGGCAAAGGCCGGTTTGCTTTCAAAAAACGAGGCCGCGGCCATTGTCCGGGGCCTTGATAAAATGCGTTCGCATCCGGCCGCGCTCAGGTTTACGGCGGCTGACGAGGACATTCATATGGCCATCGAGCGCATCTTGTCAGAGCGTATTGGCACGCCGGGAAAAAAGCTCCATACGGGCAGGTCGCGCAACAGCCAGATCGCGCTCGATACGCGGCTCTATCTTAAAAAAGAGATATACTCTCTGGACGCGGCCCTGCGGACACTTATGCGGGCCGTACTGACACGGGCTGAAAAGACAACCACGGTCATTATGCCCGCATTTACCCATCTTCAAAAAGCGCAGCCTGTGCTCATGGCGCACTATTTTTTAAGCTGGTTCTTTATGCTCGAACGCGACCTGCGCCGCTTTTCACAGTGCTTGGTCACTGTCGACGTGCTGCCCTTGGGATCCGGGGCGCTGGCTGGCAGCGCCTACCCCATTGACCGCGCCTTTCTTGCGCGGGCCCTCGGGTTTAGCGCAATGAGCGACAACAGCATTGACGCGGTAAGCGACCGGGATTATATGCTCGAGTTCATGTCGTGCGCGGCCATTACTGCAATGCACCTGTCGCGTTTTGCCGAGGACCTCGTCATCTTCTCCTCGCCGGGATACGGCTTTTTCGAGCTTGCGGACGCTTATGCCACGGGCAGCAGCATGATGCCCAACAAGAAGAACCCCGATTCTCTTGAATTGGTGCGGGGGAAGACCGGCCGTGTCTATGGCAACCTGGTAACGCTGCTGACGGTCATGAAGGGCCTGCCGCTCACTTACAACAAAGACATGCAGGAAGACAAGGAACCGCTTTTCGATACCATTGATACGCTCGACGGGTGCCTTGAAATTTTCACCGGCGTTTTAGACACCCTGACGGTCAATCCGGAGCGAGTCGCGGCCATGCTCTCTGCCGACCTTTTGGCCACGGATCTTGCCGACGCGCTTACGAAAAATAAGACGCCCTTCCGCGAGGCGCACGCTATTGTGGGCCGCATTGTGCGCGACTGCGCGCAGAAAGGCGTGCCGCTCGAAACACTCACGCATGCCGATCTGCGGAAGTATTCCCCCCGAGTACCCGGGACATTCTCGTTCTGCTATCATACCAGCATCGCGGCCCGTTCGCTTCCCGGAGGCACAGGGTCCTCATCGGTCCGGGCGCAAATCTGCAAAGCCCGGACTATCCTGAAAAGGAAAACGTATGACATCTAGAAATAGTCTGGCGGCCTTTTTTGTTTTGGCTGTTTGTTCGCTTTGCGCCAGCGCCGCGACCACGTTGGGGCTGCTGCCATTTACAAACAGTTCTTCGTACCAGGGCAACTGGGATCTTTCGCTCGACGTGCCGCGCTATGTCGAGGCCGACTTGCGCAAGACCTATACCGTGGTGCCTTTTGACACCATTTTTGCCTTTATTAAGGCGAGCAAAATAACGCCATCGGACCTGAACACGCCCGCGGGCAAGCAGCGCATTGCGCGTAAATTCAACATTGATTTTATTATTGACGCAACGATCTCTGATTTTCTGGTACGCAAACGCGTGATGGGCGAGGGAAAATACGGCGGCCTGAAAAACTATCTTGCGCACATCAAGGCGTCTATGAGCGTTTTCAACCGCGATGAGAACGGCGCGTTATTCAAGGAAGTGATTGAAGCGGAGAAGAAAGAGACCCTTACGGCGATTAATCTGGGCAAGCTCTCGGACGACGAAGAGATGTTTCTGAAATTGAATACCGAACCGTTTGGTTCCGAGATTTTTGAAAAGAGCATTGCTGGCGGTCTTATGCGAGAGTTCTGCGATAAAATGCATTCCGCTATTCAGCGGCTGCCCGCGCCGGTCTATAGAAAGAACGACGCGCGGAAACTGGTTAAAAACGCACGCATCGTTGATATCAAGGACGCGGACATTTACATCAATGCGGGCTCCGATGACCAAGTGACAGTGGGAGATTTTTACCCGGTCTACGCGCCGGGAGACACGATTAAGGACCCTGATACGGGCGAAGTACTCGGCGTGTCCGACAAATTCATCGGCCGCATCAGGATCACTTTTGTACAAGCGTCCCATTTTTCCCGCGCCGAGAGTATTGAAAAGACGCAGCCCTTTTCAATCAAAGACATGGTTCGGATAGAAAAATAAGGGAGGTCTTTGCATGAAGGCGTTTGCGCTTACCGGTATCCGGCGCATGGCATTGCGCGATATTCCCGACCCAATCATCACCAAACCCAACCAGGCACTCCTTAAAATCGCGGCTGTCGGCATCTGCGGATCAGATGTCCATTATTACCGGACTGGACGCGTTGGCTCCCAGATAGTGCGTTATCCTTTTATCGTTGGTCATGAGTGCTCCGCAGTTGTTTGCGCAATCGGCAAAAAGGTCAAAAAGGTGAAACCCGGCATGCGGGTGGCTGTTGAGCCCGCAATGCCCTGTCATGCGTGCGACCAATGCCATATGGGCAGGGAAAACACCTGCCGGAACCTAGGGTTTTTAGGTTGTCCGGGGCAGGCTGAGGGAAGTTTGTGCGAGTATCTCGTTATGCCTGAAGAGTGCTGTTTGCCGATTCCCAAATCAATGACATTTGAAGAAGCCGCCCTTGTTGAGCCGCTCTCTATTGGGTTGTACGCGTTCCAATTGGCCAAACTTAAAAAAGGGTCGCGCATTGCGGTTTTGGGTAGCGGGCCAATAGGTCTTTCGGTACTTGCCGCTGCGCACACAGAAGGCGCCAAGGCGGTATATATGACCGATATACGTGACTATCGGTGCGCCATTGCCAAGAAAGCAGGGGCATTGTGGAGCGGCAATCCGCACAAGGCCGGTATTGTCCCGGCAATTTTACGCAAGGACCCTTTGGGACTCGACGCGGTGTTTGAGTGCGCTGGAGAGCAGGAGAGTTTTGACCAGGCCGTTGATCTTTTACGGCCCGGCGGTACAGTAGTCATGGTGGGCATTCCTGAGTTTGACCGGCTTTCCTTTACGATTGATAAGGCACGGCGCAAGGAAATAGCCATTCTCAATGTACGGCGGCAGAACCACTGTACCGAGAAGGCCCTAAAATATATTGCGCAGGGCAAGATAAAACCCGGCTATATGGTCACCCACAGGTTTGCCTTTAAAGACGCTCAAAAGGGATTTGATTTTGTCGATGGCTACAAAGACGGTGTTGTCAAAGCAATGATTTTGTTCTAGGAAAAGCGTCCAGGCTAACGATCGAGTTTCCAAACAACCGTATCACATTTCTTTTCGTAAAGATCCTGAAAGAATGATATTCCGCCTGATGGAAGCCTCGACCGGCTGGCACGGTCCGCGGCCGCTGGTACTGTCGATAACAAGACTGCCGTCTCCCATGAGAGAAATGTAACCATTGTCAAGGCACGTTTTTATATCAATGCCACCGGCCCATTGGCCGGAATGAAGCGCAAGGGTCATGCTGGCCGGTTTTGTACGCGAAACAGTGACCGGATCAATATCAAAAAAGTACGCTGCTGCCTGATTTTCAGAAAGATTGAATACAAAGGAATTTGTATCATTCTGATACACGAACAGACCGGTAATATGGATATTTCCTGCCTGGCCTGAAGCAAGACCGTGCTGTTCGTTTTGAAAATCAAGCTGTATTCCACTATACCGCGCTTCCGGGAGCCGCAGGGAGTCGGTCCCGGGTGCGCATGCACCGGTAAAAGCGTCAAAGATGAACGGTCCCTCCACAATGATTCCCGTTGAATCCGCTTGAAGTTGCAGGCCAGACGCCTGGACCAGTTGCGCGGGATTCTGCCCGCTATCAACAAGAAAATGGATGGCTTTGACAATGATCAGCGCGGTTTCAGCCGTAAACATCAGGCCCGAAGAGTCTGCAAAACCCATGTTCTGCCGGCCGCTGTCTCCCATCACACCAGCGTGGTCGGCGGTTACGGTCTTATACAGAACGTTTGGCGTTGTATCGATCACGATGGAAAGCGCGGCCAGGCCATTAGGATTGCCGGCGCCGGACCCGCCCGCGACATCAGAGGGGGGCGAGCCGGAACATCCCTGCAGCATGATGCTGCAGGTAATGGCCATCGGCAGGAGCATACGGAAAAGAGGCTGTGCTTTCATTGGCGGCGCTCCTTTGGGTCTCCCGTGAGCGGGAAAAGCTGCATATTGACCTGATACACCGTTTCAGCGTTGGCTTGCGTGTCTGCATAGGCGAGCAAATCCTTCCAGAAAGCTTCCATGCGTTGCTTGATCTCACCGTATGCTGATCTCGGGATTCCCAGGGTTACGGATCTGATGTCCCGCGAATCAGCGCTAAACCGTTCCAGGGATTCGCCCGCAAGGGCTATGACGCGGCAATGGTAGTTTACCAGGGCCATTGAGACAACTTCCGAGGGTGTGCTGATTGCCGTCTTTGTCTGGATCCACCGGCCCTGCGTTTCGTCCCTGGAAATGAGGTTCAACCGCTCCAGAAGAGCAATGCCTTTGCGGACCTTGCTGACCGAGATCGCAGGCACTATCCTTCGGGACAGCCAGGCGGGATCGCCGGGATATTCGCTGCTGGTGACGAGTTCCCTGATGACCGGCAAATACCAATGGGTGAAGTACTCGTACTGGCTCTTTTCGAGCACTTGAACTGAGCGGTATTCCCGTGTTGCGATCATACTGCGGAAAGCGCGGTCTTTTTCTTCATGCGTTTTTGCATGGTCGAATGCTGCCATTGTAATAAAATGTTCAGTCTCTTTTTTTGTAAGGCCAAGGGATTCGGCAAAGGCAAGAACCCCTTCGGACTGGATGTTGAGTTTGCGGTCCCTGATAAGCTGCAGAAAGTTGGGTGATGTGGAGCGGGCCATTTTTGCAAAGGAACGCAAAGAAAAGCGGCGCATAGACGACTTCATGAAATTGAATACATCGACCAGATAATGCCGGTAATCGATGTATGTGAAAATATCCGGACGATCCATTTGTATGAAATACTCAAAATTATCAAGAAAGTCAATGGTTATTATTCATTTTATCGCTTTATTACAGTGTGTTATAATAATAATTTTAAATTTTCTAACAATATTTTATTCATCGTTGATGATTTTTTCACCACTGTTTTACAAAGGTTGGTGAATAGTCCATCAATTGCCTTTGTCTTAGGCAATGGCAACAGTTTTATATCTTATAATCAATGTCTTATCTATATTGATTGGTTTTGGCTTTGTTTTTGTTTTTGTAGATCGTTAGTGTATAAAAAAATAATATAAAATAATAATTAATTTTTTTAAAATATTATATTATAGTGTGTTAAAATAGTATATTGAATAAAAAAGTGTCAGATAACATTTAACCAGGAAGGGTTTGTATGCGGAACACACGAAAAGTATCTCTTTTAATGGTCTTAGCTATCGCTGCCAGCATCTGGGGCGCGCCACAACCCGATACCACCGGCGTTTTTACCGGAACAGTGGCTGATTCTGCCACGGGAACTGCTCTGGCGGGGGCGCGTGTCATTTTAAGCAAATATCTTATAAGCGGCAGCATCCTCGATTCGGTGCGCACTGATGCATCGGGCAACTATATATTTGATAGCGTTGTTACCGGACGGAACAATAAATATACCATCAGTATTAATTTGACTGGATATGCCGCAGCTTCTGCAACCTATCTCATGCTTACGGCAGGGCAAAGGGACACTGTTGATTTTCTTCTTGTGCCAGGCGATACCAGTGTGGTGCCTGTTGGGGATTCCGGCAGCATTGCGGGCGTGGTTGAAGATTCGCTCAGCAGCACAGCCCTGGAGAATGCGCTGGTACTACTCAGCCAGGGCACAGGTTATTCAGGCATTCTGATCGATTCAGCAAGGACCGGAAGCAATGGCAGATATTATTTCGACAGCCTGGCGTTTGGCATCAAATATACCGTAAGCGTCTCGGCTGCGGGATACATGCCCAAATCAAACGGGAGCATTATGCTGTCATCGTTAATACCCGCCGACACGATCGATTTTACCCTTGTGCAAATGGACACCTCCGATAGCTGGGTTGTAACAGGAGCCATAACAGCTGATTCAACAGGCGGCGCACCCATAGAGAGCGCCCAGGTTCTTTTTGTCCAGAGAACGGGAACGGAAAACAGGTATAGTGCCATAACCGGGATCGACGGGAATTATTCGCTTCTGGTCCCGGCTTTAGCGCTGACCTATACAGTCACTGTCTCGGGCAGCGGTTTTTTTACAAAGCAGACCCAGAGGCAGATTGCCGCTGATTCCTCGGACGTATCGATGTTCCTTGTGACCGATACGATTGCCACTCTGCCCGAAGGTGCTTCAGGGCCTGAAACAGCAAACCTCCTTTCCGTGTATCCCAATCCCTTCAATGGTTCCGCAACGGTTTCGTTTGCCACAAGCGGCATGCAGTCAATACATCTTGCCGTGTACGGCATTGATGGCAAACTGGTCACAATGCTTGCTGATGGAACCCGGCAGCAGGGGCAGCATGTGGCTGTTTGGAACACTGCCAAGGTGCCCAGCGGTGTGTACTTTGTGCAGTACCGGTCAGGCAATCAGACGGTGGTGCGGAAGTTGATGCTCAGGAAATAAAGAGAGAATAAGGATCAATCTATAGCCCCGTGGGACCCGTGTGTCGCATGGGGCTCATTTTGCTACGGCACATTATAAGAGACCAGGAGGAGCACATATGAACGGAGAAACAAGACTTTCTGAATACAAAGCCGTGATTCTATGCGGCGGCCAGGGCACACGGATCCGCGGCGTTGCCGAAGGCATTCCCAAACCCCTTATTGATATCGGCGGCAAGCCAATAGTATGGCATATCATGAAAATGTACTCTTTTTATGGGATCAGAAAATTCATCCTGTGCCTCGGATACCGGGGTGACACGATCATCGATTACTTCGAGAATTATCAAAGCCGGACGCATGATTTCACCATGACGATTAAGGATAAGAACCACCGTTCGTTCAATGACGAGGTCAGAAAGGACAGGGATGTTGATGACTGGGAAATAACCTTTGCGCTGACAGGTGAAGACACAATGACCGGAGGCCGGATCCTCAGAATAAAAAAATATATCAAAGAAGGGCTCTTTTTCGCGACGTATGGCGACGGCCTTTCCGACGTGGATATCGGCAAATTGTTCAGTTTTCATCTGGAGGCCGGCGGGGTAGCCTCGCTCACCGGGGTTCATCTGCCCACAACCTTTGGCATTGTCGAATCAGAGGGCAATGGGAAGATCACTTCGTTTCGCGAAAAACCAGTATTACCCGGGCGCATCAATGGCGGTTTTTTCGTCTTTAACCAGCAGATATTTGACCATATTGACAATGATTCAACCGTACTCGAAGACCTTCCCTTCAAGCGTCTTGTGCGAAGCCGCAGCATCTCCATGTTCCCATGGGACGGATTCTGGCACGGCATGGATACGTTCAAGGACTACCAGGAACTCAATAAAATATGGAACGAGAACAAGGCCCCCTGGAAACTGTGGTCATGACAATTTGCAAAGTCAGCGCGAGGGAAACAGCATGAGTCAACTTTTCAATGGCATCTATGACGGAAAAAAGGTGCTTGTCACCGGCCATACTGGGTTCAAGGGTTCCTGGCTTTGTTTCTGGCTCGAGAAAATGGGAGCGCAAGTCATGGGATATTCTCTCCCGCCTCCGACCGAACCGGCCCACTTTAATTGTCTGGACCTGCATACCGGATCTACTATCGGCGATCTTCGCGATGCAATTCTTTTATCAAAGGTTATCTGTGCATTTCAACCCGAAATCGTGTTTCATCTGGCCGCGCAACCGATTGTGCGCACCTCATACGCTGATCCGGTGGGGACATACGCATCGAATGTCATTGGGACGCTGCATGTGTGCGAGGCGTGCCGTGCCTGTCCATCAGTGCGCGCACTCGTTGCTATTACCACGGACAAGGTCTACGTCAACCGGGAATGGTGGTGGGGATACCGGGAAATCGATCCCCTGGGCGGATTTGACCCCTACAGCTCGTCAAAGGCGTGCGCGGACATCCTGCTTGGTAGCTATCGCGACTCTTTTTTTAATCGTGCGGCATACGGTTCCTCGCATCATGTGCTTCTTGCGGTGGCGCGGGCGGGAAATGTCATCGGCGGCGGCGACTGGGCAAAAGACCGCCTGGTTCCCGATGCTGCGCGGGCCGCAGGCTGCGGCCAACCATTGGTCATCCGCAATCCCCGTGCTACCCGTCCCTGGCAGCACGTTCTCGAATGCTTGAGCGGTTACCTGCTTCTGTGCCAGAAACTGCTTGAGGCTAAGAGCGAGTGCGCCACAGCATTCAATTTCGGGCCGCCTGCGGACGATGTTCTGCCCGTTGAAGAGGTGATCAGGCACCTGAGGATCCATTGGCCTTCGGTAACGTACCAGGTCGAATCCAGCGGACAACAGCCGCACGAAGCCCGGACCCTTACGCTCGACTGCGCCAAAGCCCGGAGTATATTAGGCTGGGTGCCGGTCTGGACCTTTGACAGGGCGCTTGAACAGACCGCGTTATGGTACCGTTCTTATTACGAAAAAAACAATGTCAATACCCAGAAAGATCTTGCTCTGTATATTGAAGATGCAAAGAAAAAGGGGGCGGTATGGGCACAGTAGTTCTGGTGACCGGTGCGAACGGCTTTGTGGGGCGGCATCTGATACCTGCGCTGCTGCAGGAATCAAATCTGGAAGTTTTTGCCACGGATATTCATGATTCACTGATTGCAGAGACGGACACAATGTCGTCTGTAATGTACCTGAAAGGGGATTTGTCAGACCGCGTGTTTGTAAACCGTCTTCACCAAGACCGTCCTTTCGATTGTGTAATCCATTTGGCTGCTGTGCTGTCTCAGGCCACTGATATGAATACGTATTTCGCGATAATGAATTCTAATATTCAAGCAACATTCCTCCTGTTGGAGGCAGCGAAAAACAACAAAGCGCGTTTCATTTTTCCTTCAACTGCCCTGGTGTACGGGAATCAGAAAGGGCCTTTTCGCGAGGACATGCTCACCAATCCAGGGGACTTTTACGCCCTCTCAAAGCTCATGTGCGAGCAATTGATCAGGTTCTACGGGAATAAATACAACGTACCCTCAGTGATTTTCCGGATCGGCATCCTGTACGGACTTTCACAAACCGGTCAAATGTTCATTCCGTCGCTGATCTCGGCCCTTCTGGCCGGCAGGGACTTTCCCATGACCAAGGGCGAACAGACGCGTGACTTTGTTTTTATCGAGGATTTTATTCTGGCTGTTAAGACCGTCCTTGGGCACAATGAGTTGTCAGGGATATTCAATATCGGCACGGGAAACGCACCCACCCTGAAAGAGGCGGCCCAGATCGCGGAAAGGGTCGCGAACGCGTACGGAGTGATCAAACTTGGTGCAGTACCCTACCGTGAAAAAGAATCATGGGAATATTGTCTGAACAGCACCAAGGCATTACGGGAATTGAAATGGCAGGCCAGCACCAGTCTGGAACAGGGCTTGGCTAAAACCATCGCTTTCAGGCAAAAAGGGCAGAGTGCGCATGCATAGGATGGCGCTGGTTCTGTTCTTCTGGTCATGCGTGCTGTTTGCCGCAGGCGCGGACCAGACTTCCTGCGTAAGAAAAGCAGAGGAAGCCATACGCATCAACAACTGTGAAGGTGCGCTCCTGATTCTCGCCGCATGCAGCCAGGACTCCAGCGTTGTACTGCTCAAGGGCCGCGCTTTCCATGCATTGTTCAACGCTGATTCAGCCATTAAATATCTTGGCATGTCCGATAACGGGTACTCGACCGCAGATGACGTACTCCTGGCTCTTGCCGAATCGATGCTCTGGAAGAAGAATTTCAAAGGGGCGGAAAAACATTTCGGCCGCGTTAAAAACAGAAGGACCGTGAATTTCCTGAAAATAGCGGGCATGTATCTGGAAATGCGGGGGAAGCTCCCCGAAGCTGTAGCCCTGTACGACAGCCTCATGATGGTTGACAAACAAATGTGGACAGGCGCCATGCGCAAGGCGCAGGTTTTATCATGGATGAAGCATTTCGAGGAAGCCACTATTTTATTCTCGCAGGTTGCGGCAAATACTGCCGCGCCCCAGGACGTGCGCATGTCGGCAGTGATCAGACGGGCCGAGGTCCGTTCGTGGCAAAGCGACTTCAGCGCGGCACGGCACGATTTGGACAGTCTTATCGAGGTGAATACGCGCACGGTTTTGCGCTCTCCGATCCTGGATCGCACCAAAGAGGCGCTCCAGCTTAAAGGCCTTGTCCTTGAATGGGAAGGAAAATATCAGGATGCCAAGGCAGCCTATAAAAATATCCTGCTCCTAGATCCGAATGATAAACGCGCAAAACTCAGCCTGGAAAAGCTTTTATGGGTCAAATGACCCGGGGTTCTACCATATGCGATATGGGTACAACCACTGTGCAGGTGCGCCTGCGCGACCGGATCCTGCTTGTTATTCTGGTGATCGCAGGAATAGAATCAGCGCTGTATTACGCTGATTACTGGTTTCTGGGAGGGCATAGGAAGAACATCATCCTGTTCATCATTCTTAGCTATGCGATATTCCGCGGGGTTGGCCGTTCCATTGTTAGCTGGATCTTCTTTCAATTCGTAAACATTCCTGTCTTCAGGCAGGCGCCAACGGGGTTGTCGGTCGATATCATGACAACAGCCATGCCGGGAGAACCGTATTCCATGTTCGAGGCCACGCTTCGCGCCATTCAAAATATCACCTATCCCCACAGCACCTTTCTTCTTGATGGCGGGAACGACCCTGCTTTGAAAGCCTTGTGCGGCGGTCTGGGCATTACCCATGTTAATTGTCAAGGTGTGGGCGGTGCAAAGGCGGGAAAAATAAACCACTGCCTCACACAATACGCGCAGGGCGAGTATGTCCTTATCCTGGATCCCGATCATATTCCGAAACCGGATTTTCTGGACCGTGCCCTGCCCTGTTTCACGGATGACAAGGTTGGATTCGTGCAGGTGGTCCAGGCCTACTATAATCAGGAGAGAACCGTTGTTGCGCACGCTGCCGCAGAACAGACATTCGGGTTTTACGGCCCCCTCATGATGGCGCTTGATGGCCTGGGAATGTCCATTGCGATCGGTGCGAACTGTCTGTTCCGGAGGGCCGCGCTCGATTCCATCGGTGGCCATGCGGTTGACCTTGCCGAGGACGCGTGCACTTCCATGCGCGTTCACGCTGCAGGATGGAAAAGCCGGTATCTTCCGTACCGCGCCTCCTGCGGCCTGGTCCCCGAAGACCTGCAGACATTTTTCAAGCAGCAATTGAAATGGGCAACGGGCATGTTCAACCTGTTCTTTCACGAATATCCCCGGCTGTTTCAAAAATTCAATATACAGGAAAAGGTATACTATTTTTTTGCAGGCAGCTTTTACCTGAACGGTTTTGCCGCGTTCCTAACCATAATAACGCCCATTTTGTTCCTCTTTTTCCAGGTGTATGCCGTTGAAATGCCGCTGAGCGGTTTTTTTCTGCATATTGCCCCGTATATCCTGTTCTCGTTCATTATCAATCTGTTTGTGCAACGCTGGTATTCTGATAAAGGTGAGCACGGGTTTCCCTGGCGCTCCATGTTCCTTGAGAAAGGCACGTGGCATATTTACACGATCAGCTTATTCTATGCCCTGGCAGGCAGGAAAGTTCCCTATCTGCCCACGCCAAAGACCGGGGCGCACCGGACAAGCCTGTCGCTTCTGATTCCGCATATGGCAGCCGTCGTTTTGTCCCTGGCGGCAATTGCATACCCGTTCATGTATTATCATCGGATAGACCACGGCACCCAGCTCATGATGGCGTTCGCGCTCATGAATGCAATTTCGCTGACACCAGTGATTGTGTGGGGGCTTCGCGGCCATTTGGAGCGTGCTCAATGAAAACCTTAAAAGCCGTCTTTGTTGCGCTGGTTCTTGCTGCAATGCTGGTTGCTTTGTATGTATCCGGAGTCAGGAATCTTGAAAAGCTGGGATTGGAGTTGTTCCACCAGGTGGTGACTAAAAATCTTGTCAAGGACCAGCAGGAATTGGCGGGTCTCACCCATTTCAGCCTGGGCCTGTACCGTCCGGAATTGCCATACCAGTTTGATAAGTTGTATATGATGCAGGAGAGTCTGGGTGTCAAGATGTCCATAGTATCATATTACCAGGCATGGGGCGACGGGCGGGAATTTGAATTCCAGGCAGACGTCAATGAGAACCTGGACAAGGGCGGTTTTGTCCCTCTGATAACTTGGGAGCCCTGGGTGTCTGCCTTCAAACAATACTCGGGTCAGAAACCTGATTCTTCCCTCGCCATCATCGCGCAAGGCGCCTTTGACGGGTATGTTCGCGCCTGGGCGCGCGCGGCTGTTGTGTATGGCAGGCCGTTTTTCCTCAGGATTGGCCACGAGATGTCCAATCCCTGGTATTCCTGGAGCGTGACCTATGGAAACAGCCCGGAAACATACAAGGCGTTCTGGAAGCGCGTGCACCGGATCTTCCGGGAGGAAGGTGCGCGCAATGTGGCGTTTGTATGGAATCCCTATACTCCGCAGGACACTGCCTGTTATCCCGGGAACGACTATGTTGACTGGATAGGGCTCGATATATTCAACTTCGGCTCCTTGTCCGAAGAAGGTTTCTGGATGGATTTCTATACCGTGACCAAGATCCTCTACGACGCTGTAAAGGGATATGAAAAACCGATCATCGTTGCCGAGGCCGGGTGTGCGGCAAGCGGCGGTAACAAGAACAACTGGTACCGGGACATGTTTCATTCTCTGGCCGTAGGCAATTTCCCTGCCATTAAAGGCCTGGTGTTGTTTGACACGCCAATAGGTGTTACGCCGACAGGCATTCCGGTCGACCTGGGCATATCTTCGGACAGTACCGTGTACTCGGCGTTGGACAGGAAAAATATGGTGCAAAAACTGAATATCACAACGAATAAAAAAGGAGAACTCCCATGATCAGGCTGGTTTTCATCATGCTGTGCTTCGTGCTGGCCCCGAATCCGGCCAGGGGCGATGAGGCGCTGGCCTCTGTCTCAACAGATACCTGGGGCATTGTTTCAGGAAATAAAATGGTATATATGGATTATCATTATGTAACCGCATCGACCTTCTGGTCCGAAGTGGCGGTGGTCGACATCCCCTCCAAACAGAAAACAGTGCTCTATCCAACGGACGGCAGATCATATCCATACTATCTGTCCTATGGATTCTCAGGAACCGATCTGGCGTATGTTCCGTATCTATCCTCGGGCGGGACCGGCGGGTATGCCGGAGGGGGCACGAGTTACCTGTACCATAAAAACATCTCTTCGGGGGTATCACGCCAGCTTATCACGAATTCATCCTGGAAAGAGATGGTCTGGGTTGGGGGCTCGATTGTGACGTGGATCGATTACCGGTTCTATGACCCTGCAACCATCGACAGCGTTAATTCGGAAATCTATTATTATAATCTGGGGTCCAGCCAGGAAATCCGCCTTACCAATTCTCATGCTTACCAGTCTCACCCCTGTACCGACGGCCAGACCATCGCATGGATAGATTATACAGAATCGTACGGCAGGCTGTTCCTTCATACCATAGCCACTGCCGAGACCAGGGAGATCGCCGCGTATGCGGCACATAAGGATAATCCGCGACTCGACGGCGCGTATGTTGTCTGGGAAGACTACCGGAACGCAGGTACGGATCCGAAGAACGGCGACATATACTATTATAATACCAGTACAAATACCACCCACGCGGCATGCACCGCACCAGGGTATCAGGGTAATATTTTCATTGACAGCAACCGGATCGTCTGGGAAGACTATCGGAATGCAGGGAGTACGGATCAGACAAACGCCGATATTTATAGTTATGATATTCCTGGCGGGAACGAGACTCCGCTTGTGGTTGCTCCAGGGTATCAGGCGCATCCTACGTTAGCCGGTGACACCTTGTGTTGGATGGACAACGCTGCCGGCCAGATGCGGCTGCTCATGAAGATACTGCCTCCCGTGACCACAGAACAAGCGAGATTTTCTTCCGGGAATTCCAATCCTACTCCGTACCTGTCAGGCAACAGCGGCGTATGGGTAGCAAACGCTCCGCGTTCACCATTAACAGTGCAGGTATATGATGTGAATGGAAGAATTGTCGCACATTCTGAAAATAGCGGTTCTTTCGCGGGAAGTTCTGTCATGCCGCTCAACCAACGTCTTTCCGCAGGGGTTTATGTGCTGGTGCTGCGGACAAGTAAGGGAATGACCGCACACAAGGCGGTCGCATGGTAATTGTCCGGCAACCTGGCGCAATCCGTTTTCTGTTTATTTCATTGGCCTTGTCATGGTTTTCCGCAGTGCCACATGCACTGATTGTTACCGGGAGCGGGGAATATGTTTTCGATGACTGGGGGTTTGGCAGGAAAGGGTTCTCCCTTTCAGCAGGCGATATCAGCCTCTCTACGGGTATATTGGAATGCAAAGCCATCCGGACGCTGTCGGAGATGCATGAAAAGGTCAATGGTGTAATGCCGTTTGATGATGAAACCGTGGAAGCGGAACTCTGCTACAGGTTCCGGCGCCCGGTCTTTTCCGCAAACCCGGACTTTGCGTTCGGCATGTGGACATCATCAGGTAAGGACCGTTCATTCCTGTCAGGATCCCTGCCAATGACCGTGCGCCTGTTCAACCAGCGCTTGTCGCTGATGGCATCAGCGGGCTTCCGTTCCGGTCCGGCTGACGACAATCCTTTTACCGTGAGGATCGGCCTGAATAAGCGGACATTGGATTATGATCTAGGCATCGGGTTCAAAGGGTGGGAAGTCCACGCGGCAATCAGTGACAATGAATATGCGTCCGTAAACAGGTCTGATTACAGGCCATTCCTTGTTGACACGAATTTCTTTTCTGTTTTCTATGAAGTACTCAATCCCGTGTTCAATTTCATCAACGCTGAGACCGATCCAATTCCCTCGAACCGGATAAGGCAGATATCGGGTTATTTTTTCGGCCCCATCCTGCCTGTTTTGTATGTAGGGGGATTGTATACAAGCAGGGATTCGCGCCATGACTTATATCTGCCGGTAGCCGATACCGGCAGCGGTGGCCTGGTCTATGCTTTTTTCCCATATATAACCCCGATTAAGGAAAAGGTTTTCAGCGCGATCCTTACTTTCGTAAAAACCTGGCAGGGTACCGATGCATTCCTTAATGAATTGGGTTCCAAGGTTTCTTTCCCGGTTTATTCAAGCGGGTCCTACCGCGGGTATTATCTTGACCCGTCCGGCAACCTGCTCGCGGGATTCCAGGATTTTTATTATACGTATGAGGGCCTTGGGACAATGACCTTTGACGGAACTATCGGTAAAATAATAAGCCGCGGTTTTTCAGTCACGGTAAAATATGCCTGGGTGAGTAGACCCTATATTGCTTACTGTTTTTTTTGCAATGATTCATATCAATATCATACAATAAGGCTTGAAGTGAAAAAACATTGGTGAGAGGGCCACTGCTTAATTAAGTATAATATAATTGATACAAAGCGTTACGTATCAATCAATTAAGCTAAATTTTTCATACAAATAGTACGGGTACCTTTTCAGCGGTAATACATGTTTTGGCAGTGAAGTTGTTGATATATCATGCTATTATAGTCAAAACATAATAATTATTGTGAATTAACATGCTTTATTTCACATTAAAACATAGAAAAAATTTATAAACACGCTTTTAATGTGAAAAACATCACAAATCTATTGACACGTCACAGTATAAAATTTATATTTACTATAGCTTTTGTGATAATTGGTGCAAGCGGGTGCCCAATGCATACTAATAAAAATTGCATCCAGCGAATGTCGCGCTACCGGAATGCCCTCAACCGGTTCAAGGGATTGGGTTTTTCCAAGATTTTCTCCAATTACCTTGCCGATGCAGTTGGTTCCACTTCTTCCCAGGTCCGCAAAGACTTTTCCCTTTTTGGCATTTACGGCAGCAAACGCGGCGGTTATTCCATTGATTGCCTCATTGAACAACTGAACGAGATACTAGGAAAAAATGAGCTCCAGAAAGTGGTGCTGGCGGGTTTTGGCAACATGGGCGCGGCACTAGTCCGCTACAAAGGCTTTTCCAAGGAGGGGATCTCAATCCTGGCGGCCTTTGACATTGATCCTGCGAAATACAACAAGCGGATCAACAACATCGAAGTCCTGCCACTTGATAGACTACAGCCGTTTGTCCAGGAGCACCAGATTAAGATTGGCATCCTCGGGGTACCCGAGATAGCGGCGCAGCATGTGCTCGATCTTATGGTGGCCGCGGGCATACGCGGAGTGCTCAACTTCGCCCCAATCCAGCTCAAATGCCCGGCTGGCTGTGTGGTCAATAGCGTAACACTCGAACACGAATTGGAAAATGTCATCTATTTCGTCAATGCGAATGAAAAAACCGAAGGGGTGGCGGCATGAAAAACCGGTCGCTCCGCACCAACATACTCTTCTCCTTTCTCGCGGTCATCGCCATTCTTGGCCTTTTCAAAGTTTTTATGGGTTACTATGTCATTAACCATTATGTCGTTGAAAGCGCCCAGACGCAGGTGAAAAACACCTTGTCCACGGCGCGTTCAGTGCTCAACGGCGAAATCGAGTCCATAGACCGGGCTTTTGCCCTTGTCTCTGTCGCGGGAAACATCGGCGAGATCAAGGAGATTATAGGTCTCGATTATCTGTATGTCACGGGCCAGGACAAGTTCGATTCAGTGCAAAGCGAGATTGTACGTGAGGCCATAAAGGGCAACGCGACTGGCGGACTGCGCATTATAGGCGAAGCGGAACTGATCTCCATGAATCATGCGCTTTTTGACCAATCGCGTATTACCCTCAAAAAAACGCCCCGCGCCCGGCCCACCGCTGATACGATACTCACCCGCGCCATGGCCATCGAATACGCCAAGCCGTTTTTTAACAGCGCAGGACGGGTTGATCATGTGCTCTACGGCGGCAGAATAATCAACCGGTATTTCGGCCTGGTCGACCGCATCCACGACATTGTTTACGAAGACAAGACCTACCAGTCCAAACCCCTTGGAACGGTCACCATTTTTCTCAACGACATCCGCATTGCCACCAATGTGCTTACGCGAGAAGGCGACCGGGCCGTGGGAACCCGTGTTTCCGAGGTCGTGTACCGCAACGTGGTTGAGCAGGGAAAAACCTGGATCGACCGCGCCTTTGTTGTCACTGACTGGTACCTCACTTCGTACGAACCCCTGCGCGATATCCGGGGCGCTATCATCGGCATGCTCTACGTGGGCGTACTTGAAAAACCGTACACTGATATGCGTCGGAACTATTTCTTTATTGTGCTGTGCATTATCGCAGGAGCAACGCTTCTCGCCACCATTCTTTCCATTATTCTTTCGCGCGCCGTGTCCAGGCCCCTTATTGACCTCGTCACGGCGACTGAACAGCTTTCGCAGGGAAAACTCGGGTGGCGCACCTCGGGCGCAACACGGGTGCGCGAGGTGACCCGGCTGCTGTCGGCCTTTGACACTATGGCGCAGCGCCTCAAGGAGCGCGACGACTCTTTACACGTGACCAACGAAAAGCTCGAAACACTAAACAAGAGCTATCTTGACCTCATTGGCATGGTCGCCCACGAACTCAAAGGCATCCTCGCTTCCACGGTGCTTAACGCCTATTCGCTGCGCGACGGGTTTCTAGGCATGCTCAATTTCAAGCAGAAAAAGGCGCTCAATTCCATTGCGCGTAACCTCGACTATTTCGATGCCACGGTGAAGAATTTTCTGAACTTAAGCCGGATTGAAAAGGCGGAACTTTCTCTTTTTCCCGCTGAAGTCAAATTGAAAAACGATATTATTGACGCAGCGGTTGACGCCTTTGGACGGCAAGCGTACGATAAGGGCATGATCATCGATAACAGCGTTGATCCTGGCCTGGTCCTGACGGCCGACGCATCGCTGCTTCAGATAGTGGTCAACAACCTGGTGCTCAATGCGATAAAATACGGCATAAAGGACGGCCGCATCGCCATTTCCTCGCGCGATCTGGGCGGTATGGCCGAGGTGACCGTGTACAATGACGGCAGGCCCCTTACCGGCGACGACAAAGAACGGCTTTTCAAACGGTTTTCCCGGCTTGCCGCAACACCCGAGGGCCGCAAGGTGCATGGTACAGGTATTGGGCTTTTTATTACAAAGGAAATTGTCGAGAAACACGGCGGCGCCATTCGCGTGGAGGCTGGAGAAAAAGGAAATTCTTTTATTTTTACGGTAAAGAAGAACATACAGGCATAATAATATACCATACAAAGGAGCGAAAGACATGAGCGACGTCAAGACCTGCGCATGCTGCGGGGAAGTGTCAGAGGAGCAGTTGCTGCTGCAACTCGACGATGTCCTTGCGCAAAACCGTTCAAAAGAAGGGGCGCTTATTCCGGTGTTGCAGATAGCCCAGACCATGTTTGGCTACCTGCCAAAAGCCGCACTGAAAAAGATCGCGCTCACGCTGGGCAAACCCTATAGCGAGGTGGCCGGTGTTGTGGGTTTTTATTCATTTTTTTCAACAATGCCGCGCGGCAAGCACCTGGTCCGCGTTTGCCTGGGCACGGCCTGTTATGTGCGCGGCGGCAAACAGGTTCTGGAATCGTTCCGCAAGCACCTGGGCATTGACGTGGGACAAACGACCGAGGACCGCATGTTTTCACTTGAAGTGGCGCGTTGTTTTGGCGCCTGCGGCCTTGCACCCGCTGTCATGATCGACGATGACATACACCAGCGGGTAAAGGCCGCGCGTGTGGGAGAAATTATTGACCAGTACCGCAAGGAAAAGAAACCGGCAAAGGTGAAGACCCAGAAGAAAGGGGGCAAATAATGGCCGCTGTAAAACGCATCGCATCAGCAGCTGAACTCTCAGCGCTGCACGAACGGGCCAGGGGAAGTGTTGCCCAGCGCACAACAGAAGGAGCAGTCCTGTCGGGGCCGATAAAACATTATGTTCTCGTATGTACCGGAGGCGGCTGTATTGCCTCGGGCGCGCTCGAATTTGAAAAAGAACTCAAAGAGCATGTTGCAAAGCTTGGTCTTGAAACTGAGGTCATGATTTTTAGGACCGGGTGCCTGGGTCCCTGCGCCGTGGGGCCGGTGGTTGTTGTGTATCCAGAGGCGGTATTCTATGAGAACCTGAAGCCCGAGGACGCGGCCGCTATCGCCAAGGAGCACCTGAAAAAAGGGAAGATCGTCGAACGGCTGGTGCACAAGAAATCCGCGAGCATGGCGCCTGTGCCGTATTTCAAAGACATTGAATTTTTAAACAAACAGACCAAAATTGTGCTGCGCAACTGCGGAGTCATTGATCCCCTGTGCATCGACGATTACATTGCCCGGGACGGTTATCTGGCACTCGCAAAAGCGCTCACTGCCATGAAACCCGAGGACGTGATCGACGTGGTAAAGAAGAGCGGCCTGCGCGGCAGGGGCGGCGCTGGTTTTCCCACCTGGATGAAATGGAGCCTGACCCGCAAAGCAGCAGGCGACGTGAAATATGTCCTGTGCAATGGCGACGAAGGCGACCCCGGCGCCTTCATGGACCGCAGCGTGCTTGAAGGCGACCCGCATAGCGTTATTGAGGCAATGGCCATTGGCGCCTATGCCGTGGGAGCAGCACAGGGTTTTGTGTATGTTCGTGCTGAATACCCGCTTGCAGTCGAACGCCTGGGAAAGGCGATAGATGCTGCGCGCGAATACGGGCTTCTGGGGAAAAATATTCTTGGGACAGGGTTCTCGTTTGATCTTGAGATCCGCATGGGCTCGGGCGCGTTTGTGTGCGGTGAGGAGACCGCGCTCATGACCTCCATCGAAGGCAACCGCGGTGAACCAAGGCCGCGTCCTCCATTCCCGGCAAACAAGGGGCTGTGGGGCAGGCCAAGCGTTCTCAATAATGTGGAAACATACGCGGCCATACCCGCAATCATGATGCGGGGCGCTGAATGGTACGCCTCATTTGGTACCGATAAAAGCAAAGGCACCAAGGTATTTGCCCTCGCAGGGGCCGTAAACAACACCGGCCTTGTTGAAATTCCCATTGGGACGCCGCTGGGTGAGATTATCTACGATATTGGCGGCGGCATTCCGGACGGCAAAAAATTCAAGGCAGCTCAGATCGGCGGCCCTTCGGGCGGCTGCATACCGCGCCAGCATCTCAATGTGCCCGTGGACTACGAGTCGCTTGCCGAGCTTGGCGCCATCATGGGTTCGGGCGGCCTTATTGTCATGGACGAGGACACCTGCATGGTCGATGTTGCCCGTTATTTCCTTGATTTTGTGCAGGACGAATCGTGCGGCAAGTGCGTTCCGTGCCGCGTGGGCACCAAGCGTATGTTGGAAATCCTTGACCGCATCTGCGAGGGCAAGGGTGAAATGGCGGACATTGACCGGCTTATTTCGCTGGGCACGCAAATCAAAGACTCGGCCCTGTGCGGTCTTGGGCAAACTGCGCCAAACCCGGTATTATCAACGATCCGGCATTTCAGGGACGAATATGTGGCCCATATCCGGGATAAAAAATGCCCGGCGGGAATCTGCCCGGCATTAGTCACCGCGCCCTGTACCAACGCCTGCCCTGCGGGCGTCTATGTACCCGGGTTTGTGTCGCTTATTGGCGAGAAGCGGTATAGCGAGGCGTTGCGCCTGCACCGGGAACGAAACCCGCTCGCGGCTGTGTGCGCCGCAGTCTGCTTCCACCCGTGCGAGGGCAAGTGCCGCAGGGCAAAACTCGACACGCCGCTTTCTATTCGCGCAATCAAGCGTTTTATGGTTGAGCAGGAGAAAAAACCAGTGCTTCCCGAAGTGCGCACCAATCCTGAATTTGCAAAGCGCAAAATAGCGATTATTGGCGCAGGCCCCTCGGGCCTTTCGTGCGCCTATTTCCTCGCGCGCATGGGATACCGCCCTGTTATTTTTGAGGCGGAGAAAGAGGCGGGAGGCATGCTGGTGCAGACCATTCCCGAGTACCGGCTTCCACGCGACATATTGGCCAAAGAGGTGCGCATGATCCAGGGTATGGGCGTGCGTATTGAGACCGGATCGCGTCTTGGAAAGGACTTTACGCTCAAGGAACTGCGGAACAAGGGGTTTGAGGCTGTCTTTGTTGGCGTGGGTGCGCCCGCAGGGTCACAACTCGGCATACCGGGCGACAATGTTGCGGGTGTTGTTGACGCGCTCAAATTCTTACGCGAATACAATCTTACAGGCACAGCCAAGGTGGGAACGCGGGTCGCGGTCATTGGCGGCGGCAACGCGGCAATTGATGTTGCGCGCACTGCCGTGCGCCTGGGCGCTGAGACAGTCACCATTCTCTATCGCCGCACGCGTGAGGAGATGCCCGCATATCAGGAGGAGATCAACGAGGCCTTGCACGAAGGTGTGCGCATTGAGCTTCTTGCTGCGCCGCGCGAGATTGTGGTAAAGGATGGAAAGGCCGTTGGTGTGCGCTGTACCCACATGGAGCTGGGACCATTCGACGCCAGCGGCAGGCGAAGGCCGCAGGAAAAGGCCGGCGAGGAATTTGTCGTTGAAGCTGACATGGTAGTGCCTGCAATTGGTCAGTCGCTCAACGCAAAGGAGATGCTCGCAGACGCGGATGCGACTCTGACAAAGAACGGCTTTGTGGCAGCGGACCCGGTCACGGGCGCCACATCGGTTGACTGGCTCTTTGCCGGCGGCGACGCGGTCACTGGTCCAGCCTCGGTCATCGAGGCCATTGGCGCGGGCGAGCGCGCTGCGGTTGGCATGGACCGTTTGCTCACCGGGGAAGACCATTCGTTCTGGCGCGGGCCGCAGACGGTTGATACCAAATTTGATCCGGCGGCAGACCCGGTCATGTATGCGCGGGCAGAGGTCAAGCTCATACCAGTGAACAGGCGGCGCGACAATTTCGACGAGATCGAGTGCGTGTTGAGCGAGCAGGCAGCGGTACGCGAGGCAAAACGGTGCCTGCGCTGCGACTTTCGTGAGGAATGCGCAGCCGTTTAAGGCGGCGCACAACAAGGAGACACACATGAAACTGACGATAAACGCGATTTCAGTAGAGGTCCCCGAGGGGACCACCATTCTCGCCGCAGCCGCACAGGCGGGTATTAAAATACCCACGCTCTGCCATCTTGAGGGCGTGCAGTCAATAGGCGCATGCCGGGTCTGTCTGGTCGAGGTCGAAGGAGCAAAGACACTGGTGGCCTCGTGCGTCATGCCTGTTATGGAAGGCATGAAGGTATATACCAACACCAAACGCGTGCGCGAAGCGCGGCGCATGGTTGTGGAGATGCTTCTTTCAGAACATGACGGCAACTGCCAGACCTGCAACCGCAACAACGACTGCGAGCTGCAGTCCGTGGCATTCGATCTGGGCATCACGGATATAACCTACCAGGGAGTCAAGGGACGTAACGAGGTTGACGCGAGCACACCAGCTCTGGTGCGCGACAACGGCAAGTGCATCAAATGCCGCAGGTGCGTTACTGTCTGCACGCAGGTGCAGGCCGTGGGCGCGCTCTTTCCGCAGTTCCGCGGTTTCAAGACCGTGATTGGTCCGGCCTTTAACAGCGACCTTGCCGATGTGTCGTGCGTGCAGTGCGGCCAGTGCGCTGCCGTGTGCCCTGTGGGCGCCATTGTCGAAAACAGCCACATTGAACGCGTGTGGGCGGCAATCGAGCATCCGTCCAAAACAGTGGTGGTGCAAACCGCGCCTGCTGTGCGCGCAGCTCTGGGAGAATGCTTTGGCAATCCTCCCGGCACCCTGGTCACGGGAAAAATGGTGGCCGCACTGCGGCGCATGGGGTTTGATGTTATTTTTGACACGAATTTTACCGCAGACCTTACCATCATCGAAGAGGGTATGGAACTGCTTAAGAGGCTCACCACCGCGGTGCGTGATAAACAACCTGTTGCCCTGCCCCAGTTCACCTCCTGCTCCCCGGGCTGGATTAAGTTTGCTGAGACCTATTATCCCGAGTTTATTCCCAACCTTTCGACCTGCAAGTCGCCGCAGCAGATGTTTGGCGCCATTGCAAAAACCTACTGGGCGAAAAAGGCGGGAAAAGACCCCAAGAACGTGTATGTGGTGTCGATTATGCCCTGTGTGGCCAAGAAGTTCGAGGCGCAGCGGCCTGAGATGGACGATTCCGGGTTTGTTGACATTGACGCAGTGCTTACCACGCGCGAACTTGGGCGCATGATCCGCCAGGCGGGCATTGATTTCAATGCTTTGCCCGATGAGGATTATGACCGCATTCTTGGCACATCCACTGGCGCTGCTGATATTTTCGCCAACACCGGCGGCGTCATGGAGGCTGCGCTCCGGACCGCGTACGAGGTGATCACCGGCCGCAATCTGCCCTTTGAGGAGCTGCATGTGACGCCCCTTGCCGGTCTGGAGGGAATTAAAAAGGCGGCGATGACCATTACCGGGACCCTTCCCGAATATTCGTTCCTTGAGGGGGTTGTGCTCAAAGTGGCCGTGGTGCATGCGCTCGGCAATGCCAAGCGTATTATTGAGGAGATTAAAAACGGCGAGATTTATCATTTTGTCGAGGTCATGACCTGTCCGGGCGGTTGCATTGGCGGCGGCGGCCAGCCACGCCTTACGGACAACGAGAAACGGAAGAAACGTATTGAGGCCATATACAAGGAAGATGAAGGGAAAAAGCTGCGCAAATCGCACGATAATCCCAAGATAAAGCAGATATATGGCGAATTTCTCAATATGCCCCTGGGTAAAACGTCGCATCATTTATTGCACACCGAGTATATTAAACGGGAGCGCGTGTAACAGCGCGCGTACCAAGGAGGCGTATGGCCACACCGCTCGAACTCATCAAGAAAAAGCGTGCAGAGGCGATCAACCGCGTGATCAGCAAGGGATATCTTTCGACCAAGCGGGTCTATGTGGGCATGGCGACCTGCGAGATAGCGGCCGGGTCCAAGGAGGCATGGGATGTCTTCAAGACGGCGATTGAGCAAGGGCTCACTAACGTGTATCTGTCCCAGAAGGGATGTGTTGGCCGCTGCAACCTTGAGCCCACGGTTGAGGTGATCGAAAACGACAGAATGCCGGTCAAATACGGCAAGGTGACTGCCAAGCGCGCGCAGGAAATTGTGGAGCGCCATTTGAAAAAAGGCGAAATTATTACGGAATGGACCATTTAGCAAAAGGTGAACGCATGGCGGAGAACACCACAGGATACCGTTACTATCTCACCCTTTGCGACGGGCCAACGTGCATGCAGAAGGCGTCGCGCACTATGCGCGAGACCCTAGAGAGGGAGCTGGCCCGGCTGCATCTTTCCGACAAGGTCCGGATACTCGTGTCCGGGTGCCTGGGCATGTGCCAGAAGGGGCCAATCCTTATTGTCAATCCCGGATATGCGATGTATGGCAGATTGACCGAGGAGGCAGTCGTCAGAATCGTTGAGGAGCACCTCTTCAATAACCGGCCGGTCTTGGATTTTATCATTGACGAGGATCACCTGTTCAACAAGTTCTACCGGGTCTTTGGCGATGTCAATTTTTTCGGCAAGCAAATGCGTATTGCCCTGCGCAACTGCGGAGTCATAGACCCCGAAAGCATCGACGATTACCTGTGCGTGCGAGGCTACGAAGCGCTTGCCAAGGTGCTTTCAGTCATGACGCCCTGGGAGGTCATTGCCGAGATGAAGAAGTCGGGACTGCGTGGCAGAGGCGGGGCCGGTTTTGCCACTGGCGTGAAGTGGGAGTTGACCGCGCGCGAGAAGAGCGATGTGAAGTATGTTATCTGCAACGCTGACGAGGGCGATCCAGGCGCGTTTATGGATCGCAGCGCCATTGAGGGCGACCCCCACACGGTCATTGAAGGCATTATTATCGGCGGATACGCGGTGGGTGCGCGAAACGGCATCATCTACATCCGTGCCGAATATCCTCTTGCCATCAAACGCCTCGAACGCGCCATTGCCGCTGCGCGTGCGGCCGGCCTTTTAGGACAGAATATTCTGGGTACGGCCTTTTCTTTTGACATTGAAATCCGCCTTGGCGCGGGCGCCTTTGTCTGCGGTGAAGAGACCGCGCTTATGCATTCCATCGAAGGCCACCGCGGCATGCCCCGGCCCCGGCCGCCCTATCCTTCGGCCTCGGGCCTTTTTGGCAAGCCCACGCTCATCAACAATGTGGAAACCTGGGCCAATGTCCCTGTCATTATCCTCGATGGAGCCGACTGGTTTGCCACGCTGGGCACCAAAACCAGCAAAGGAACAAAGGTCTTCGCGCTTGCAGGCAGGGTCAACAACACGGGTCTTATCGAGGTGCCCATGGGCACCACCATCCGCCAAATCGTCTTTGACATAGGCGGCGGGGTTCCCGACGGCCGCAGGTTCAAGGCGGTCCAGATCGGCGGCCCCTCGGGCGGCTGTTTGCCCGAACAGTACCTTGATACGCAGATCGACTACGAGTCCCTTACCCAGGCGGGCGCCTTTATGGGATCAGGAGGCATGATCGTCATGGACGAGACCAGCTGCATGGTCAATATCGCGCGTTATTTTCTTGAGTTTACACAGGACGAATCGTGCGGCAAGTGCACGCCCTGCAGGGAAGGCACCAAACGCATGCTCGAAATACTTACCCGCATCACCGAGGGTTCGGGGACCGCCGAGGACATTGTGCGGCTCGAACGGCTGGGCGCGCTTATAAAAAGGGCGTCCCTGTGCGGCTTGGGCCAGTCGGCGCCCAACGCGGTGCTTTCAACCCTGCGCCATTTCCGGGAGGAGTACGAGGAACACATTCAGCACAAACGATGCCGTGCGGGCGTGTGCCAGGCCATGCTCAGCTATGCCATCACCGATGCCTGCACCGGGTGTGGCGCGTGCCGCAAGGCGTGCCCGGTGAACGCAATTTCAGGGACACAGAAAACGCTGCATGTCATTGACCAGAAAGCGTGCATCAAATGCAACAACTGTTTCGTCACCTGCAAGTTCGAGGCAATAACCAAATCGTAACGAGGTACAATGGACACCACAACAGTCAATATCATCATTGACGGCAAACCATACGCGGCGCGCCATGGCCAGACAATCATGCAGGCCGCTGACGAACACGGTTTTCATATTCCCCGGCTCTGTTACCATCCCCGCTTGTCCATCGAAGGCGCGTGCCGTGTATGCATTGTCGAGGTCGAAGGCGCGAAGAACTATGTGGCCTCGTGCGCCTTCCCTGTTTCCGAAGGCATGAAGATACACACCAACACCCAGGAGATACGGCGCGCGCGGCGCGATATTGTCGAACTTATCCTCGACAACCATCCCGACGACTGCCATACGTGCGAACGCGACAGCAACTGCGAGCTTCAGCGTCTGGCCGCGTCCATGGGTATCCGCAATCGTCACTTCAAAGGTGAGAAGAAGCATTATGAAAAAGATCTCTCGTCCGCTTCGGTAATCCGTGATCCCAACAAGTGCATCCTGTGCCAGCGCTGTCTTCGCATCTGTTCCGAGGTACAGGGGGTGAATGCACTGTCGCACGCCTTTCGCGGGTTTCAGACAGTGGTCATGCCCGCCTACAACCTGCCTTTTGCCGAAAGCGTGTGCAGTACCTGCGGCCAGTGCATCAATGTCTGTCCCACGGCCGCTTTTGTGGAGAAAAACTGCACGCAGGAACTTTTCGAAAAGCTCAACGATCCCTCCATTATTAAAGTAGTGCAGGTTGCGCCATCGGTGCGCGCGGCAATCGGCGAGGCATTTGCCCTCGAACCCGGCCGCAACATGGAAGGCCAGACAGCCGCTGCCCTGCGCAGACTAGGTTTTGATTATGTCTTTGACACCCAATTTTCGGCTGATCTTACTATTATGGAGGAAGCGAGCGAATTTCTCGAACGGTTTCAGAACAAGGACCGGCTGCCTCTTATCACCAGTTGCTCGAGCGCGTGGATGAAAATGATGGAGCAGTTCCATCCCGATTTTATACCGAACATCTCGTCGTGCAAATCGCCTATGGTCATGATGGGCACGCTCGTCAAGACCTATTTTGCGGAAAAGATGAAGATAGATCCCGCAAAGATACTCTCGGTTGGCTGCATGTGCTGCACGGCAAAAAAATACGAGGCAGAGCGGCCCGAATTGAGGGTGAACAACATGGCCGCGGTCGACATGGTTATTACCACACGCGAGCTTGCCTGGATGGTCAAATCCGCTGGCATTGATTTTATAAACATCCATCCCGAATCCTTTGACCTGCCCCTGGGCCTCTCGTCCGGCGGCGGCGCTATCTTCGGGGTCACGGGCGGGGTCATGGAATCGGCCATCCGCACGGCATACGAAATGTATACGGGCGAGACGCTGGTCGACATTGAAATAGGTGCTCTCAGGGGATTTTCCGGCATCCGTGAAGGCAAAATCACCATGGACAAGGATGAAATACGGGTCGCTGTGGCCCACGGCCTGGGCAATGCGAGCGAATTGCTGGATATTGTGCGCAAAAACCCGCAGCGCTACCACTTCATCGAGATCATGGGCTGTCCCGGCGGGTGCATTGGCGGCGGCGGCCAGCCTTATGCGGGCGTCAATTCCATGCCGCTCGATGAGAATATCCTGAAAAAACGGGCCGAGGCCCTTTATTCGATTGACCGGGCCAAGACCATACGCCGCAGCCTCGACAACCCTGATGTGCAGCGCATGTACAAGGAATACCTGGGAAGCCCGCTCTCGCAGCGCGCCCACGACCTTCTGCACACCCACTACGCGCCCAAGCTGCCGCAGGGCATTCTCCCAATCGAAAGCACGGTCAAATAGGAAAAGGAGTTTTATGAACCTGGATGCGACTAAACTTTCAGAACTCGACGCTTTCATGGCCGAGACAGCCCATAAAACAAACAGCCATTCCTATGTCATTGCAGTGCTGCACAAGGCACAGCAACTTTTTGGCTATCTTCCCCGCGAGGCCATGGACTACATAGCCCACGCAATGAACATTCCCACGGCCCACATCTGGGGTGTGGCAACGTTTTACCATTTTTTCAACCTCAAACCTGTGGGCAAACACCCTGTCTCGGTATGCATGGGCACCGCCTGCTATGTAAAAGGTGCAAAACTCGTGCTGGACGCGATCAAAGAAGAGCTGAGAATCACTATCGGTGAAACCACTGAAGATGGTATTTTTACACTCCAGGAAACGCGGTGCATTGGCGCATGCGGTTTGGCGCCGGTCATGATGGTCGGCGACAAAATCTATGGAGATATTACCCCGAAGAAAGCGGTGAAGGTGCTTGCTCAGATACGTAAGGAAACAGTCTAATTCATAAGGAGGATTTTATGGCAAAAAAGATTCTACTGGTTGACGATGATGCTGATTTTGTCGAGGCGACGGCGACGCTCCTCGAGGCAAAAGGGTATGCAACGGTCAGTGCCGGGAACGGCGAGGAAGGATACCAGAAAGCCAAGACGGAAAAACCCGATCTCATACTACTCGACGTCATGATGGCGACTGACAGTGAAGGGTTTGAGACCGCGCGCAAGCTTAAGGACGACGCGGCAACCAAGGCCATCCCGGTCATTATGATCACGGGCGTGCGCAAGGCGAAGAACCTTCCCTTCAAGTTCGAGCCTGACGCTGACTGGCTGCCGGTCAAAGCTGTTCTTGAAAAGCCGGTGAAACCTGAAGTGCTGCTGAGCGCGGTTCAGAAGGCGCTATCCTGATACCAGAGGTATGTTGAATTTCATTGCCGTTAATGACCAATATCCCATACGTATGATCAGGCATGATGGTGAATTCGGCTCGCAAGGATTGATCGGCGATGTTTGGCTTCAACTGGCGACAGTTGAAATTCCGTTCTTGAAAATGTTTTTGCCCGAAGAGAGGGTGTTTCAATCCACGCGCCCCGTGCGGGGCGCGACGTACGGAAAAGGCCGTGCAGACTGCGCGGGGCTTCGGTTTCAATCCACGCGCCCCGTGCGGGGCGCGACATTGTCAGTGTCGGACTTCCCCCTCCCCTGTTGTTGTTTCAATCCACGCGCCCCGTGCGGGGCGCGACATCCAATAGCCGTCCACTTCTTAACAAATTCCGGGTTTCAATCCACGCGCCCCGTGCGGGGCGCGACCCCCATCCAGTTTCGATTGAACCAGATAGAGGAACAGTTTCAATCCACGCGCCCCGTGCGGGGCGCGACCGGTATTGTCTGTCGTACCACTGGCCGCCGCTGAGTTTCAATCCACGCGCCCCGTGCGGGGCGCGACTCCGTATGCGGCAACGACATTCCCTGGCTATGGTGGTTTCAATCCACGCGCCCCGTGCGGGGCGCGACATACTCTGTCATATCACGTTCCAGCGCTCCCATGCGTTTCAATCCACGCGCCCCGTGCGGGGCGCGACTAAAATCACTAATAAATTTTTCCGCAAGGATGTAGTTTCAATCCACGCGCCCCGTGCGGGGCGCGACGAGCGGGAGCAGGATCTGGAGCGGGAGCAAATAAAGGTTTCAATCCACGCGCCCCGTGCGGGGCGCGACCAGAATTGTGTAACTCTCAACCATACCGAGCTGTTTCAATCCACGCGCCCCGTGCGGGGCGCGACTTCCTGATTTGTAGTTACCATTACACGTATCTCGCAGGTTTCAATCCACGCGCCCCGTGCGGGGCGCGACCGGATCGTTGGGTAAATCTATTGATGAGTCAATATCTGTTTCAATCCACGCGCCCCGTGCGGGGCGCGACTGCAGCGTTGTATAATGTCATCAAACATCTATCGCCAGTTTCAATCCACGCGCCCCGTGCGGGGCGCGACTTAAGCGGGTCGCTGTATTCATGCGGTTGCGGTGTTTCAATCCACGCGCCCCGTGCGGGGCGCGACTGCAATAACATCGCCGGATATGCCTATTTTTGGGTTTCAATCCACGCGCCCCGTGCGGGGCGCGACTACCGGCACAGGGGAAAGCAGTTGTAACATCACGGGTTTCAATCCACGCGCCCCGTGCGGGGCGCGACCATGAACCAGTGCTGCTGCCCAATAGCGCGGATGGTTTCAATCCACGCGCCCCGTGCGGGGCGCGACTGGCGGTCTTAACTGGTTTATATCCATCGGTAGCTTGTTTCAATCCACGCGCCCCGTGCGGGGCGCGACGTTATAATTTATGATTCTGTTTCAACGGAAAATAGAGTTTCAATCCACGCGCCCCGTGCGGGGCGCGACCTGATGCCTGATCTGTCCATGCCGATACACGGTTGGTTTCAATCCACGCGCCCCGTGCGGGGCGCGACATCCGATAAGGCAATACACCCGCATGCTCTGACGAGTGTTTCAATCCACGCGCCCCGTGCGGGGCGCGACCCAAGATGATCCGCTGATAGCCTGGCCGTTGATAACGTTTCAATCCACGCGCCCCGTGCGGGGCGCGACAGCACAATAGTACCAGTTGTTTATACCACAAAAACTGTTTCAATCCACGCGCCCCGTGCGGGGCGCGACCTTTTTTTATTGAGTACACATAAACCTCCTATTTCAGTTTCAATCCACGCGCCCCGTGCGGGGCGCGACCAAACATTAAAGACATTGGCTTTGGTATCAATTGGTTTCAATCCACGCGCCCCGTGCGGGGCGCGACGCCTCTGAGGCCGGACACGTCGCCACTGAGGCCGGTTTCAATCCACGCGCCCCGTGCGGGGCGCGACTTGACGCACTATCATGCGCTTTTCCGGCACCATGCTGTTTCAATCCACGCGCCCCGTGCGGGGCGCGACACGCGTATCCCTTCGGCTTTGAGCATAGGAATTGTTTCAATCCACGCGCCCCGTGCGGGGCGCGACAGTACCTACAATAACAAAATAAAAATCAACCAGTTGCAAGACCGTTTCCGCGAACCTATACCGAACAGACAAAAAAATAATACCCTTTAGCGCCCCCATTCAAGGGAACGCAATGTCAAAGAACAAATTACGCTTTTCGCGCACTGCACTGGAACAACATGTTCGCTTTAGGTTCGCGCTAAACAATTAGCGGCCCCTCCTGGTCTATAACTTCCTTTGCGCCTTCGTGTTCAATACGATGGTTGTAATTATTACCGAGAAAATAAAATCTCAAGCTGTCTTCCTTGGGATTTATTTCATGTAATAATTGCGCTTTTATCGCTGCCCACTGGGCTGAATCGACAACACATTCAAACACAGAGAACTGAACGCGCTGGCCGTAATTTTCGCATACTTTCGCCACCCGCCGGAGTCGTTTCCTCCCTTTGGCCGTATCCGTCTTTACATCGTAACTGACAAGCACCATCATGGCTATTTCCAGAAAAAGGGTGGATATCCGTCCATATCGCCCCGAATGTGCCGCGCGAGAAGAAGGGCCTGCACAAAAGGAAGCAATCCTATCTCGACCTTCTCCTCTATGTATGGATGCATAATTTCCTCTTTTTTCCGTTCCTGGTACGCTACTATCACCTTCTTCCGTGTCTCATCGCTCATCATCACGCCGCCGGATTCTGTTGTTTTAAAACCCTTGCCGGTTATTTGCTGTAAGTTTATGAGAGACAGCGCAAGCCGGTCGGCAAGCAGCGGCCGAAGCTCCTCCATGATGTCCAGTGCAAGGCTGGGCCTGCCAGGCCTGTCCTTATGGAGGAAACCGACAGCTGGATCCAGCCCTACGGATTCCAACGCTGATACAACATCGTGGACGAGAAGAGTGTACAGAAATGATAGCAGGGCGTTCACGTTGTCTTTTGGCGGCCTGCGTGACCGCTCATGAAAGAAGAAGGAATCTTTCTGCGCGATTATGAGACTGTCAAAGACTCCGAAATAGGCGTTTGCCGCGTCTCCTTCAAGCCCGCGGATGCTTTCAAGGTTGTCCTGGCGTTCAAGAGCTTCAATGTGGTGCTTAAGGTACTCCGCGACCTTGCCCACGGTCTCCATGCCGGGTTTGCCTTGGTGGTCGCGAATCGCGCGAAGCAAAACCGTACGTGCATTGGAGAGTTTTCCAATAACGCATGCCCTTGCCATAACTACGCATGATTTTTCATCGTCTGCCCTACGATATTGTTCTCTGCGGAGCAGTACATTGCCGGAAACCGGACCTTCGACCCGCGCCAGGAAATGGCCATTCTCAGAGAGGAAACAAAGCCCCACATTCCGTTCCCCGCAGAAACCCATGAGGAATGGACTGCATGAAACATTACCGAAACAGACTATGGCGCCGACCGTGTGGATGGGCACACGCAATCGCACTTCGCGGTCCACATTGACACAGACTGTCTCGCCCTCCTTGTTCAGGTACGCGCCCTGGGTGGTGACGTAGAGTGTGTTGAGGAGTTTTCTCATTCTGGTATTTCCAAGGTCTTGTGGATGACCTTTTCCATTAATTCCAAAGGATTTGTTCTGATATAGTTCCTGATGAAAAACAGGGAAATGTCGTTGCGGACAATGTGTTCGTAGAAATTGCGCTGCCATGAGAAATCATGGTGGCCGTTTTTCCTGCACCACAGGGTCACGGCGGATTTGTATGCGCGGATGATTGATCCCACGGATTTGGGTATAATATGTTGGTATTCGTGTTTGGTTTGGGGTCCGGGACGATGCCCATTTCCGGGCGTTTGTAGGGGTTCAAAATTTTGAACCCCTACGGGTGAATGGATATGTTTGGTATTTTCATCATTGGGCGTGCCGGCATTGAATTTATTGCCATCGTGCAAAACCAGGATGCCATGTATATGGTTCGGCATAACCACAAATTCATCCAGGGATGCATTGGGGTAATGGTTGGGTATTTCCATCCAATATTGATGCACAATTTTGCCGATCGTGGTCAATTTCATTTGCCCGTTCGGTGCGCATGCAAGGACGCATGGCGTGTTTTGCGTACAGATGGTGATATAATAGGTTCCCGGACGCGAATAGTCGTATCCCTTGAGCCGAATTGACCGTCTGTGATGGAGTTCGGAGTTTGATTTTTCCATGTTTATTTCGATATTTCTTTCACGTATTCGATGGCCGATTTATTCCCTCCGGCCGTGTCGGGCAGGCAATATTCCACAAGGGAACATTTCTCACATTTTAGGGTCTTAACCGCGGTGGGCGTGGTTCCTTTTTTCATCAGGGCATGAAGTTGCCTTGCCGCCGACTCGGTTTCCTGCCTTAAAGCTTCAGAAAACACCACTTCAAGCCTGCGGTGGGTTTTGCCGTAGTAGATCGCCCCTTGGGGAATGGTGATGTTCAGCATTTCTTCAAGGCAAAGGGCTTGTGCGCAAAGCTGGACAAGGTCGCAATCGTCTATTTTCGGTTTTCCGCGTTTGTACTCGATCGGATAGGGCTGTTGTGCGCCATTGGCCTGTTTGTGGAATTCGACGGCATCAGCCTTGCCGATAAGTCCCAATTTGCAACTGCGTATTGAAAGGCCACGGGCGATTGTGATGCCTGGGCGTGTTTCATCCCCGGCATCATGCACTTTTTCGTGGAGCAGATGGCCCTCGACAGTAAGGCGGTTCTCTGCCCAGATTCTTTCAATGTGGATAAGGGCGCATTGACGCTCGCAGAACTGAATGTGCTGGAGCGCGGAAATTGGAAGTAGTTCAGATTCCTGGAATAAGTTTCTTTGCTTGATAGTATTCATGGATAATTGTAATATTATTAAAGACCCTTAGCTGGAGAAAACTTATGAAGACATATAATCTGAATACGATTATCGAAAAAGATGAATTTGGGTATTATGCTTATTGCCCTGAGCTTGATGGATGTTGCACCCAAGGCAAGACTCTTGATGAGACCATGAAAAACATCAGGGAGGCTATGTCCCTTTATCTTGAGACCCTGTCCCCCAGGGAGAGAAGCGCTCTTGTCCATCGTGAGATCATGACCTCTAATCTTGAGGTTTCGGTTGCCTAAGTCTCCACGCATTACCGCCTCTGAGGCAGAGAAGCTCCTGTTAAAAAGCGGTTTTGAGCTTCTGCGAAGCAGAGGCAGCCATCGAATATATTTTAAGAACAACATCCGCATGGTTGTTCCGTTCCATGCGGGTGCCGTGCTTCATCCTAAAATTGTCAAACAACTCGAACGCGCCATAGAAATCGCCGGGTAAGGGCGCGTTTTACAGCATTTCCAACAATTCCACGCCCTGTGGAACCTTGGCCTTTTCCAGGGTCACCTTGTAGTCGGTGAATTCGCGGGCGGGTTTGGCTGGGTCCGTGGCACGCTCTACTTTTACAAGGTCGAATAGGTTTTGCGCAGGGGCATTTCCGAATTCAGACCCATGTTTGAAAACTATCAGTTTTCTGGTCCCCATAAGACCACGCGCGGCAGAACGATCATGATCGAACATGGTCTTAAGTGCATCCCACAGAAGTTTGAGATCCTCTTCAGAAAAACCGGTCTGTTTTGCAAGAGGAGCCGATATAAAACCATGGGAAAGGTAGAGACCATATGGGATAGTGAATTTACGGCCCATTGTTCTATTATCGCCAGACTGTTTTTCTGATTCTGCCACCGTTGCAACGGCCATGCGTGTGATTGAATGTTCCGAAGTAACAACACGCTCAATAGACCGACCGAATGTTAACTGCACCGGCCCACGAACCTGACCAGCATTCTTTCCAGTGCTCATAACGGCACCAAAAGTTCTAATATCAAAAAAGTTCTCGCACATCCATTTACGTGCCTCTTCTGTTTTCTCGCTCCCTTTTTCTTTAATTTTTACCTTTTCCTGCTCATGTGCTTGATCGATAAGATTGTTTAGAATGGCCTTTTCCTTAATAAAAATATCGAATGGTTTTTTTCCCTCTTTTATCATCTGTACAAAGTTTCTGACTTTTCGTTTAAGACAAACATCTGTCACAAGCCCCATGCCAGTTTCAGCGTCCACCCTGGGCATATTACCTGCATCGGGGTCACCATTGGGGTTGCCGTCCTTAACATCGAACAGCAGCACGAAATCGTAACGATTAGCAACGGAACTCATTATTCTTCTCCTTCTTTTGAGGTTTTTTGGTAAAATTTCTGGGTTTGGTGATAGTAGCCAATTGAGAAACGACCTTGGTCGTCCAATGTGAGATGAGCCGGAAAGTCGGTGATACCGTCCATAATTTCGGTGATCATTTTTTCAAAGTTAACGGCGCGTCCTTTGTTTTCAAGTTTTGCCACATGATGGTTTTTCATTCTCATGAGGATAGAAAAAACCGTTACAGGCGTTCCTGATGCTGCGCCGTAATACCGATCTCGGATTGTAGCGTTCAGCCCGGGGTGCGATTCTGCTTGGATTTTTTCCAGCACGGCAAATAGGCGGCCAAGCCTATAACCGGAATTTTTATTCGATTCATCGAGTGCCATTTTGAGCTCCTCCTTTATGGTTGGGTTTGAATATCGGATCTTTCGATTTATACAAGCCTTGATAATAGTAAACCGAAGTTGATCGATCCATAATCTGGAACCATGCTGTTTATCACCATGTGGTGGGATGCTTCCTTCGGCTTTTATTCTTCGTAATGCATGACCAAATAGTGTATCTGGATACGGAAGGTTTTTCAGGATTGCATTCAGTGTGTCACCACTCAAATTTGGTGCAATATCTTCATAGTTTCCGTATGGATGTTTTCCACTCGTCCTGGTTATAGCTTTTAATAGACCTTGTAAAGAAGGGTACTCGTTATGTCTTTGTGAACCTTCCAAGGTAAAGTCATCAAAATGCTGTTTGATATTATCCGCCAGTTCCCGAACAGTCAAAACTTGCCAAAAACGGACAGATATACGGGCTGCGTTCGGAGTAAGACCAAGAATGTAGAACAAGTTTTTATCTCGATCGTTTGTGCTGAATGAGCCCGTTTTCACGGACTGGTAGAGATTATGAACAGCTTCCGTATTGCGATTTGTGTCGTCTTTCTGGGGTTCACCGAAGATGTCGAGAAGTTGATTTTCAAGATCATCAGGTTTTTTTGACCAGAACAAGATTGTGTCTTCGCCGATTGGTAACCTTTGCCTTGATCCGAGCAAATGGTTTAACGCCATCCCATATGCACCAGCTGCAGGAATGGATATCGGCGCATTATAGCTCTGTTCCTTCCCGTATGAATCGTAGCCACAGTTTTTTTGGAAAGAGACTATTTTTGCATTACTTTTGCTCTTTTTTGATGGTAAGGGTGAAGTAGGTTGGAGACGTGCTATTTTTGAATGATTTCCGGTGAGAATACAATGGGAGAAATACTCTGTGGTAGGGCTTTTATCATCATTTAATGTTTCTGTCATCACTGATGCTTGAACATACTCAAACAATAATGGGTTTTCACCAACCGTTTTGCTATTCCCTGCCACGCGAAAGCTTATATTGCAACCGGGGATTCTGATTGCCTCTTGCCAGTTGGGGTGACTAATAATCTGTGGAAAACTTTCACTATTGATAAAAGTTAATACGGCTGAGAATTCTATCTCTTTTGGAAACGCAGTTACAACTTTCTCTGTTTCTGAAACGAACGATTTGTGTTGATTGTTTGCACGTTCTTTTGCTTCCGAGGTGTCTTCTTTGGGATGCCCAAGTACATAACCAATGTGATCCCACATAATATTAGCAGTCTGCCAGGCATTTTTACCAGATCGTTCTTTACCCATAGGTATTTTGAATTGTTTTGCTCGGGGTCGAATACCTTGATTTTCTCTGGTATCCTCAAGGTTGATGAACTTACCGGATCCATCTATCACAATAATGAAAGGAATTTCTTGGTTATCAAAACCAATGGGGGGCAATTCTTTTCTTTGATAATATTCCATTAGAGCATTGAGTATCATCCTCGTACCTCCTCACTTTTCCAATCCGGCACCAGAATGATGCCCTGTTTCATGACAGGCCTGTAAATCCGTGGGCTGCATTTATCCGTGCAGCTATGGACATGACTTTCATCTTTGGAATTATCATGCCGGATATCATAGACCATCCAACCCAAATCCCTGTCTTCTGAAATAGCTTTTGGTTGGCTCTGATCTGGTTGAACAAGTTTAAAATCAACTGCAAACTCACGGGTTCCAAAATAGGGCCTATGGAAACATTGACCATTTTCTGCACGCCGTTCGAACATGGCAGCGAATTTGGCCTCTGTATCTTCAGAACCCTTTTTATCGGTCATTTCAAAGTGTGCATGCAGACGGTAGGCCACATCCTTGAGAATTAGGGCCGCCCGCTGCTGTCGTTCATCCTCAATAAAAATGCTTTCTTTATTCCGTGGTGAAGCGACTTTGCCAACTTCATTCCTTCGTACATTGGTCCATTTTATTGGTTTAAGAATCTCAATTTTATCCACCTGCCACCGAATGGCCGGTTTCCAAAGAATAGCTTCGAATATTGCCCGTGCGGCAGAAGGTGTTATTACATCGTAACTTACCCGCTCGACCTTCATTTCTGGCCGGGTAAAGCAGGCGTAATCACCCCAGACTTCAAGACAAAATCCCTTCATATCGCCTCCATCATATTATGAGTTCTTCTGTTCCATATTCTTTTCCGAATATTTGCAATCCGGTTTCTTGGGTGTATATTTCCGGGATTCGAGTAATAAGGAAACCATGTTCAAGTTGTTCTAAAAAACCCAGGACCAATAACCCGCTTGCGAGACGTGGTGGTACCTGAACCGCAAACCGTTGCAGTTTGCGCATGACTTCTCTGGACGGACCGCCAAACCGGAGAGAATTGATTAATTTTTGTGAATCACCATATTGGACATAAACTGTGTATGAAGCGCCATCTTCGATCATCTGGAATAGGGTGGCGGCCGTTCTGAATTGAAAAATGCCCAGCCCGACATCGCTGCGTTTCCATAGCAGATCTTTGATGTTATGTTTATCTAAGGAATTAAGACCCGAATAGAAAAGTTGAAAATATTTGTGGAATGTGTCCGGCGATAAAAAGTCTTGAATACCACAGGCTAACATTTCTCTGGTTTTATCCTCGCCTTTTCTTAATAACCCCAAAGGCGCTTGTTTGGGGGGTAGAAAAACATGGACAATCCCGGTATCCATTCGTCCTTCCCGATTGCAGCGTCCCGCAGCCTGCGCAATAGAATCAAGACCAGCAAGGGCACGATAAACTACTGGAAAATCGATATCAACTCCTGCTTCGATTACTTGAGTGCTTATAACCCGTACAGGTTTTTTTGCAGTCAAACGGTTTTTTATTTCTGCAATCACCTCTGAACGATGGTGTCCACACATCAGGGCGGAAAGATGGAGTGTGCCCGAGGGCATTGTTTTGTGAAGATCCCATGCAAACCGACGTGTGCTTACAATACAAAGGACTTGTTCATGTTTGCACAGCTTTTCTGCCAATGATTCGCAAGACTCCGGCATCTGTTCCTTGATCGGTAAAATGATTTGAACCCGATTCAGGTTTTTATATATTGTTGTCGTATCCCTGATAATTTCGCGCACACCCTCAAGTCCGCTGGGTAGTATGTCGCTTTTATTAAGCGCTGGTTGTGTCGCTGTTGATAGGACAAATGAAACACCACAGAGCGTAGATAGCCCACGGATTATATTCAGGATGGGATCAAGAAGATCGGGTGGCAACATCTGGGCTTCATCTAAAATTACGACTGAATCCATTATGTTGTGCAGTTTGCGGCACCGGCTTGTGCGTGAAGCAAAAAGTGACTCGAAAAACTGGACATTAGTGGTTACAATTATTGGCGCATCCCAATTTTCGGCAGCGAGGCGTGATTTTGGGGTCTCTGCATCAATATCCGTATTGCTATGGTGTTCAATTACATTTTCTTCACCAAAAATTGAGCGGAAAATAGCAGCGGTTTGCTCAATTATACTGGTATATGGGATGACATAAATTAACCGTTTTTTACCGAAGTTTAATGCGTGGTCAAGGGCAAAAGCGGTGCCTGAAAGGGTTTTGCCACCCCCGGTAGGTACGGTCAGGGAAAAAAGACCTGGTTGTAACTTGGCGGCTGCACGACAGTCAAGCAGAACATCTGTCCGGATACGATTTACGGTTGTTTCGGGTGCATTTGAAAACTTCGTATCCATGAATGAATCAAAAAGTTTTTTAAGATCATTAAGTGTCGGATAATTGCTGCGGTGTATAGAATTGGTCGGTTGCATAAAGGATTCTGTATCAAGGTAATCGGCATCTACAAGGCAGGAAAAAAGCATACGGAGCCAAATATGGCAGTTCTCTGTTTTAATATTCTGTGGTAGTTTCTGGGGAACAGGAGCTTCAATGACTTCCTTAGGGATATTTTTATCCTTGATCCAATCCAGTAATCCTTTTTGTGTCGCTTGTTCAAGTTTGAAGTCCAGTTTTTTTTGGCCGCTTTCAGTGTAGTTCCAATCAGTCAGACCGGTATGGTGTCCTGCAACGAGATATGGCAGCAGCTTGGAAAGAGTATTTTCCGGGTTTTTTTGCCAAAGATGTAGTGCCCCTATGATGGCATGTTCCACTCTACCTGGACGATTTTCAATTTCACCTTCTTCCCACTCATGGCTTTGGCGGATATATTCCTGGAAAGCGTTGGAATATTTCCCGAGGTCGTGCAAAAGAGCCCCTGTTTTTATCCAAGGCCGCCAGTCGTTATTTAAACAAAACTGGTCAACCAGTCTTGAAGTGCCGATTAAATGATCTTCGAGCAAATGAAAAGCTGTCTCACCATTATCACTTTTAATATGCGCAATTGCTTTTTCCATACATCCTCAGGCAATATTCCCAGTCGGTTTCATTGATGAAAGAAACGCTTTTTTCGGACTTATTATACTCAATAAGCCTCTGTTTTATCGTCTACCCTTATATACGCAATTAAACTCATCTTTTTCCTCTCACTCTTCCACAATCGGCTTCTCCGAAAGATGGCTCAGAATCTCGATCAGCCGTATCTTTCTCTTGTTCGCCGCCTTGATTGTTTCCAGGTACGCGTCCCATTCTGTAGTGCGCCCCAGTCCCACCATCACCCGCCGCGCTTTCCGGAAATATTTTGCCGCATTGGTGTAATTGCCCACATTGGCATCCACTACCAGGCTTTCACCGAGCTTTTTCCATAGTTCAACCGCCTTATCCGGATACGCTGAACTCATTGCTTCGGCTGCCTGGTTATGCATATCGTATTGATAATACTTTTTTTCATTCCCGTGCCACACTTCATACCATTCTAAAACCTGTGCGGGCTCTTTTTCCGTTATGGCGATATTCAGGAGTACATCTGAAAATGGCGGTTTACTGTTTGATGGTTCTGCAGAGCGGATGCCCGTAACCGGTAAATTCCAGTCCGTATCGTTAGCCCCTGGTTTTTTGCCGGTTTCAAGGAAACGCATCACAAACGGACGCATTGTATCCCATGCACCGAACTTATCACCCGCGGTTTTCAGTTTCAAGTATCCATCCAGGTTTGGAAAACAGAAGAATGACTGTGCGTGGAGCGCGGCTATGTATGGCCAATCCTTCTTTATTTTTCTTATCTCCAATAGCTTGTCCCATAGATGGCCGCCATGCCCATAGGTGTTGTCCTTTTCATGGGCAAGCCCCTTTTTTATCCATTCTTCGGCCTTGTCGTATTCCTTTCTGGATGCAAGGAGATCCACCAGCCTGTCGTAATCACCGGCTTTTTCGGCCTCATTTTTACACAGGGCGAGCATTTCGTCGTAACGTTCTGCATTTTCAAGGGCGCGTATGATAATATTTAAAATGCGTGAGCGCCTGTAGAAGAGGCCCCAGTTCTTGTCCTTGGGGGCCTGCGCGGCCTTTTCAAGCCGTGCCAGAAGCCGGTCAGCAAGGCCGCTCCATTCTTTTATGCTGAATTTCCGCTTCCAGAATTCCTGTAAGCCTTCGCATAAACCGTATTCGTCCGTCAGTTCATAGGTTGCCGCCATTTCCATTTTATCGATGTTTGGCAGATCGCATTTTCCAAGGCTCTGAAAAACCTCGTCCATGGCACAAGCAATGCCGGAGGCGGTCTCACCCTCATCGTTTGATTGCTCGATGATGGCATTCCCTTCTTTCCATATCGCCTTGCCAAGTTCCACCGCTTCATCAGCATGGCCTTTTTTTCGTAGCGCAGCAAGGCCTTGAACAACCCGGGAAAAGTCGGGTATGTGTCCTTCGTTCTTCCATGGATTCCACCAGCCCGGCTCGCTGCACGCGTACGCGAGTTCCCTGCGGACTTTCTTGACAAGCGCAGGTCCCGGCGTCTTTTTTACTTCCTCCTGATGCTGCAGCTCCGACAGTAATTCGGGATTGTTCTTTATAGCTTTCCCGAGTATTTCCAGCAACTGCTTTTTACTTTTGTTCTGCAACAAATCAGGGATTTTCAACGGCTGTTTCTGAGATGCTCCGCGCTGCAGTTGCGGCGTCTCCCTGTAGAAATCATCTTCATTCTCTTTGTCTTGATCAGCATCGTAATCTTCGTTATTCTCAATTGCCACAAGCCGGTAATCGTCCGGAGCCGCTGTCTCGACCTCTTCCTTCTTCTTTATGCGTTGAAGGTAAGCCAGCAAGGCCGCCACAGCGTGTTTGCACGAGACGCCAAAGGGGCAGGTACAGACGGAGGCAAGATTTCCCTCGTTCATTGAAACCTTCGTGACATACAGATGGGTTCCCTGCACCTCGGCGATCAATTCGCCGCTTTCGGCAAGCGCCAGGCTTTTTACAGCTCCGGAATAGTGGAGCGACTTTCCACGGTTTACGATCTTGCCACCGGCCCACGATTCGATGTCCGACCATGTCATTTTTTCGAGAAGTGCCCTGTTTGGGCTGGGATGTCTCATGATAAAACCATCTCGTTCACCTTGAATGCCAGATCATACGGACTCACATCCCCATCATCCAGCCAATCTTTTGCCGCAAAGACCAGTTCATTCATTGAGCTTATCACCTTTTTATCCTGCGATTTGGCAAGGTGAATCTGCCCGGTATTGGGAATAATGGCCCTTTGATAAATGAGATCCGCTCCCATATCATGCAACACTTCACCCAGCGTTTCGCTCATTCTTTTATAGAACCAATTGAAATCCGACACCCCTTTTCCGAAGAAAAACACGGAAAAAAGCGACTGGCTGTTAGTGACAAGGATATACTGGGCGCGCTGGTGGATGAAAAGATGCGCATGCCAGTCGAGAAAGGGGTTTTCCGCCATTGGCGCAGGCGAAAGGCCCGGTTCTTTGATTTTGTCGGCAAGTTTTTGTGAGAACCTGATAATCATGCTATTTTATCCATCGGCTGAAACACCCCCCGTTGGGGCATTATGCATTATTTGTTCAGTTAAGTGCAGCACAATACCCCTACGAGGGTGGTGTCATGGCCCCGTGTTTCAATTCCCATTCCAGCCTGTTGTTCCTGATGTATGCGGCAATCCTGTCATATTCCCCGGCGTCCCGGATGATATGATCATGATAATCCCGCTGCCATTCAAATGCGTGGTATTTGTCATTGTACCGAATGACCCTTTGTGTGACGGTTTTGAATCCCTGGATTATTGATCCAATGGAACCAGGCACCCGATAATCGGATATTTTAATTGGTTTTTCCGGTTTATGCGGATCAATTTTATGATGGTTTAAATGATCGTTCCCCGCACCCCCCGTAGGGGCATTATGCAACATTTGTCTATTTGATTGCAGCATAATGCCCCTACGGTTACGGCGGGCTGGAATCTGTTTTTTTCCGTCAGGATCCGGGTATCGGACAATCGTAATTATCCCGTGAATATGGTCTGGCATGATTTCATACACACCCAATTCCACGTGATCATGCCTGCGAGGTATTGTTTTCCAATATTTTTCTGCAATGGCTTTCAATCGAGGATTATTGAAACAGTGCGTCCCATCGCCTGTTTTGATGGTAATAAAATATGACCCCGGCGTTCGATAGTCCCATTCATGCAGACGGCAGGAACGGCGATTATGTTTAAAATCACTGGACATGGTATTACCTTTTATTCCTGATACTCTACCTGATTCGCCTTGCACCATTCCCTGGCAATTTCGAGATACCGACCGTTTTTATGCCCATACCATTTATCCATAAGACCGTAATGTTCACACATGCGGCGGAACTTCTGGAAAGCTCCCCGGCCTTTAATGGCGCCTATGAGGCTGTTCCGGGCCGTTGGATCGTTTATGGTTGCGCAGAAACTTTCCATTATTTCATAATCGTGAATGTCATATTTTGAGGGTAGCGGCAGCCAATCCTCTCCCTCATACTTTTCCCCGGCATTCTCGCCATCTTCTTCGGCCCTTAGTTCTTCGCCGGTAACCATCTCAATTTCACCGGTCTTACGATTGAGAAAGGCGGTTATTTCCTCGCTCTGGCAATCCATGCTCTCCGCGATTTCCGAGAGTTTGGGTTTTGTCATAATACCCTCTGTTTCATCCGCAGCATTTCTTGTATTTTTTCCCGCTCCCGCAGGGACAAGGGTCGTTGCGTCCCGGGGCCGGAGTGTTGATAACAGATGCCGGTGTTGCGCCGGGTAAGGTGGTATTTTCCAGGGGAAATCGCCTGTCAACGCCGTTTATCTCGCGGTATCGTTCATACATTGTTTTCAGCCGTTCGTGCCGTTTTTTCAGGATATACGCAATATCGGGTATTTGTTCCGCCATCCGGGCAACGGCGGTTTCCGGCGTAAAGGGATAACCCTTCCATCCGTGCGGTTTTGACCATGAACACGAGCGGTAATCATACATGAAAGAAGGATATTGCGGTTTTTTCACCTTTTTACCGTCCACAATGGGAGTAAGAAACAGGAACCCTGATGTGCAGGGACACCATGGCCTGAAGCAGTAGGAGTCATCAATGGCATAGGTTTTATTTTCAATTGAAATTTGCAGCCAGGGGTTCCAGGGAAAGATGTCCCGGTACAACGTGCACTGGCTTCCAAGTTCGATTTCCTCGACGTCGAATTCCGGGAAAGGGCCTGTTTCCGGATTATAATTCCCATCTTGCAGCGCCTTTGTCACGCGAAAGACGTTTTTCAGCAAATTCAGGCCGTCAGCGTCAAGTTCCCCGTTTATTCTGGAGTTGATGGATGGGCCTCTCTCGCCGCCCCCGGTATTTTTGACGATATTGTCCAGGTCCAAATCGAGACTCAAATCCGGAATCAGGGGGCCCTGGCGCCCATCCTTGATGAATGACACTGTCATTTCCCTGCACATGCAGAAGGGGTTTTCGCAGACCTTGAAACCGGAAACGAGTTCCAGACCATCGGGGGAGAACTGCCAGAGGAGCCTTTTGTTCCCATCAAGCGCAACAGTAACCGCCATAAGTAAATCCTTCATTAGCAGCCGATCCGGGCCGCGAATTCAATGGTCTCATTTTACGGGCTTATTATATTTTGCCAGGATCTCCTTCATCTGATCTGACGAAGGAGAGGACAGCACAAAGATGTTCCTGTAGTCGCGCCGTTCCTTTATCTTGAAATTCACGACGATCCTTTTGTTGTCGGGAAACATCTTGTGTTTCCGTTTCATCAGCATCCGGAAGTCTTTCATCAATTCCCTGCGCAGGCCGGGGGCTGATGCGCCGATTTTGTCGAGGGACATGTTCTTGAGCCTCTTGAGTTGTTCTTGATGTATGCGGCAATCCTGTCATATTTCCCAGTGTCCCGGATAATTGGTTTTTCCGGTGTATGCGGATCAATTTTATGATGGTTTATATGATCGTTCCCCGCACCCCCCGTAGGGGCATTATGCTGCAACCCAATAAACAAATGTTGCATAATGCCCCTGCGGGGGGTGGTATGATGGCGGGCTGGTATCTGTTTTTTTCCGTCCGGATCAGGGTACCGGACAATCGTAATTATCCCGTGAATATGGTCTGGCATGATTTCATACACACCCAATTCCACGTGATCATGCCTGCGGGGTATTGTTTTGTTGATGGCCGGATGCATGGGTCCTCCAGCGGGAGAATACTTCGGCAATATTAGATAGTCAATGGTGATAATACTTTTTGCCTGGAAGTGTTGTCAATGAACTCATATATTTTTTTATTCGTCGACAACCCCGCCCAATTCATAAACCACCCCGTGTTTCAATTCCAATTCCGGCCTGTTGTTCTTGATGTATGCGGCAATCCTGTCATATTTCCCAGTGTCCCGGATAATTGGTTTTTCCGGTGTATGCGGATCAATTTTATGATGGTTTATATGATCGTTCCCCGCACCCCCCGTAGCATTATGCATCATTTATCCATCTGGTTGCAGCATAATGCCCCTACGGGCTACGGGCGGCTTCCTTAACACCAGGCAATATTTTTTAATCCTGATTCCCGGTCCTTGTAAAAAAATGGCAGGGATCGCCCCAGCTGTTCCAGGCAATTGCCCGGCCTGTTGCGGCGATCCTTTGTTCCAGACATGCGGCGCAGTCTGCTGCCGACTCATCGACACACGGTTTTCCATCGTACAACAGATATTTGTTTCTGACATGCCGCGGGGTGGCCTGCGGCATGATCACATTTGCCCCGTACATCAGCCCCATCTCACGACCCTTTTGGTCAATAGTCTGCAATGCTGTTGTCGCGGCAATGTTCACGTCTTTTAACGCAATGCGTGTTGCTGCGATCATATTCAGAGACAACTGGAATATTTCATTTTTTCTTTCTGCTATTTCATCTCTGTACCCATTCATGGGGGTTTCATGATGCACAAGGTATGGCCCCATACCGATCATATCAGCGTCAATGTCCTTGAAAAAGAGAATGTCATTTGCCAGATCGTTGAGCGTCTGGCCCGGCAGGCCGATCATGACGCCTGTTCCCACCTGAAACCCGGTTTTTTTCATGGTTTCAAGGCATGTGACGCGGCGTTGCAATGTCTTTTCCGGACCATGAAATTTCTCAAACAGTTCTTTGGCAGTCGTTTCCACGCGCAGCAGATACCGGTGAGCGCCTGCGTCAAAAAAGCGCCGGTATGTTTCTTTTGACTGTTCGCCAACGCTCAAAGTTATGCCAAGGCCGTGCGGCAGGACAGATGATCGTGATCTCTGTTTGATTTGCTGAACACCGCCAACGATCAGTTCAATGAATTCCCGGTTGCTTTGCTGGCCCGACTGTAACACAATGGAACCATATCCCTGGCGTGCGCACCAGAGGGCTGTCTCAATTATTTCATCCTTTGACAGGCAGTACCGTTCAACAGCAGTATTGCTTTTTCTGATGCCGCAGTACGAGCAGTCGAATATGCACTCGTTTGAAAATTCAACAAGCCCTCTGAAGTAAACCTCTGAGCCCACATGGTCGACCATGACCTGGTAGGCCTGTGTGCGCAGGGATTCAATGTCAGCGGGAGACCGGGCGGAGAGAAGATCGAAGATTTCGTTGCTGGTCATGATCCCCCCAGCATGCTTCTGTTCTGGATTACCCCCCTTACTAAGGGGGGTATGCCTGCAGAAAGCGCTTTGGGGGGATCATACATACAAATCCCGTTCCCCGGTGCAGATCCTGTCATAATACTCTTTTACCGTGGGATAGACCTTGGGCAGTTTCACTTTTATCTCATTTAATTCCTTCTGAAGTACAACTTCGCCCGCTGCTTTGGTCTCAGGACTTGCAAAATCATCGAGCCATTCCCTGAATGTAAGGACAGCGTTGAGCTTGCAGAATTTTCCTTCCGCCCCAGTGCGCAGCAGGTCCATGATGCACGCGCCCGTGCGGCCGCACCGGTACCCTGCAGTGCAGAATGAAGTAATATAGCCCCTGTCAGATAGTTCTCGTACAAGTTCATCAAGTGAACGCGTGTCACCAAGCAGAAATTGCTGCCGTTTTGCTTCCTGCTCATTATAGCGGTCGCTGTAGGCGCCAATGCCTATTCGCGAAGAGGCATCGGTTTGAGTGCATCCCAGGGCAATCACGTCGCGCCGTATGGCGGCATTTTCCCGTGCAGTCACGATCATACCTGTGTAGGGAACGGAGAGCCGGATCACGGTAATAAGCTTTTTAAAATCCTCGTCACTTACTTTGTATTTCAGGTTCTCGTTAAAAGGTGTGTTTGCCGCAGGTTCTAGGCGCGGGAAGGAGATGGTATGTGGCCCAATGCCAAAGGCTCGCTCAAGTTCACGCGCGTGCGCAACCAGACCCAGCACTTCAAAGCGCCAGTCGTACAGTCCAAACAAAACGCCCAGCCCCACATCGTCCACGCCAGCCTCCATGGCCCGGTGCATTGCTGAAAGACGCCAGCCGTAATCGGCCTTTTTTCCGGATGTATGAACCTTCTTATATGTTTCATGGTGATATGTTTCCTGAAAGACCTGAAACGTGCCCAGCCCAGTCTCTTTAAGTATTTTCAAATCATCGACGGACATTGGCGCTGCGTTTACATTCACGCGCCGTATCCGGCCAATGCCTTTGCACGCCTGCACTTTAATGTCATAAATGGTTTTAATTGTATCTGCGATATACGATACATTCGAATCCGGATGTTCACCGTATACGACAACGAGCCTTTTATGGCCGATCGTTCCAGCCAATACAGCTGTCTCATTCTTTATCTCTTCCAGGGTAAGTTGCCTGCGGACTGTTGCGCTGTTGCTGGTCCGGAAACCACAGTAGCTGCAGTTGTTTACGCACTTATTGCTCATATACAAAGGAGCAAAGGTGACTATACGGTTGTCGTAAACGCTCTTTTTTATTTCCCCTCCGGCGATGCTCATCTCGTTCCATAGCGCGGGATCAGTAACGTTCAAGAGCGTTGCGGTCTCGTCGAGTGTCAGCGTCTGGATGGACCGCGCTTTTGCGATAATATCGCGGATGCGTTTAGCGTCTGGATTCGTGTTCTGTTCCAGTGCATGATGCAATGCCGCGTCGTTGATGAAATCAGCGGTCATGGTTGCCATAGGTTATCCTTTCTTTTTTTCGCGTTTCAATGCGTCGAGGGCCGCGGGAAAAGGCGAAAGCACCCTCGGTAAAACCCCCTGGAGCAGAGAGATGGCCACTCCATAATTGGTCATGGGTACGCCCGCCTCGGTTGTCCGCGCAATCCGCGCGAGCATTTCCCTGCGTGTGAGCATGCATGCACCGCAGTGAATGACCAGTTTATAGGTCTTTAGATTGTCAGGGAAGTCCCGTCCAGCGCAGGTGTCAATAACAAGGTCCTTACCTGTGTATTGGCGCAGCCAGCGCGGAATTTTCACCCTGCCGATATCGTCCTGCAGTGGGTGGTGGCTGCACGACTCGGCAATAAGCACCTTGTCGCCCGGTACGAGCGTATCGATAAGCGCTGCGGCGCGCACTGCCTGGACAAGGTCGCCTTTGTAGCGCATGAAAAGGGTCGAGAAGGTGGTGCAGGGGACGTCAGCGGGCGTGTCCGCGACCATTTTCATAACCACCTGTGAGTCGCAGACAACCAAGCTGGGCTTTTGTTTCAACGACGCAAGGGCCTGTGTGTATTCGCGTTCTTTTACCACCAGGGCCATTGCGTCCGCATCAAGGGCGTCGCGGATGGTCTGTACCTGGGGCAGGATGAGCCTGCCCGCGGGGGCCTGCAGATCAATGGGAACAATGAGTACAACAACGCCTCCCGGCAACAGCAGGTCGCCGATAAGGGGCAAGGGGTGGAGGAATTCTTGCGGGCAAAGGCTGATCAGCGCTTCTCTGACCAGCGTTCTATAGCGCTCGTTGTTTTCCTCATCAACGCTGGAACACAGGACAATATGCGGGGAAACGTCTTTGATTTTATCGACCCAGGCCTGGGCGGGCGATTCCATGTCGATCTTGTTCACGGCAACAAGGACGGGCAGTTTGCGTTTTTGCGCTTCCTGGGCAATATGGTCCTCGTGTTCCGTCCAAATGCCGGGCGTTGTTACCAGCACAACGATCTCAGACCGGTCGAATATCCCGGCGGTTTTTTTTATCCGCTGGTCTGCAAGCACGGTTACGTCGTTTATTCCCCCGGTATCGAGAAAGACCACCGGACCGATTGGCAGAAGTTCCATGGGCTTTTCCACCACATCAGTGGTTGTGCCGGGCAGGGGAGAGGTGATGGCAACGTCCTGGCCCGCGACCATATTGAGGAAACTCGATTTTCCCACATTGGTGCGGCCGAATATGCCAATGTGCAGACGAAGGGATTTTGGTGTGGTGTTCATTTAATACCCATTGGTTCAGACAATTTATACCCCAGTGCGGTCAAGGTGGCTGCGGAGAGGGTCTTTTCAACCAGCTCTTTGCCAAGTTTTTCCTCAAGAAACGTATAGAAATCACTCCGGTTTGCGGCGTGAAATTCCCGCACCAGTTCCTGCGCCCGTTCGTATCCGATAGCGGGCAGAAACGCGGTCACTATTGAGGGGCTCTTTTTTATGGCCGCGCCGCAGCTAGCGCTGTCAGCGGTAATGCCCGCAACATGGGAGGCGACCATACTGTTTGTCCGTGTCAAGAGGTCGATGGAGCCGAGCAGCGCATGCGCTGCAAGAGGTAAAAACTCCACGATCTGGCCCGTGCTGCGCGTTATGGCGTCGGACACCAGCGCGTCGTTTGCAATGACCTTCATGCCAGCCTGCATGGCTGCCTCTGTTATCACCGGATTAATTTTTCCCGGCATGATTGAGGATCCCTGCTGTACAGGCGGCAATTGTATTTCTCCCAGATAATGGGAGAGGCGCAGGTCGTTGGCCATTTTTATTAATGTGCAGGCATGGGCTTTGAGAATGGCCGACACCTCGACCAGACAATCAGCGTTCGCGGTCTGATCAACCGCATTCTCCCCGCGCGAAAGACCAAGGCCGGTTATTTCACGTAGCTTTTCAATGACCAGGAAAATGTAGCTCTGCGGCGCGGTCAGGCCAGTGCCAACGGCGGTGCCGCCGATGTTCACGAACCTGAGGCGTTCCTCGCATTTGAAGGTGCGCCACCGGTCGCGTGCAAGAGCGTCGGCATAGGCGGAAAACTCAGCGCCAAGCGTCATGGGCACAGCATCCTGGAGTTCGGTCCTGCCCATTTTCACAATATCGGCAAAGGCTTTTTCCTTTTCCTGCACAGCCCCCTGTAACCCGGCGATTGCGGCGCTCAATGAACGGACGCCGTATATGAGGGCCACCTTCAAGGCCGTGGGATAGGTGTCGTTTGTCGACTGATGCATGTTCACATGCGCCAACGGATGAACCATGGCGTAATCACCTTTACCGCGGCCAAGGGATTCGATAGCCAGATTGGCGATCACTTCGTTAACATTCATGTTCGTTGATGTACCTGCGCCGCCTTGCAAAGCATCCACGGGAAACTGGTCTGCGAAATCACCGGCAATAATCCTGTCGCACGCTTGCTCAATGGCATGGGTAATTCCCTGTTCCAGAAACCCCAGGTCGCTGTTTGCCCTGCAGCAGGCTTTTTTTACCATGGCAAGGGCTTTGATAAGCGCGGGGGCTGTCTTTTCGCCGGTCAAACTGAAATTTACCACGGCACGCTGCGCGTGAATGCCGTAGTATGCGTCCGCGGGAACGTTTAGTTCGCCAAGCAGGTCTTTTTCCGTACGATAGTTCATGCGCTCTTTCCCAGCGCCGATTTTACCGAAACATGGGGAATGGCGCCCAGTCTGCCGGTCAGTTCGCCCACTTCGTCCGTGGTCATGTCCACGATAATCGTAATAACGCTGTGGTCGCGCTTCACATGCGGCAGTCCCATGCGCGCGAGTATGGCGTCCCCGTACTCGGTGAGCACTTTGTTCACCTTTGGCGCTGCTTCCTTGCGGTCGTCAATGATGATGCCGACAAATCCCAGCCTCTTTTCCATTGCATCCTCCTTTGTGAATACAAATAAAAATCCCGATACTGTTCCACAATTTCCTGCAACAGCATCGGGATTTTTTCACTGTTCTACCCTTGGAGTCAGGGCTGTGGGCCCCTTGCCGCAGGAAATCATTTTTCATTATATAAAATAGCTTCTTTCAGAGGGAAATTCAATTCAAAATTGTGTTATACCAGGCCCATGATAACGATATCTTCGAACTTGTTGTCCAGCTTTTTCCCCTTCTTTTTCACCCCTTCTTTCACAAAGCCGGTCTTCTCGTACAGTCGTATTGCCGCGGTGTTGCTTGCAAAGACCTCTAGCTCTATTCTTTCGAGGCCGCGTTCCCGCGCGTGGGAAATAGTTCTGTTCAGAAGTTCTGTTCCAATGCCTTTGTGTCTGAATCCTTCGACAATACCCATGCCCAGCACCCCGGTATGCGCGAGCAGCTCCTGTTCCCTTGGAAGAATGTCGCACCAGCCAATCACCTCATCATGCTCAATAGCATAGAACTGGGATTCCTGGTTTTTGATGATTCTTTTCACGAACTGTTCAGTCTGTTGCAAAGAAAAGCCGGTGGTAGTGGCAAGATAGAGCCGCTCCCTGCATACCGAGGCAACAGCGCGACCAAATGACCTGCATTTTTCCAAAGACACGTATTCGATGACCATGGCAAGATCTCCTGTGATATTTTTTAAAAAAAATACATATTTCTTACAGAGGAAAAGCCACTTTTTGTCCTTAAGCTGCGCAGAACAGAAACAGACAGCAGCATGTTCCTGCAGGGAATGAGGCCCTTGCCTGGTTTTAGTTGGTGGTTTTCGGGTCTATTCCAGCCATAGTTTCTATTATTATAGCCATTTATAATTATTTCATTTGTTTTCAAACAGTTACTTCGTTTTTATTATTATTCTCAAGTGTTTTATTTCTTTCTCCTGTTTTCTATAATATTTAAAATCAATGCCTTGTCCTTTGGCCTGATTGTTGCATTTTTATTGTCACAAAGGACACAGATGCTAATAAATGGAAATGAAATAAAAAAACTCAGAGAACAGTTTCTCAGATTGAGCAGGAAAAACGTTAAAAACCTCTCTCAGGCTGAAATAAAAAACCATGAGCTTCTACTTGCCGATCTTGCGGCCAAAATGAAGAGCGCTGCAGGCATGGTTGTTGTTGAACAAATCACATAAAAGGGGGCATTCTATGAGAAAAACGATTAGTCTTTCCATGTTCATCTGTGCGGTGTTTTGCGCGTGTATTGCTGCGCAAACAATTACGCCATCTTCGTGGGTTCCCTCGAACCTTGGCACAAAAATATCGCAGAACGCTGTCACGGCCACAGACGCCCAGATACGGACGTATATCGACGCCTATCAGAAGGGAATCGATACGCTCGATCAGGAGCTCGACATTGTGAAGCGTTGTCTGCCCGCGCTCAAGGAGAACGTTTTCATTCTCTACCGCGAATACAACCAGAACCATTCGCGCAGTCAATACGAATCCCCAGACTTTTCGGTTACCGAATGCCTCGACTGGCTCCAGCAGGACATGGGTTTCTATCTCACCCGGCTGGCCCAGGGCATAAATCCCGATTTGGCCATGAAGGGTGCTTGGCGGCCAAAGACCTACTGGCTTCCTGAATGGGAAATCATGGGACGGTACGATGCGATCGTGCCAACGGCATACAATGCGCAGTTGTCGTGGCCTCTTATCCTATCCACCCAGGGCAACCCCGATATTGCACAGATCAAAAACACTCCCTATATTCTCGCCTGTTGCATGAAAAAGGGTTACCAGAACAATGACACCAAGGAACAGGCGAAAAACAAAGCGATCCTGCTCGATATGGCATATGATTTCAATATCGATCCCCTGCGCCTTTTTGCCACGGGGTTTTCAAAGGGCGGGCAGCAATCCCTCAAGCTGGGCATCAGGTATCCGGACTGGTATGCTGGTATTATTGCCCCGCATCATGATCTTCTCATGGCGAATTTCCCGGTCCAGTGGGAAGCGCTCATGGATTTAATCACTATACCCACGCTCATTGTGCATAGCCCGGCTGACGGCTATTTTGAGGACACCACGTTCCACTACATGCTGCTGAATGGCTGCCCGGTGCAATGGGTCAATGATGGGAATGGCCATACTGCTGACTGGATTTTTGAAGATCATATAGATTCACTTGTTGCTTTCTGCGACACTATTACCATGAACCCTTTTCCGAAAAAAATCAGACACACGGTCGAGCATAAACGGTATTCACGCGCCTATTGGACCAATATGCACGCCATGGCTGACGAAGGGATGATTGACGCGCGGTACGAGGTCGAAGTTATTGATACTCATCTTATTGAAATCAGGCTTCTTAAAAACGCCGCCAAGGTCCAGGGTTTTGATTTCTATCTATCCAGCGACCTGATAGATATGACCGCCCCGCTCGTGGTGGTCTGTGCAGGTGACACGGTCTACAATGCCATGCCCATGTTCCGCACATCAATCTCTCTGCAAACCGGGCCCACAAATATCCACGCGAATATCGTCTTGCTTCTCTGGCAGCAGATTGACAATATCCGGCGCACCACGTTCGGCACAAACACACAGGTGGAAGAGGCGGTCTTGGCCGCGTCGCACACAGGACCGGTTTTGTCCGCATGGCCCAATCCATTCAATCCGGCTGTTACGATTTCCCTGGGAGTGGTTGGTAGTATTGTACAAACGCATGTATACGATATTTCCGGCCGCATGGTCACGGATTTAACCAAGCGAATGGTCAATGGTCTGGTCACTTGGGACGCATCTGCCCAGCCATCGGGTGTCTATGTTGTTAGGGCAACAGTGAATGGCCGCGTGTATACCACACAGATGACACTCATGAAATAAGGACACATACAAGGGGGGGGTATGAAAAAGAGATCAGTAGGTCTCACGGTGGTTTCACTTATCTACGTCTGCATGTTCCTGTTGTTGTCCGGCAGGCCTGTTCAAGCTGTTTATGACGCGCAATTCGTCAGATGTGTCATCCCTGAAACCCTGACCACGGACGAGATCTTCCCGGCCACGATTTGCATGAGAAATACCGGAGACACTGCCTGGCCGTCAGGGGACATGACCATTCTGATGTGTTCCCAGAATCCAGCCAACAATTACACATGGGGTTCATATTTTATTCTCATCAAGCATAGTGCGTACCTTGTTACCCCAGGAGACACCTTAAATTACACATCTAATCTAAGGGCGCCTTCCACTCCTGGAAAATACGCCTTTGCATGGCAGTGTTATGACAATATCGCCAAACAGTTTTTTGGGGAGATTGTACCGGCTGAGAGCATATACGTGCAACAGCGGTTGGAAACGCCCCCCCCGCCGCCGCCACACAAGGACTCGCTCCTCGACTCCTCGGATTTTGAATATATTGGTTCTTTCAAGCTGCCAACTATCACTGGTTACGAAGATGTGTATGTAGCGAGCGGGCTTGCGCTGCGCACCATGCCCGATAGTACAAAAAGATTTTTCCTGAATACGGGCACCTATACCCATTGTTTGTATGAAGTGGAAATGCCGCAACTGGTAAAAATAGAGAATAATGACTACTCCGGTTTAAATACAGCCCCTCTTGTCAAACAATGGGCCACCATTGCCTGGGACAGCGCGGTTTCAGGAGAGAACATAACATCAAACGGCGGCTTTTGGTGGGACGACAGCGCCAATATTCTTTACTGGACCCACTATAACTCGTATTATGCAGGTGGTGGTTTTCCCATGCTTGCCGCAACCAGGCTTGCAAATGACTCTGTGACAAATCTGAAGTACTGGTATTTGCCCATGCCACGGCTGCCGGTCTGGAAGGCGTACTGGAGAGGGGTCACGAGCATTCCGAAAACATTTGCAGACGCCTACACTGGTGGCAGGACCATGGCATTGGGATTTGGAGGATATTTCAGCATTTGTCAGCCGGCAAGCAGCGGGCCCGCGATTGCGGCCATACAAAAGCCGGATATGTTCCAGGACACCCTCGACCTGGTCGAAGTACTCAGATATATATATCCTGAGGCAGCCAACAGGAACGGCAACTATTTTGGCGCCAATACCTCTATCTGGGGTTATCAGCCCCCCAGCCCCTGGGATGGGAAATTTACGTACGGGAGTTCATGCGCCGCGGGAGTGTTTATCGATCTTCCTGATAAAAAAGGGTATGTTGCTTTTGTGAAGCATAATATTGGCAGGATCGGATACGACTGGGGCGGTCTTATCAATGACGCCCATTATGAGGACAACTGGTATTTTTATGATTTCAAGGATTTAGGAGAGGCGGCGTTAGGTAACAGGGCTTTAGGAAGCGTACAACCGTCTTCGTTTGTCAAAATTAACTGGCCATATCCGGTGAGCAATACCGCAACTTATCATTCGACGTCCGGCGCCTGCTTTGATCCGCAGACCCGGATTATGTATGTGTATGTTACCCGTGCTCTTGGTACAAAACCGGCTATTCACGCCTATCATGTAACAGAATCGCCGGCCCGCATGGAAACCGTATTGCCGGAACAGACAACAGGGTCCCTGATTTCCATTCACCCCAACCCGTTCAACCCAACGGCAAAAATAATACTCAATGCAGCATTGGACGTCAAAGGCCTGGACAAGGCGGATATCATGGTTTTTAATGTCCACGGAAAACTGGTCCAAAGACTGGCGGCCACTGGTTGTCAGCTGGCGGCTGGTTTGGATTGGGACGCTTCGCTCCTTCCCAGCGGGATATATATGCTCCAGGTAAAGATTGGCCAATATCTTCTCAGGGGACGCGTCAGTGTAATTAAATGAATTGCCCGAAGGATATATGTATAAACAGAGGAGTCAGAATGTCGCGTCGAATAGCGTTTCGATCCCTGGTGATGCTTGCGTGTATGCTGTTCCAGCTTGCCTGCGCGCAGGGCACAACGCCCGCTTGGGTGCCGGCTGATCTTGCGGCAAAGCTCAACCAGGCCGCTGCCACTTCCTACGACAACCAGATTGTAACGGACATCACCTATTATCAGAATGCCATTGCCGGTCTTGACACCTCGAATGCCACTGTAGCGGCGCGCACATTCTTGTTGAAAGAGAAAGTGCTGATCATGTACAAGGAGTACAACCGGAGCAAGACGCGGTACGTTGCAAATGATTTCAGCTTCAACAGCGCCTATGGTACTCTCAAATCCGACATGAACCGCATGCTCACCCGCCTGCAGGCCGGACAAGATCCTGCTGCCGGGATAGCGGGCATGCTGCTTGCGCGCGCAACGTGGATAGACAGCTTTTATTTCAACAACACGACTGAAAAGTACGAACCAGTGATCGTTAAGTACGATCTGATTATTCCAAATGGGTACAATCCATCAACACCAGCACCCCTCATGGTGTCGCATAAGGATTCGCCCAGCGAGACTCTGGTAAAACAGACGCCCTATGTACTCATTCGCAACTATCAAGTGCCCGACGAGTTCAAACTGGTACGGTCTGACGCAAAAACGCGCGCTGTGCTTATCGATGTTTCCAAGGTGGTGCACATCAGCCCCTTCCGAATCTATAGCACGGGTTATTCCTTTGGCGGCAAGACCACTTACAACATGGCGTGGAACAATGTGCACTGGTTCGCGGCCATTGTTCCCCTCGACGCTGACCTCTGTACGTCTGACGATTATTTTTTCGAAGACTGCATGTACATGCAGAACGTGCCCACGCACATCGGCCATGCAGTAAACGATGCGTTTCTTAGCTGCGGCATTGCCGTGTATAATGCCATGTACACCGCAGGCAATCCGGTTGATTCGTTCCATTTCCCCGGAGGCCACGATGTTGACGTGCCCTACAGGCAAGACTTGAGTCTGGTGACGGATTTCTTCGACCAATATACTATGCACCCCTATCCCAAGGAAGTGCATCATATCGTGGAATGTACCAAGTGGCCGCGCGCTTTCTGGGTGGAAGCCATCACGTCATACAATGTGGTGTGCGGCACTGACGCTGTCTTCAGGGTATTTGCACAGGCCAATAACCTCATTGAAATTGTACAGGCGGATACACCCATCACAGGCTTCATCCTATACCTGAACGATCATCTGGTGAATATGGGGCAAAACGTAACAGTCGTTTACGGCACAGATACGCTTTATACCGGTGCTGCCAGCGATACTCTCGCAGTGACTGTCAGGTCGGGTGCGCAAATACGGAATCCATACCGCGAACGGCTGCCCCTATGGGAAGAGGTTGATTCCATCAGCAGGGTGGTGTTTGGCTCATCTCCCGATGTTCCCTCAGGATGGGGCCAACCGTATCCGCCGTCCAATGGATCGCAGGTTGAACATGCGGTCTTGGATGGGGAAATGATGCGGTTGCATGTGTATCCAAATCCGTTTAATCCGGCCGTTATGATTTCTGCAGGGGTGCGATGCATTGCGCCCCTGCGGGTTATGATTTACGATATTTCCGGCCGGATGGTCACGGATTTAACCACGCGAATGTCCAACGGCCGCGCCACGTGGGACGCGTCGTCCCAGCCATCCGGAATTTACATTGTTAAAGCGCGGATCGGGAAACAAGTGTTGACAAAACCCGTTACGCTCATGAAATAAAACGCTTCATCATATCCGTTGGAATAAACGAAGGAGTATCAATGACACATCGCACTGTTTTCCCTGTTCTGCGCTCCTGCTGCGTAGCGGCGCTTTTTATTTTCGCCGGGGCGTCCGGCCAGACGGTCCAGCCCTCGGCATGGGTACCGGTAAATCTCGGAGCAAAAATCGCCAATGCGCCACTCACCACACTTGACCAGCAGATACTGGCGCTTATCGACTCGTTCCAGTACCAGATAGACAGCTCGCTTAACCTGACGAACAGGTTTGTTCAGAAGTACCTGCCGCAGCTCCAGCACAACGTTATCTACTTGTATAAGGAATACAATCTCGATCACGCGCGCAGCGCGTATTCGTCCTCGGACTTTACCGCCCAGGCCTGCATCAGCGCGCTTAGCAGCGATGAAAGTTATTACATCTCACGGCTCAAGGCGGGCCAAAGCGCGTTTTCGATCCCCGGCAGGCTCATGGCAAAGGTCTTCTGGCTTGACAGCTACAACATGCTGGGAAAATACGATCTTGTCACCTCGCGCAGCTCGTACTACACGCCCTTGATCATCTCGCACCAGGACGACCCTGACACTGCGCTCAAAGCAACGCCATACAGCCTGGTCAGGAACCTCAAGGTGGGCTACCAGTTCGACGACACCAAGTACGAGGCGAAACTCAAGGCCATGCTCATGGACCTGGCCCAGGACATTCCCCTCAACCCGCTCCGTATCTATCAGACAGGCTTTTCGTTCGGCGCGCAGCAGTGCTTGCGCATTGGCTGGCGGTACCAGGACTGGTTCGCGGCAATGGTCCCTGCGCATAACGACATCAATCCCACCAACCACGCGAGCATATTCGGAAATCTTGCCAATCTTATCAACCTGCCATGCCGCCTTATGCACGGTTCGGGCGACAGCTACTACACGGACTCGACTTACCGCTTCATGCTCGCGAACGGCTGCCCGGTTGAACAGATTATTACCACAACCGGCCCTTCCGCAGGCCACGATGCGACCATACCTTTCCGCGACAGTCTTGTGCTGCTCACCGCGTTTTGCGACAGCCATACGCTCAATCCCTTTCCAAAAGTAATAAAACACAATGCCGAGCTTCTGTCGTACACACGGAGCTTCTGGGTCAACGCGCGTGTCATGAATAGCGGCGGTGTCATCAATACCAATTATGGTGTGTCGGTGAACGGCAATACCATCACAATTGACACGGCAAACTCCAATGTCACGGCCTTTGATTTTTCCTTGAGCGACTCGCTACTCGACATGGGACAGCCGGTGATTGTGGTAAAGGGAGCGGACACGCTCTACAACGCCATGCCGTTGGCCCGGATCTCGGTGACGCTCAAGGCGGGCGGCCAGCAAACCGGCAGCATGTACAGGCCTATGTGGGAGATACTTGATTCTATTTCCCTGGCCGTGCATGGGATAAAATCAAAGTATTACACAGTCGACATTGAGGACCCGGGACACGGGGTCGCGGCAGCCGGGGCGCAGAAGGGCATGACGCTCTCGGCAACGCCGAACCCGTTCAATCCGGCTGTTACAATTTCCGTGGCCGAGGTTGAGGGTGTTGTACAAATGCGTATTTACGATATTTCCGGCCGGATGGTCAAGGATTTAACCACGCGAATGTTCAACGGCCACGCCACATGGGACGCATCGTCCCAGCCATCGGGAATATACATTGTCAAAGCGAGAGTCGGGAAACAGGCGCGGACTAAAACGATCACGCTCATTAAATAACGGCGGTTATCGCGCGGTTTCCCGCAGAAAGTCCCTTGAATGAACGAATTGTGGCGTCCAAAAGGATAAAAATAGTGGAAAAAGGGAAAGGAAAATCGTATTTTAAAAAGGAATACTTATCATGCTGTTACATTTTTTTTCAGCATGAAAAATGAAGGAATAAAAACCCGCGGGTTTCTCATGTGTCCTTCGCAAATCTGTTTTAGCCCATTGTCCGATAAATACGCCAATTTTCCCAGTATGTTGTTTGTGGACGATACAGAGGAAGAATGCACCCGGTTTGCGGAGACGTGTTGCTTGTGAAACAAATTAAGAAACGCAGCCTGTATTGTGTGCAACCAGCCCAAAGAAGCCTTCCAGATGGCGCTTGATTATTTTTTCGATACCCGAGTTCAATTTAGAAGTGCAACACTAAGAAGCTATCTTAGTGTTGCCTATGAAGCAAAATACATATAAACAGCTGACCGAAGACGAGCGAGAAAAGCTCTTTGATTACCAGCAACTTGGCCTGCCTCTTAGAAAGATGGCGGATAAGTTGAAGCGAAACATTTCTACCCTCAGCCGAGAACTGAACCGGAACCGGTATAAAAAACTGGATGTTTATCTTCCGGATACTGCTGGCAGAAAAGCAGCTCAGAGAAAGGCCAATGGACGGAAGAAAAACTTACGACAGTATCTACCTCGAAGCCACCGGATTCGTCGGAAAAAGCATGGACGCAAACATCACAAAGGTAAAATTCTGAACCGTATTGATATCAGCAAGCGTCCTAAGGCGGTCGAAAAACGGGAAGAGTTTGGTCACTGGGAAGGCGACAGTCTCATGTATCGTGGACACTCGCAAGTGCTTGCCACGCATACAGAACGGAAAAGCCGCTATCTATTACTTGGTCGCCCTGAGGATCGAACCGCAACTGCACGACGCGTGACGATGGTCTCTCTTTTTAAGAATCTTCCGGAAGAAGCACGGCGTTCCATGACATTTGATAATGGCTTGGAGTTTGCCGAACATGAGTCGTTTTCAAAAAAAGTTGATATCGATGTGTATTTTGCCCAGCCTTATGCACCATGGCAGCGAGGTACAAATGAACATATTAACGAAATTGTTCGTCGTTACCTGCCCCGAACGGCTGATATTCGGCGGTTACGGCGGACAACAATAAGGCGTGTCCAGGATATGATCAATGATAGACCGATGAAGTGCCTGGGATTCGATACACCCAAAGAGACTTTAATGCGAGAAAGCTGCATGCAAAAGATCAAAAAGGCGGCATAGGAAACCATTGGCAGATAGCGGATCGCTTGTTGTAGAGGCTCTAATGATGTCGTTTGAAAACTATAAATAAGAAACAAGTCAATGACCAGAAAAAACGATCTTAATATAATGGAAAACAATAAAATATTGCTCGTGACAATAAACCTAATTAGCAACTATATTATTACGCATTATTACGCGTGTTGCACTTGAAAATTGTATTTGGGATTAACTAAAAGAGGAGAATAAATAATGAAACCATCAGCACTCATCACTGGCGCGGCGCGCGGCATTGGCCGCGGCATTGCCGAGGCGCTTGCACAAAACGGCTTTGACATTGCCATAGCGGACATGCTGGCTGAAACAGACGCCCGCGAAGGCGTGGAGGCAATGAAGAAAAGCGGCGCACGGGTTGTCTATGCGCAAGGTGACATCAGCAAGGCCGAGTCGCGGCAGGCGATCATCGAAGCCGTGAAATCCGGCCTGGGAAGGCTCGATCTCCTGGTGAACAATGCGGGTGTTGCGCCCAAGGTGCGCGCTGATATCCTGGAAGCGGGAGAGGAGAGCTTTGACCGGCTCATTACTATAAATCTCAAAGGCCCTTATTTTCTCACCCAGCTGGCAGCCAAATGGATGATTGACCAGAAAAAGACCGACAGCGCTCGCACGCCCATGGTCATAAACATTGCCTCAATGTCCTCGTACACCAGCTCCGTGGCGCGTGGCGACTACTGCATCTCCAAGGCTGGTGTGAGCATGGCCACAAAACTGTGGGCCGACAGACTCTCGGAATTTGGGATCAATGTGTACGAAATACGGCCGGGCATCATAAAAACAGACATGACCTCAGCTGTGACGGAAAAATACGACAATCTCATTAACAACCAGGGCATTCTTCCCATTAAACGGTGGGGCTTTCCCAACGATATTGCCAAGGCCGTGGTTGCGTGCGCATTGGGATATCTGCCCTATTCCACTGGCGAAGTGATCAATGTGGACGGCGGATTTCACTTACGGAGGCTGTAACCATGAAAAAAAGCAGTATAAAAATCCAGGGCAAAACAATACCGGTCATCTCGCTTAACACCGTGGTTGTGGGCAGCGGCGCGGCTTCTTTGAGTTGCGCGGACCATCTCTACAATTTGGGTGTCACGGACATGGCCATTGTTACTGAGCGGGTCGGCGGCGGCACCTCGAACAACACCGGCTCCGACAAGCAGACCTACTACAAGCTCTCGGTCTATGGCACTGAGGGCGACTGCCCGCACGAGATGGCAAAGTCTCTCTACAACGGCGGGTCCATGCACGGCGACCTGGCGCTCATTGAATCAGTGCTTTCGGCCCAGGGCTTTTACCGGCTGGTAAATATCGGCGTGCCCTTTCCGCACAACAGGTTGGGCGGGTTTGTGGGCTACAAGACCGACCACGACCCACGGCAGCGCGCCACCTCGTGCGGTCCCTGGACTTCGTACGAAATGGTCCAGAAACTGCTTGTGCAGATCAAACGGAACAACATCACGGTCTACGACGAATACGAAGTCATCGGCATTATTGCCGATAAAAAACGCGCATGCGGTATTGTCGCTCTTGACAAGAATAAACTCTCGTCCCCCACGTTTGGCCTCACGCTTTTTCACGCTGAAAACGTGGTCTTTGGTTGCGGCGGACCAGGCGGCATCTATAAGACCAGCGTCTATCCAGTGGTGCATACGGGCGCCATTGGCCTTGCGCTCGAGGTTGGCGCAAAAGCGGTCAATCTCACGGAATCGCAATATGGCCTGGCATCCATCAAATTCAGGTGGAACGTTTCCGGCACCTACCAGCAGGTCATTCCGCGCTATATCTCAACCGACGCCAATGGCGGGGATGAAAAAGAGTTTTTGAATCCCTACTTCAAAACCATGGGAAAACTGGCAACCGATGTATTTCTCAAGGGATACCAGTGGCCTTTTGATCCGCGCAAAATCCAGGACTACGGCTCATCTCTTGTCGATGTCCTGGTCTACATTGAGACCGTGGTCAAAGGCCGGCGAGTGTGCATGGATTTTAGGAAAAACCCGCGGGGCGGTGACGGGCTCGAACCCTTCAGGTTCGACCAGCTCGAACCCGAGGCGTACCAATATCTTGAAAAGTCAAACGCACTTTTTGGTACGCCTATAGAACGCCTTAAAAAGATGAATCCCATGGCCATTGACCTATACAAAAAGCACAATATCAATATTGAAAAGGAGCCGCTCGAAGTCGCGGTGTGCGCGCAGCACAACAATGGCGGTCTGCTGGGCGATATCTGGTGGGAATCAAACATACGCCACTTATTTCCCATTGGCGAGGTCAATGGTTCGCACGGCGTGTACCGGCCAGGCGGGTCAGCGCTCAATTCGGGCCAAGTGGGATCGCTCCGCGCAGCCCAGCGCATTGCCCATGTATATGGAAAAGCAACGCTCTCACAATCAGCGTTTAAAACATGCGCTGCAAAAAAAGTGGACGCCCTTTTTGCGGCACTGGTCGATCTAAAAAAGACGGCAAAGCAGAGCACTGTCGGGCCGTTCCGCGCAGAGTTTCAGCAACGCATGACAGATGCTGGTTCACATATACGCGATATCAGCGCGTGCGAAAAAGCCATTGGCGCTGCGTACGAACAACTCCGGCAGGTCTCAGCCATGACGGTCCGGCATATCAGCGAGATCCCTGAGGCAATGAAAAACCGCCACCTTGTGCTTTCGCATGTGGCGTATCTCGAAGCAGTGCGCGAATATCTGCGCGCTGGCGGCGGGTCGCGCGGGTCGTACATGGTCATGGACAAAAACGGCGTGCCCGTGCTTCCGGGCATGCTTGAAGAATGGAAGTGCAAACCCGAGGACCCCTCGTTCAGGGATACGATGCTCGAAACAGTCTGGAACTCCGCGACCGGATCGTTTGATAATGCTTTTACTCCGCGCAGACCCGTGCCAGACGAAGAGTCGTGGTTCGAAAACACCTGGGGAGATTTTGTGAAGGGAAAAGTCTTTGAATAGAAGCGTTCAACAGCTCTGCCACAGCCTGCTTGTCCTGTGTGCGTAATATATTATATTTATTGTATTAATATACCACAAACCAGGGTCCTGAGGCATGGAAAAAAAAGAATGTATCGTTGAAACCGAAGAGCATGGTATGTACAGTCTCGTGAAAGTGGGCGGCTACCTTACGGCAAACAACGTGCTAAAGCTCCGCACCGCCTTTGAACAATCGGTCTCCATAGGGCATTCACGCATGGCAATTGATCTCTCCCAGGTTGAGTTCATCGATTCCGTGGGCATTGGCCTTCTGGTCAATATCAAGCGGAAACTTGACGAAACCGAAGGCATGTTCGGTATTATCAACCCAAGTAAGGTCGTGTCCGATGTTTTTGAGGTCTCACACACGGACAAGTATTTCCCCATTTATCTTGGTATTGAGGACCTCGATACCATTTTCGGCTGAGGAGGCGCCATGGCCGATTCACCTTTTGTACTGAAACCAGAGGAACGGGGGACCTACTATCTACTCACCATCAGCGGCCCCTTTACAGCCCACCATGTGCTTGCCGTGCGCAAGGCCTTTGAAGCGGCGCTCGCTATTGGCCACACGAAAATGGCCTTTAACCTCTCGGGCGTGGATTTTCTCGATTCCGTTGGCCTGGGACTTCTTGTCAATATGAAGCGCAAACTCGACGCCGCGGCGGGCATGTTCGGCATCATAAATCCTAGCCAGGTAGTCATCGACATCCTCGATGTATCGAGCACCGACCAATACCTTACGGTGTACCGGGATGTGAAAAATCCAGACACCGTATTCGACTGATTGTTCCTCTATGAGCATTCTTACAGCGCTGACCGGCATATTCAGACGTCAATCCTATCTGTCAAGCGATCATTATGGCCTTTATATCCACGTTCCTTTTTGCGCGCGAAAATGCGGATACTGTGATTTCTATTCCACGGACGCTATTGCGCTGGCGCCTTTTTTTTTACGCGCGCTGAAAAAACAAATGGCCGCCGGCACCCCGGGATTTAAGCGCAGGCCCGCTGATACACTCTACATTGGCGGCGGCACGCCATCGCTCCTTGCCCCTGAGCAGATCGAGAAAATGGTACACATGGTCCGGAGATACTATGCTGTCGCCTCTGACGCGGAAACAACCATTGAATGCAACCCCACTTCCGTGACGCTCGAAAAGGCGCAGGCGTGGAAACGGGCGGGAATAAACAGGGTAAGCCTGGGCGCCCAGTCCTTTAACGACGATGATCTGCGTTTTCTCAACCGCCTTCATACGGCCGCCGATATTTTCAGAGCCATCGAACTTCTTGCAAAGGCCGGTTTTTCGAACATTAACCTTGATCTCATGTTCGGCATGCCAGGACAGACCATGGCGCGATTCAAGCAGAACCTTACACTGGCCCTGTCGCTCAAGGTACCGCACCTTTCGGTTTACGGTCTCACAGTCGAACAAGGCACCCCCCTGCAAGAACGTCTCGACAAGGGTGAGTTTACACGCATCCACGATGAAATGTTTGAGGCCATGTTCCTGACCGCCCACATGATGCTCTCGGAAAAAGGATATGGTCACTACGAAATCTCCAACTACGCGCGGCCCGGCTTCGAGTCTGTGCACAATCTCAACTGTTGGCGCGGTACCGATTATATTGGTTTTGGGCCCGCGGCGCATTCGCGCGTGGGCCTGCAGCGCTGGGCAGGGCCTGATACGGTCGAATCGTTCATTGCCAATCCCCTGACCCGTTCCTTTGACCATCAGGTAAGCGACGAGGAGGGCAGGCTTGAACAGATTATGCTGGGATTGCGCACCCAGGAGGGGATTTCACAGAGCGACCTGATCAGCGCCGAGAAAACGAGCGTGCTTTTAAGGCGGGGATTCGCGCAGCAGAACCTAAAACGGATCAGGCTTACCCCGCACGGCATGCTCTGTCTCGACAGCATCATACTTTTTCTGGAGGACAAACGGTGCTCGACCTTAAACGCGTGAGGGAAAACCCGGACCTTGTCAAAAAGGCCGTTGCTGAAAAGAACGAGAAGGCGGACATCGACGCGGTATGTGCGCTTGACGACGAACGCAAGCGTATCATCGCTGAGGTAGAGACGCTTAAGGCCGAACGCAACAAGGGCTCAAAGGAAATAGGCCAAGCCAAGCGCGAAGGCAAAAACACCGACACAATCCAGGCGCGCATGAAGGAAAACGCTGACCGGATAAAAGAACTTGATCTGCGGCAGACCAATGTTGAAAAAGAGCTTCGCGGACACCTGCTCGCCATTCCCAATATGCCCCACGAATCAGCGCCGCAGGGAGCAAGCGCGGCCGGCAATGTTGTGGTGCGCACTTCGGGCGAGGTGACACAACTGCCCTTTGAGGCGAAGAACCACGTGGAGCTGAGTGAGACGCTTGATATTCTTGATTTCAAGCGAGGCGCAAAAATCGCGGGAAGCGGCTTTGTGGTGTACAAGGGCGCTGGTGCACTGCTCGAACGGGCGCTTATCAACTATTTCCTCGACACCAACACAGCGGCTGGCTATACGGAGATATTTCCGCCTTTCATGGTCACTCCCGATTGCGCCGAGGGCACGGGCCAGCTGCCCAAATCGCGCGACCAGATGTATTATGTGAACGAGGACGATCTTTTTCTTATTCCCACGGCTGAAGTGCCGGTCACTAATATCTACCGGGACGAGGTGCTCAATGGAAAAGACCTGCCCATAAACATGACCGCGTACTCAGCTTGTTTCCGGCGCGAGGCTGGCAGCTGGGGCAAGGACACGCGCGGGTTTTTGCGCGTGCACGAATTCAACAAGGTGGAGATGGTCAAGTTTACGGAGCCTGAAAAAAGCTACGAGGAGCACGAGAAGCTGGTGGTCAATGCTGAGGCGCTGCTCACGGGTCTTGGGCTTCCCTATCGAGTTCTTCTGTTGTGCAGGGGAGACATGAGTTTTGCCGCTGCCAAGTGTTACGATCTCGAAGTCTATGCGCAGGGAGAAAAACGGTGGCTTGAAGTATCATCGTGCAGCAATTTTGAGGATTTTCAGGCGCGACGCGCCAATATCCGCTACAGGAACAAAGAGGGCAAGGTGCAGTTTGTGCATACGCTCAACGGATCGGGCCTTGCCACTGCGCGTATTATCGTGGCCATTCTCGAAAACTACCAAAACGAGGACGGGTCAATCACGGTGCCGCAGGTGTTGCGGCCGTATATGCACGGGATGGAAAAGATTTCGAAGTGATCCCCCCCCCCCCCCC
>Ga0208953_1000039_pt1 | contig 153905 bp, 129 predicted proteins | sample RifOxyB2_FD_184033 | JGI IMG/M metagenome (GOLD analysis project Ga0208953, IMG submission 184033) | Groundwater microbial communities from Rifle, Colorado - Rifle Oxygen_injection B2 (SPAdes) | ecosystem: Environmental > Aquatic > Deep subsurface > Groundwater | place: USA: Rifle, Colorado...
TCACCCGTTTGCGCACAACGGATTACGGCTGGCAGTCTCCTTTCCCCCGGCACCATGGTAGGCGTTACCGCCAGTCCATGCGGGGTTCCGTACCGGTCTGGTGGTTAGCCTTTGACCGGGTTGAATTATTCAACTTGCACAGGACAGTTTATTCTTGACGCACTCATTTATAGACCCCTTATCTCAACAAGAAGACATTCTTTGTAAAAACCGTTTTTTCTATCTTGATTTTTACAATATATACTCCGCTGGGCTTGTCAGCAGCATTCCATTGAATGCCGGCCGACAGTTGCAGGCCCGTAACAGAAAAACGGTCCATAAGTTTTCCTTTTATATTATAAATCCCAATTTCATACCTTTGATCGACATCTGAAAGGTTGTTGCCGCTTACGGTGATTTTAATATCGGGATTAAAAGGATTGGGCGAACAGGTAATGTGCGTGCCAGCTTCCTTCCTTGAATTCCCTGTTATTTTCGATCCCGGGCAATCCTTGCAGGGAACCATGATAAAACGGCTGCCGCCGGTGTTCTGATCGCCTGCCTTAATAATGAAACCTTCAAAAGTCACCAAACCATCTGTGTCCGCAGCAACAGTATCCATCTGATACAAAACATTCGTATCATTTGGGGCGGTGTTTTTTATAATGTATTGCGCGCCGGGTTCAACAATGAATCTTTGCAGGCGCCGAGGCGTCACATCAGCAGTGTCATCCGGCATGCGTACCGTGCCGCCAAGTATTTTATATGACGCGACAACAATCTCGTACCGATTTGTGCTGTCCACCTGGTTCTGGTATCCGCCGACCCTGTAATGGGGTGTGCTCCAGATAAAGTGACAGTGAAAAGAATAATCGGTCGCCACATCCGGATCTTCGGGCAAAGGCAATGCTGCGCTGCTTTTTGTATTGGAGAACGCCAAGAATGACTCATTTTTTCTTAATTGAGAAACTTGATTGTTTTCATACATCCATGTTTGCGTGCCATGCCCGCAACTGCCGCAAACGCCGCCGCTGAATCCGTGTTTGGTATCCAGGAGTGCGGGGTAATAATTTTTGCCGTGCGTAGGGTAATTCACCGAATTATCCTGGCCTCCGTGGCCCACACATACCCAGGGCATCTCCAATTTCCTGTTCTCCCTGAGAAAGGACTCCATATTCAGCCATTTATGAACCGTGACACCGGCGTATTTTTCATTCAACTTTTCGCTGCGCCAGCCGGTAAAGCCTACTTTCATGTTGTCATTGTTGCCAAGGCCCCAAATAGGCGTAATCCATCCGGTATATTGCCAATCGCCATTCTCAAAATAATTCGTGGGCGGAACGCCGGCACGGCCATATGCGAAAAAATCCGGATAACTCTGAAGGAACATAAGGGTTCCCCCGCCTCCCATTGAGCCGCCCAAAACATGGATGGCGTTTGTGTCTATGCGGCTGGAATAATAAGGCTCCCTGAGAATCATCCATTTAAGCATATTCATGATTCGCGCCTGTGTGAAATTAATTACAGGCCCACTGGTCGCAACAGGACCACCCGCAAAATACAAATATGACGTATCGTATGGGAAAGTTTGGCTGTAGCCATACCACCACGTACGGTTATCCTGGATCTTCAGATTGATGCCCTCGCAATAATATCTGCAGTCATCGCCCACTGCCGGCATATTTCCCGGAGAACCATCTAAAAAAAGCTCCAATGGCAATGTTCCGGAAGTCGTATTATAATTCGAAGGTACGCCTACCCAATAGGTAAAAGCGTAGGTATTGCACATGGTAGGATTAAAAGAATCAACATCCGTGTATTGAAGATATATGCGTGCGAGCATGATGTTTGACCGCCATATTAGAACCGGAACAGGTTCTTCAACAACTTCGTTGACTGGGCCAACCGAATTGCCGGCATCGCAACTTTTATCCTCCACGCCACCCGTAAATGCCGTAACAGCATAATAAAAACCGCCTGCCTGGTGCGAAGTCAAAACTATCATGCCTGTGCCTGAGTCGACTGCACTTGCCATTCCCGACTGCCCATCTGCCAATGGGGTAATAACATTACGTGTAAATGTGCAGGGCGGGTTAAGAGTTGAAAATGAAGCTCCACCCAGATAATTCAGCATCTTATTTCCTGCAGATCCCTGCGCTCTTTCAATCCTTTTTACAGCGGAAGCGATATTTTCCGTTGTTATAGGAGCAGTGCTGCTGTAAACAACATATTTCTGACCGTTTGCAACTTCGTCCCAAGTGATGAAAACCTGGCCTGAACGGAAAAAAGCGTTCATGTTTGAAGGCCGGATGGCGAAAATTGAAACGGTTGCTGCCAAAACAACAATAATGGTCAATGCTGCTGATCTGCTCATGAAATCTCCTTCTGTTTATTAGAGTTAATTGTCATATCCCCATTATTCTCCTGGAATTTTCACCAAAGATCATCTCTTTTTCGGCTTTTGTTATTTTTGCAAAGGCAACCCTTCCCAGTTGCATTGTTCCCGAGAGCGCAGCCATATCAGAACCGTAGAGCACTTTCCTTGCACCAGCAACTTCCACAAAGTATTCAATAAGCCCTTTTCTGGGGATTGCAAGGCATATTTCCAGATACACGTTTCCCATTTCTTTTGCCAGTTGCGCATACTCTTCTTCATCAATGCATCCCGCATGAGCCGCGATCCACTTAATATTTGTGTATTCAGAAGCAAGGGTACGCAATGGTATTAAATCATCCATGCCCCAGGTATGAACAAGTACCGGGTATCCTTTGGCATTTGCATATTCATAGGCCGGTCTGTATTCTTTCGCGTCATAAGGCTTTATCGTGGTTTTATTGATTATTTTGTATGCTCTAAGGCCTGCCTTTTCACATCTTTTTATCTCCCCGATAATATCGCTGTTATTGTAAGGATCTACCGTTATATATCCAAAAAACCGGCCAGAAAACCGGTTTACCGCATCGATGCATGTATCATTCCCAAACCGCACATCCCCGCCTATTACCGCTGCAATCCCTGATATTGCCGCCATATCTATGCCCGTGCGATCCATTGCTTTAATCATCGCATCCGCATTTGAATCGGGCATAGCGTACTTATTTAAAGAGCCTATATGCGCATGCGCGTCAAAAACATAGACAGAATCCAATCTTTTCCCGGCCAGGAAATTTCCCGCTATCTCATCAAGCATGGTTTTCTTGCCCCCCGCCATTTTATGCCTTCCTGTTGTTCAAAAGATTGGACATATTTTCAAAACCGATCAATGTTTTTTCTTCTTCAGTGATATCAGCATACATCAGGGAACCTACGCTCGCCCCCATCACCGCTTCAGGATAGAATGACCCGAATAACAGCCGATTGGCCCCTATTTCCTTACACAAGCGTTCTATGCCATTAAACACGGAATAGGGCGGGCTTATATCGATGTGTAAATTGCCGTGCAGAGTAAGCAAAGAAATAAGCTTTCTCTCAGCTTCGTACGGAATGTGCGTTAAAACAGCAACAAGTTCCGGATGGTTGTTCAGCGCGCCGTGCAGGTCATTTAATTCAATTTCATCATATGGCAGGAACAGGGGGAGGTGTCTTTGCTCCATTGCCGCAAGCAAAGGCCCAAGACACCATTCAGCAACTGATATATTCATGCTCGCAGGATAGATTATTCCAGCCGAAGCGCTGTCTCCGATAATCTCGTCAAGATAGGAAAAAGCCGTCTTTGGGTTCCTGCATCTGTCCGGTTCTAAAGAAAAACAGTTATATAAACAGGGGTTTGCGGCTGTCTCGCTGATCAACTTCTTATTTCCAAGGCCAGGCAGGTTATATTGTCCGGAATAATGGCGCACAAGAGCGCATTCGACACCCGCTTCATCCATCTCTTTTACAAGATCATCAATGGTTTCCGGGGTGCCCGGAAAACCAAGTGTTTTTTTACCAATATTGACATTGCAATCAAAAAACATCATTGCGGACAACTCCTGATACGGCAAAACTATTTCACCAACAACAGTCTTGCACTCAACACTCTACCGCCAACTGAAACTCGCGCAATATAAATACCCGAAGGATGGTCTGCCGCATTCCAGACATACACAGCGTTTGCAGGACTCTCAGCATTCACTATTTCCATTAATCTGCCGTTCCCATCATATATTTCCAGGACAGGGTTGATTGCCGCCTGCTGATGGCTTAGCGTTATTGTTATCCGCGGATTAAACGGGTTCGGAGAACAGCGTATGGCCGCCTCTCCACCCTTTAATCGGGCTTTTTTATCCACCATGCTATTGCTATCATATTCAAGCACCACCCGCATACCATGGTCTCCGCCCGATAAATTAAGATCATAGGCCCGGGCAGCGCTACGGCACCAATCCCCGCCCATTCGCCATGCTCCGCCTTTGAGGGCTTGCCCGTGCCAATCCTTTGTTACCGGTCCTTGCGGGTCTATCACCGGGCTTGATAAATTCTGATAATAAGTTTCTGAGAAATAATCACTGCAATATTCCCATACATTCCCGCATATATCATAAAGGCCCCATGGATTAGGAAGAAGCTGACCTACTGGATGCGTTGTGCCTCCGCTGTTGGCTCCCCAGGCATATAAATCCAGATTATTTATTTCATTACCAAAGAAAAACCTTGTCCTTGTCCCGGCACGGCAGGCGAACTCCCATTCCGCTTCAGTAGGCATCCGGACAGTCCTGCCGGTTGTCATCGATAACCTGGAACAAAAATCCTGCACGCGCGTCCAATCAAGCCTTTCAACCGGGTTCTTGGGCCCTGGAAAAAGATATTCATGGCCATGGACTTGAACAGCTTCATATTGCTCCTGGGTCACCTCATAAACACCCATCCAGAAGGGTTTGCTTATGGTAACCTGATGCATGGGAGTTTCCCATATCTTATAATAATCGCTGTTCGGAGAACCCATATAAAAAGTCCCGGAAGGAATCAATACAAGTTCAAGGTTGATTCCACTTCCCAAATTCAGCGTATCATACGTACGTTGCGCATGTACCTTCAGTGTAAATAAAATTATCGCTAATAGTATCGGCAATCCCAATAATCGTGACATAGGTAACCGCCTTTTTTTGCAAAACGTACGTATCTTCTAAGATAAAAAGCGAGGCCAGTACCGTGTTTAGGGGGGAGAACAAGAAACAGTACAGACCCCGCAATTTTTTATGTGTTTTATTTTGATATATCCATACTATTTTTGCTCCTGCACGGATACTATTTTATCAATAGCAGCCGAGCACTCACCATGCGACCCCCAACCACGGTTTTCGCAAAATATATTCCTGAAGGACAGTCTGCCGCATTCCAGGTATAAACAGCGTTTCGGGAACCCATAGCGTTCAATGTTTCGATTAATCTGCCGTTCTCATTATATATTTTTACAACCGGGTTGACTGCTGCCCCGCCTCGACTCGCGCTCGGCGAGGCGGGTTGCTGATTACTGATTGCTATTGTTGTACTCGGATTAAACGGATTTGGAAAACAGCTTATGCTATTTGTTTCGTCTTTATGTAATCCAATCTTTTTATCTTGTATTCCAGTACCGTCATAATTAACAACAACACGGAAACCATGGTCATATCCAGCCACGCTTTGGATGGTGATTCGTGAATAGCTGGTCTGCCATGTTTCATAATCCGGGATACCACCGCCGCGAACAATAGATGTAATACCGCCATCATAAAAATACGGGTCAATTTGAGAATCCGCGGTATATGAATACGCATTATCAGCGCTATATTCCCACACATTCCCATTTATATCGAATAAACCCCATGGGTTGGCGGGTTTTGTCCCTACTTTCTGAAAGGTGCCGTTCCTTGGACAAGCTCTGGCCCAAGTATAAGTGCAATACTGGTTTGATTGGTCGCCCCAAAAATGCCTGGTTGTAGTTCCGGCTCTGCACGCATGTTCCCATTCAGCATCCGTGGGTAGACGGACCGCCCTTCCGACCTGTCGTGATAATTTCCTGCAAAACCCTGAAGCTTGGGCTGGTGATATCTGATATGCCGGATAATCCGGGCCAATTTCTTCACTGTAAGAGGGAACGCTTGTTGGCATCATCGCCGCATACTGCGCCTGCGTTACTTCATAGACGCCCATCCAATATGGCTTGGTAAGCGTAACCTGGTGCTGAGGGCATTGGAAGCCCCGCTGCCATGCGTCCATAGCTGCACAATCCTCCGCGCTTGCTCCCATGGGAAAAGTCCCTGCGGGAATCAATACGAGTTCCAAACTAACCCCGTTCCCCAAATCCAAGGTGTCGTATGTCAATTCCGCATTTACCTGAAAAGGAATGATAATTATAGCCGATAGTACGGCCAATACCGGGAATCGCAACATGTTTCTCCCCCTTTTCTCGATTATTTCTGTATAATAAACTTTTTTACCGCTATATGATGGCCTTGTTTGACCAGAACCAAGTAATGGCCCGCGGAGACGGGCCTGCGGGCATAGGTGAGACCGTTCCAAAATCCCGAGAACAAGGCGTCTAAAAGCCGCAGATCAACCGGGCATATGTACCTGCCAGCGCAGTCATATATCAAGCATTCAACCTTGTCTGTTGCTTGTTGCGCGCGGTAAGTTATCCAAAGTATTCCTGTAGACGGTTCAGGATTTGCCATAATAGGAGACGCTGTGGAAATGACAGCAGGTTTCCCGCCTTTTTCAACAGCAATAACGCCCGTGGCAACATGAGAAGCAAGCTGTTTGCCAGCTTCAATTAAAGCGCTGTCAATAGCCCACATCACCACACGGACAAAAAATTTATCGCTGATAAATAAAAGCTCGCTGGTAAACAACTGTATTTCAAGGCGGGCGCTGTCGCCAAGCGTGTCTATCCGCTCATAAGAGACCATGTTGTCATAAAAAAGCTGGTACACGCCCAACGCATTTGCGGCAGTTCCCTGGTCGTATATTTGAATGCAAACATCCGTTGTTCCATTGCCATATCCTTCGAAAGCACTGGAAACATATCCCAGATTGCAATAGACCACTGCCCCGCCGTCTATATAATTAGAAAGCTCATCACAGGTATGCGCTGTTCCAACCTGGCAGGCAAAACGGGGGTTGGATTTTGTCCACCCCGGGACCGTATTATTCTCAGGAAGCAAGGCCGCGGGGTCCTGGGCAAAGATAAGAGACGCAAAAAAAACACCTGACCATAAAAAAATCAAAGGCAAAGATCGTGGAACGCAATGCAGGCGAAACAACGGAACATGTCTCTTTTTCATACCCGTACTCTTCCCCCAAATAATTTAGATTCGAAATACGCGCCATGTCTAAATGGCTTATTTCATGAATATTTTCCCCTGTACGGAATGTGGTCCGGTCTTAATCTTAAAGATATAGATGCCTTTGGGCACAGGTCTCCCATTCATACTCCTGCCCCCCCAGTGTATGGCAGAGCCGGAAATACCCTTTTTTTCCCACACCATACGCCCATTAACATCAACGATAGATATTTCCTTAATGCTGCTATTGGCATTGGACAACTCAAAATGCACTTGTCCATTTGAGGGATTGGGCGACAGGGACACCTGAAGACCCGAGTCCTCCGTTGCGCGGCCCGAAGTCTCTATTAGCGTTGCCCAGGGAGGGCTTATGTTGACAACTTCCATGTTTGCAGGATCGTTAGTGCCAATACTATAAGGTTCTTGCGCTGCAAGAGTAAAAATACCGCGGGAGGTAGTTTCCAAGCTCGATCCAAAGGAATAATATTGTTTAAACAAAAGCATGCCCTGATAATCATTGGCAACACTGTCACGTGTGGCAACAACCGAATATGCCGCCATATTCGGCGTTCCACCAGGGGACGACCCAGACCTACCTGAAATGGCATCCATGAGAACAAGCACCTGTTTATTTTTGAATGTCGGCTGGCTGTTAAGTACGGAAAGCCATGGCTGGGTGGGATCAAGAAACTTATCATGCACTTCCCAAAAACGCGGTCCAGTAACCGCGCTCATCAAATTCTTCAATGCCATGCTGACTCCGCTTACTCCCTGGCTCCATAGAGACGGGCAATTAATAATCCAGTCAGCGTTGGCAAAGGTGTCTTTTATCCGATGCGTGACCCCGGCAAAGACAAAGGAAGGATTGGATGCGTTTGCAGTATCGTCCTGGGTCCATGCGGCATTTTTTCCCGTGGCAATAGTAACATTAGCTTCCGGAAAAGTCCCACCCAGCATGGAGGTAAGGCCGCTTTTTACCGCCTGAATGACGTACGTGGTAGTTGGATTGGAGGGCAAAACACCGCTTACACCGTTCTGTTTAATGGCAATCTTGGTCGCCGTTGTCACTGTTCCGGGAAAAATCGCCTCATATGCCTGCCCTTTATCAGATATTCCGGTAAGGATCATAATTGCATGATCCACCATGTCCTGTATTTTTGCCGTGTCAACAGTCCCCGCTGTTTTATCGTAACAGGATGTGTCCGTGGCAATAACGATTTTGGAGGCATCGGCCAACGTACGGGCCCTGCCTTTGGTCAAAGCCCCTGTTCCCAGGACCATTGCCGTGGCAGCCGCCCCTCTTCCGATAAAGCTTCTTCTCGAAATTGTTTTCTTTATCATACCATCTCCTTTTCACATAAAAATCTTACAGTAATATCTTATTTTATCAACAGCAAACGTGCGCTCATTATTCTGCTCCCTGCCGCAGCCCGTGCGAAATATACCCCCGAAAGACAGCCTGAGGCATTCCAGGCATATGTGTACAACGCACGCATGCCTGAATATGAATTGGGAACAATTGACGATGATACTACAAGAGAACCCTTTGCGTTATATATCTGTAAAAGCGCGCGCGCGTTTTTATTCCCCTGTTCCAGATCAAATACAATCATTGTCTGCGGATTAAATGGATTTGGAGAACAATGGATGGATGGTCCCTTACTTTTCAATCCGGTCTTCTTTTCCAACATAGCGGTACCTGTATCATCGACAACCACCCGCATTCCATGATTTCTGCCTGAAGTAGAGATCGGTCCCCAGCACCGGGCCACTGAACTGCACCAGGTATTACCCATATCAAAAGCGCCCCCGCGAAGCACTTTTTTCGGCTCAGTGCTGTCTGTACCTGTAGGGTCGATTACAGGTTCGCTTGGATACCTCCAAGCGTCCGCATAAAAATCACTGCAAAATTCAAAATTGTTCCCATATATATCATAGAGCCCCCATGGATTGGGCTGCAACTGACCCACCGGATGGGTGGTCCCCCCGGCATTACTTGGATTCCAAGCATATAGATTAAGATTCGTGTACGTGGTCCCAAAAAAGAAGGGGGTTGTGGTACCAGCGCGCGCAGCATACTCCCACTCTGCTTCTGTGGGCAACCGAACATTCCGGCCTGTCCTGATAGAAGCTTGCGTGCAAAAGGCTGCGGTACGTGCCACATTCATATATTCAACAGTATGTGTCGGGTCTTGATACTGAACGGGTGTAGGATTGGTCCCTGTTACCTCTAGATATTGCTCCTGGGTTACCTGATAAACTCCCATCCAATAATTTTTGCTTATGGTAACCTGATGTTGCGGGCATTCATCATCCTTCCTTAAATACGCCCCCGTTGGCGAGCCCATAAGAAATGTCCCTGCGTGAATTAATACCAGTTCAAGTTTGACCCCATTCCCAAGATCCAATGTATCGTATATAGGGTCTGCCGATACTGTGCATAAAAAAAGCATTCCACCTAAAAGAGCGGCTGTCGCTAAAAATTTTTGCATGTGATCCCCCAATCTGTTTGTTTTCATGTTATTTTAACAATAACGCGCGCGTCCTGAGAACTTTGCTTCCTACGACTGCCCGTATATAATACATTCCTGAAGGAAGGTTTGCCGCATTCCAAAAAATAACGGCATGTTCACTGCTGCCCGTATTCAATGTTGTAACCAATGAGCCTTCCCCATTATATATTTTAACAACTGACCGAACCTGTGGCTGAAGACCATTTATTGTTATTGTTGTGCTCGGATTAAACGGGTTCGGAGAACAATGAATAGACCGTTCGTTTCTTTTTTGTCCGGTCTTATTGTTGATTATGTTGGTGCCCGTGTAATCAGCAGCTACACGGATCGTATGGTCTGCCCCTGATCCACAAACTTGAGCCAGCCGTGATGCGCTCCAATACCAGTTATCCAAAATTCCGCCGCCGCGAAGAATTGCGCAATTATATGCCCCGTTGTAATGATTGGGATCGGTCTCCGGGACTGTTGGAGTGGTATAATTATTATCGCCGACATACTCCCACACATTACCAGCTATATCATATAAGCCCCATGGATTTGGCTGTCTTGAACCTACTTGGCTAAAATCTCCAGACGGGGCAACATATAAACTCTGCTGGACCGTAGTTTCTCCCCAGAAATATTTTGTTGTGGTTCCGGCCCTGCACGCATACTCCCATTCGGCATCTGTTGGCAGACGAACTGGTTTTCCGGTTAATTCAGCCACATGGCTGCAAAAATCGCGCGCTCTTGTTGGAGATACATTCAAATAAGCCGGATAGTTTGGTCCTCTCGAATTACGGCTGGTACTATAGGTAATAATAGAATCTCCCATAATCGCCGCAAATTGCGCTTGTGTTACTTCTGTAACCCCCAGCCAATAAGGCTTGGTAATGGTTACCTGATGCTGAGGACATTGGACTTGGTTAAGATACCAACTGCCCTGTGCAGCTATTTGGGTACAGTGCAAGGAATCCGGACCCATCATAAAGGTCCCTGGAGGAATCAAGACCATTGGTATGCTGATTCCATTCCCCAAGTCCAACGTATCATACGTAAGCTGGGCGTTGAGCGTGAACGGAAGTGTCAGGATAATGAGAATAATGACCGATTTCAGGTATCTTTGCATTTTAACCCCCTTAAAACCGAACCTCTGTCCAGTGTCTATATGCTTTCTATGATAAATATATACCCAAGGTTCGCATTGCAACATCGTACTTGTTCCAATTGTCCTTGGTAAAAGTTCCAAAACGAGTTTGTGTTACATTCGCGGGGCTTCTTAGAGCGTTTTTTATGTATATTTATCAGCATAATGCCCTGTAGACACAGTTCCATTCCTGGAATATTTTTACTGTTGATCGCTGTGTGTGGAATTGGCGACTATACCATGGGAGGCCCTGTTATGAAACAAACGCCAAGTCCAATAAAATACGACGACACAAGCATAGTCGCGTGGAACAGCGACTTTTCCATTGTGGAAATCCCTTCAAGCATGGACAGCGCTGTTCAAAAAGCTTATTTCCGCAAGAGCAACGCTCAAGATCGTAAACCGCTTTTGATAAGTCTCCATACCTGGAGCGGAGACTATGCCCAAACCGACGAACTGACGCGTTACGCCAGCGCAAAAGACTGGAATTATATACACCCTGATTTCCGGGGGCCAAACTGGACAAAAAAAGCCTGCTGCAGCAAATACGTCATTGCGGACATTGACGATGCTATTACGTACGCCCTGCAAAACGCTCTAGTCGACACAGACAGGATTTACGTTGTTGGGGCAAGTGGCGGCGGTTATGCCACTCTGAGCATGTTCATGAAATCACGGCACTCCATATCGCGGTTCTCGTCATGGGTCCCTATTTCAGATCTTGTTGCGTGGTACCATGAAACCGTGCAAAGAAAAAGCGAATTTCCCTATGCCCAGCAGATAGCGGATTGCGTGGGCTCAACAGCCAGCGGCCTGAATGAGACTGAGGCGCGGGAGCGTTCCCCGCTCTACTGGGAAACGCCGAGGAAAAAACTTGAACGCACAAAACTCAATATTTTTACTGGAATTTATGACGGCGTCAAGGGATCTGTCCCCATCACGCACTCAATCCGTTTCTACAATAAAGTGCTCAAAGACCTCGGTGTGGCTGACAGCGCGTATTATGTGACAAATCAGGAAACCGCGCTCTTACTTGAAACCAGGAAGCCATTGAGGAATTTCGGAAAAATCGGCGACAGGTACATTTGCCTGAAAAAAGAGTATAAGAACATCTCCCTGGTCATTTTCACGGGAGAACATGAAATGCTGCCTGCATACGCCTTTGAAAGCCTGCGCTGATTTCAATTTCACCGTAAAAGCCCTGCTACCAAGAAATATTTCAACAACAAAACCAATCCGAGCAGAAATGCATGGTTTTTACCCGCAAAGGGTTGATATTTTTTAATACACAGTTGTATTTTCTATTATGGTACTTATAGAAGAAATCCGAACGAAAATACGGCGGAGACATTATGAGTTATCCAAACACGCTGTTGATGTAAGTATTATACGAAACATAAGCATGCGTGAGTTGGAGGAGGCCGTCGCATCCAAAAGCGAAATCATAGAGGATTATCCTGACGATAAATATGGTCCGAGTTGTTTAATACTCGGTTTTACCGGAAGTGGGCGGCCCCTTCACCTGCACTGCAGTTACCCAACCCGGCCAATTATCAAAGTCATTACCCTTTATGAACCAGATACTAGTATCTGGATAGAATTCAGGAAACGCAAACCGATTGTGAAAAGGAAATACTGATGAAAGAAACAATGATTAATTCAAAGGTCTCTTACCCGTTAACACACAGAGGCAAATTCTTCATCATCGAGCATGTGCCAGCGCGCATTTGCTTGGAAACCGGTGAACAATATTTCTCCCCAAAGACTGTGGAACATCTCCAAAAGCTCATCACGGGCAAAAGAAAGCCGACCAGGACTGTTGTGACACCTGTTTTCGAATACGCATAACACCATTCTATCTACGCTGTAATACTCTTGAATTGCGGCAGCCACTTCTGGTTTTTCGCGAACATTTCTTTGACCATTTTCTTTATTTCAGCAAGCGAAAGCACTGACGCTGTGAGCGGATCAAAATAAATCGCTTTATACACAAGCTCTGGGTCGCCGGAAAGCGCGCCTTCAACAGCCATTTCCTCGACCGAAACGCTCAGATTGTTCAACGCGGCAAGCTGGAGCGGCAGCGCGCCAACATGGATGGCGTTGAATCCGCGCTTGTTTGCCACAACCGGCACTTCCACGCATATATTTTCCGGCAGGTTTGAAATAATGCCTGTATTGGGAACATTGCCATTGAATTCAAATGCCTCTCCCCCCATATATGCGTTAATGATATAGGCGGCGTATTCGTGTCCGCGCGCAAGGTCAAGTGGCGCACCCTTCTTGAACCAGGCCTGTATCTCTTTTTTCCAGAAATGCTCGCGGTGCAGATAGTCTTTGAGGATAAACGCATGCGCGCCCGGGTTCCAGCCTGTGCCGCTGGTGCAGTATTTTTTAATCAGGTCCTTGCGTTTGCGGAACCACCAGTTGTATTCGGAATTGTGGCCGCTTGATTCAGTAACATAGTATCCCAGGTGCAGGAACATCTCATTGCGCACCTGCTCTTCATTATAAACTTCTTGCCTGGTGGTAATCGCCTTTACAATGGCTGGATATGCGTCTTTGCCATTGACCTGGAATTTGAGATAATGGGCCTGATGGTTGATGCCAGCGCACACATAGGTGACCTTATCCATGGGCGCTTTGATCCACTTTGCCAGCATTCCGGCCGTGCCCTGCACGCTGTGGCACAGGCCCGTTACTTTGACGAATGTGGAACGCTGCATTGCCCTGCAAAGCATTGCCATGGGATTGGTATAGTTGAGAAGAATGGCATTGGGACATAACTTCTCCATGTCCTTGACAATGCTCAGCATGACCGGAATGGTGCGCAGGGCGCGGAAAATACCCGAAGGTCCGCGGGTATCGCCCACGTTGATGTCAATGCCGTATTTAAAGGGGATCTCGATATCATGGCGCCACACCTGCACATTGCCGGCAAGAATAGTGCAAATGACCGCGTCAGCGCCTTTGAGCGCCTCTTTACGGTCCATGGTAGCGACAATTTTTGCCGGATAATTGCCCCGGTCAATAATACTTTGGACAGCCCGCCTTGAAAAATCGAGCCGCTCTTTGTCAACATCCATGAGCACTAACGTAGCATCTTTCAGCAAAGGAAAGGTAAGAATATCACGGATTAGTGCGCGTGTGAAGCCAAGCGACCCTGCGCCAATGAATGCTATACGTGCCATTGCCATCTCCTTTTGTATTTAATTATACTTTTGTTGTTTGCTGGTAATAATATAACTCTTTTATTTTCAATGTAAATATGCAGTTTGTGACATGTCATAGCATTTATGTGATATGATTTTTGCCAAAATCCGCGCCCAGGATTTCAGAGAGGCAGATACTGCTGTAGCCCGTTTTATTTCAATTGGTTATGAACACATCACATCAACAGATTATCGCTGGAACAATGAACGCATGGGGCCAACCTTTGGTCATTGTATCATACAATATACCCTCTCTGGCCATGGCTATCACGAAGCCAATGGCAAAATCACCAAGCTCGAAAAGCACACGGCCTTTCTCGCCTCGGAAGAAAGCCCTTTTTTATACTATTACAAACCTGATGCGCCGCATTGGGAATTTTTCTGGATTAACATCACCGGCTCAACGGGAAAAGGCCTTTTCCATGGGATCAAAAAAGAATTCGGGCCAGTCATAACACTTCCAGACAACAATCTTACGGTCCAACTTTTTTTTGAAATATTCAGGAAAACGCAAAACCGCGAATGGAAAAACCTATACGCACTTTCAGCCGCGACCTATGGTTTTCTCATGAGTCTGATACAAAACCTCCGGGCGGGAACAGCGGCATTCGACGCCACAATCGACCAAGCGGCCCAGTACATGGAGCAGCACATGGCTGACAACATTGACGTAAAGGTCATTGCTCCGCGCTTTGGCTATACGCGCGAACACTTCACCAGGCTTTTCAGGCAGACCACGGGCGCAAGCCCGGGAAACTACCTGATCTCTTTGCGACTGGAAAAGGCAAAACAGCTTCTGCGGCTGTCGGATGAAAAACTGGAAAGCGTGGCCGCCTCATGTGGATTCGCCAACGCGAACTACCTGTGCAGGCTCTTTAAACAACGTTTTGGACTGACCCCTGTGGAATATAAAAAGACTTTTGACGCGACCATAAAATGATCATAAATGCATGAAATGCTTTTCTGATGATATACAAGGATTGTATATTATTATCAGGAGGGTTTTATGGCAGCCTATACTGTTAATATATCCTTTGGAAATACTCTAATACGGCAAATTGATTCTGTTGCGAAAGAGGAGTCGCGGTCGCGTTCGGAACTGATCCGCGAGGCAGCCCGCCTCTATATAGACAGAAAAACAAGGTGGAAGACCATATTCAAATATGGATCAGCCGCTGGCCGGGCATCCGGTGTTACCGAATCAGATATCATCACTGAGATACGCCGCGTCCGGACATCTGGAAAATGAACGCTGTCTTCGACACCAATGTGTTCGTTTCCGCACTGCTCTTCGGCGGGCGGCCCCGTCTGGCCCTTGAAAAGGTCATTGAGGGTGCGGTGCGATTGCATATTTCTCCTGATCTGATTGGCGAGCTGCGCACAACCCTTTCCAGGCAAAAATTTAAACTCTCACCAGAACAAACAGCCTTTTTTATTGAGGAAATCGAGGCCTTGTGCACCCCTGTTTTACCCCGTGAAAAGATAAAAAAAGCATGCAGGGACCAGAAAGACCATATAGTGCTCGAATGCGCGGTCGCAAGCGCCTGCGATGCGCTGGTCACCGGGGACGAGGATCTTCTTGTTCTCAAAACCTATCGAGGCGTTCCTATTATCAGCGTTGCCGGGTTCCTCGACCGTTTCTAACCGGTCTTGCAATAGTGGATGACCAATTTTATTTATGCAGATAAAGCAATTTTCCAAAGATGCGGCGCCGCTCCATATCTGGGGAAGCGCGTTTGACCAGGGAACGCTTGACCAGCTTGAGGCGTTGACGCGCATGCCCTATATCTTTGACCACGTTGCGGCCATGCCCGATGCGCACGTTGGCATAGGCGCTACTATTGGCTCAGTGTTTGCCACGCGAAACGCGGTTGTGCCATCGGCAGTGGGTGTGGATATTGGCTGCGGCATGCGGGCTGTGCGTACAAGCCTTCCAGCCGAAGCAGGGACCCAGCATCTGCTCCAGCGTTTCGTTGATCTGGTGTATTCGCGCATACCCCTGGGGTTTGAAAGCCATAGCAATAGCCGCGACTGGAACGGTCTAAAACATTTCCCCCTGGCCGATAAAGAGTTGCGAAAAAAAGCGGCCATGCAGCTTGGGACCTTGGGTGGCGGCAACCATTTTGTTGAGGTCCAGTCTGATGGCCAATGTCTCTGGCTCATGATCCATACTGGATCGCGCCACATTGGACTGCAGATAGCAGAGCGCTCCATCAGGGAGGCGAAAAAGTATAACACACATTATAAAATGGGCCTGCCGCCCGACCTCAGCTGTTTACCACTCGACTCTTCTGAAGGACAGGAATACATGGAGGCAATGAACTGGGCACTCGACTATGCGCGCGAAAACCGGCGCCAGCTCATGGAAGAACTGCTGGATATTTTCCGTGAAGCAATCGCTCCTTCGTTTGATGAGCTTGAGGACATTGAGATTAACCATAATTTCGCTGCGTTTGAAGAGCATTTTAGCAAACGCGTTCTGGTGCACCGCAAAGGTGCGACCCGCGCCTATACGGGCGAATATGGAATTATCCCCGGATCAATGGGGGCCGTGTCCTATATCACCAGGGGAAAGGGGAATCCAGACTCGTTCATGTCCTCGTCGCATGGCGCTGGCAGGGCAATGGGCAGGCGCGAGGCGCAAAAGCGTTTTGGTATGGACGATTTCAAACGCTCTATGAAAGGTGTTGTCGCGAACCTGCGTAAGAACATGATAGACGAGATACCCTTGGCCTATAAAAACATCGATGAGGTCATGAAAGCGCAGGAAGACTTGGTGGAGATTGTATATATGCTGCACCCTCTAGCCAGTGTTAAGGGATGATTTTTAAACACAGGATGGTGCTTGTGAGTAAGATACGGATAAATAGTATATTTTTAATAAATGAACAAATTATCTGAATTATTGAAGTCCTTTTCTCAAAAAAACCGCGAATTTCGTTCAAGGTTTCAAGATTTCAGCCTTCTAGCAAAAAATGAATCACGCCAATTTGAGTTATCATGGAAAGACCGGCTACCGTGCTTAAAAGACAATCTAACCAAATCGCCGTTTGACCCACATTATATATATCACACTGCCTGGGCCATCCAACGAGTGAGGGAAATAGCCCCTAAGGAACATATTGACATCGGGTCTTTTCTCTATTTCGCAACATTGCTGTCCGCTAGTATTCCCACCGCGTTTTATGACTACCGCCCGGTGGACATCAAATTAAACAATTACCGAACCGGCAAGGCCGACCTGCTGAACCTTCCCTTTCCGTCCGATTCCATCATGTCCCTCTCCTGCTTGCATGTTATCGAGCACATAGGGCTGGGACGTTATGGCGATCCTTTGGATTATAATGGAGATGATAAAGCAATGACCGAACTTGAGCGTGTTCTTTCTCCTGGCGGAAATTTACTCTTTGTGGTACCTCTTGGAAGGCCCAGAATCCAATTCAATGCTCATCGAATATACTCATTCGATCAAATTAAAGAATCGTTTTGCGCCCTTATTTTAAAGGAATTCTCCTTGATTCCCGATAATGCAATAGAGACCGGGATACTATCGCCGGGCGATCCTGCCATGGCGAACCAGCAGCACTATGCCTGTGGTTGTTTCTGGTTTCAAAAATCCCAATAATAATTGTAACAAAGAAACAGAATGAATGTTTTCCGCCAAGCTTTTACCCGCCTTCGGAAAACCAAAGCGAATTCCGTAGTTGACTTTTCGACGATTAACCAAACGAGTCGCGATATCTGGCTTAATAAAGTATTGTCCGCCCTTCCTGCACAAGCCCGCATTTTGGATGCGGGTGCGGGACAACTCAAGAACAAACCGCTCTGTTCGCATCTGGCATATGTTTCACAGGATTTTTGTGAGTATTCTGGAACTGGAAACCATCAAGGTCTTCAAACAGAAAGCTGGGACACATCACACATTGATATTGTTTCAGACATAACGTCAATACCCGAACCGGCCGGATCGTTTGACGCCATTCTTTGCGTCGAGGTTTTGGAACATCTTCCCGATCCCATTGCCGCTCTTCAGGAATTCGCCAGATTATTACGACCTGGCGGCACTCTCATTTTAACGGCGCCGTTCTGTAGCTTGACCCATTTTGCACCATACCACTATGTTACCGGCTTCAACAAATACTACTACGAGACCCATCTCCCCCGTTTGGGATTCCTCATACATGAAATTGTACCGAATGGAAATTATTTCCAGTATCTTGGCCAGGAACTTGCCCTTCGCATTCCTAATAAATACACGCGCGCCAGATTAAAAAAGATCGATTACCGAACAATTCGGAAAACACTGGAGATATTGCATCGTCTGTCGCAACTGGAGTGCGATTCGTCAGAACTACTCTGTTTTGGGTATCATGTCCAGGGAATAAAAAAATGATCGTTGTAACATTGATGGGGGGCTTGGGAAATCAATTGTTCCAGTATGCGTGCGCCCATGCTGTAGCCTCCCATCATCGTACATGCTTGCGCATGGATCTTTCCTTTCTTGAAGATATCGAGTTGCGAAAAAATCATGCATCGCGCGATTATGCCTTAGGCGCCTTCTTGTTACCTCAAGCCTTTGCCACTCCATCAGACATGGCCCTCTTCCGTAAAACTAGCGGTATCCGGCGTTTCTTTCAGAAGCCGTATATCATACGCGAATCAGATCGAGGTTTTGATCCGAATCTTCAAAAAAATACTTACAAAAACACTCTTCTTGTTGGTTATTGGCAGAGTGATAAATACTTTTCGGACATGGAACATGATATCAGAAAATTATTTACTCTCAATTTGCCTTTGTCGAATGACGCCAAGGCCAATGCAGCCACCATTCTCGATTGCACGGCTGTCAGCATTCACGTACGACGCGTAGACTACGTTACCAATCCTCAAATCACCAATCATCTTGGCCCCTTAAGTCCCGAGTATTATGAACGGGCATGCGACCGTATCCGGAAAAGTGTATCGAATCCGATCTTTTTTATTTTTTCAGATGATCCACAATGGTGTATGGCAAACATCCGACCAGCAGCAAATACCAGATACCTATCCCCATCTCTGCAATCTTATGAAGATTTAATACTCATGAGTCTATGCAAACACCATATTATTGCCAACAGCAGCTATAGCTGGTGGGGCGCTTGGTTGAATCCCCACACTTCTAAAATTGTAATCGCGCCCACTCCTTGGTATGCAGATGGAACTCAAGAGGGACGCTTTCAAATTCCCGTCCGCTGGCAACGGCTTCAAAGGTAACAAATGCCGAAACTATCCGTTGTAATGTCTGTGTATAACAGTAGTACGTTTCTTGAAGAAACCATGCAGAGCGTTTTATCTCAGACATACAAGGATTTCGAATTCCTGATTGTGAATGACGCTTCGACGGATAACAGCCAGGACATTTTATCGAAGGTGCACGATCCGAGAATTCGTATCATTACTAACCCAAACAATATGGGATTAGCCCGATCTTTGAATATTGGGATTCGCGCTTCACAAGGGATATATATCGCAAGAATTGATGGAGACGATATAATGGCACCGACCCGTTTGGAGAAGCAGGTTCGTTTTCTCGATGAGCATCATGATATCTGTCTTGTTGGTTCATCCAGTATGTTTATGGATATGGTTTCGGGGATAACCAGACCTTACCGCCTACCCACGGATCATGTTACCATCTTCTATCATTTTCTGACTGGCCGCAACGCTCTGGGGCATCCTTTCGTAATGTATAGAAAAGAAGCAGTTGTCGAAGCAGGTCTATATAATGAGGCATTAACGTGCGCAAGCGATTATGAACTTTGGCTTAAAATGGTGCGAAAGGGTTTTAAATTCAGAAATCTCCCGGAACCGTTGACTATGTATCGAACCCACAACCAGCAGATGACTTATCATAGTAATACCATACAGATTCAGAATCACTATAATGCCTTCTTTAGTTTTACCACTTCGGTCCTGACACCCCCGGCGAAGAAGTCAGAAACCGATGCTTATTTAAATCTACTAATCCAAAAAATGACAAGACCCACGCTAGAAAAACTGAAGCCAGCGTACGTGATATTTAAATCACTACTTTCAATTTTGGACGACAAACACATGCGGGCGCAAATATATTTCCTGTTTTTCAAAGAATATATCAGGCCTTGTATTTTACACTCCCGTCCAGTAGATGCCTTTCGTGCCATACGTAACGAATTTAAGGATGCCTTTTCCTTTTGGAGGCGTCTTGGATTACTGCGTAAATATATCAGCCGATGGCTTCGAGATAAAAATAACTGACACCGCAGATAAATCCACGCACGGTACGCTTCTTAAGTATCAACTTTTAACAGTTTCTCCAATAAAATGTTAAATCTCTTCCATTAATACATTTGAAGCTCTGTTCCCCGGAAAAGTATTTTTACCTCATGCTCGCCTTTTCAGTCATTGTTCCCACCTTTCGCCGTCCCGACATTCTCCCCGAAACGCTCCGGGCGCTTGCAAGCCAAACCATAGGACCAAAAACCCTTGAAGTCATTGTCATTGACGATGATGACTCTCCCCTGACTAAAGAAACCGCCGTGTCGGTCCGTCCCTTGTTTCACTCGCTCGTATATCTTTCACAGAAAAATGAGGGCCAGTCTCGCGCCAGAAACCGCGCAATCAGGTGCGCGTCAGCGGACCTCCTTTTTTTCATGGGCGACGACATTCTCTTGGCACCCGATGCATTGCAGCGTCATGCTGATTTTCACCGGACCTGTGCCTACACCAATGTGGCTGTTTTTGGTAAAATCAGCACAGATCATCGATTCACAAAAGACCCTTTTGTCTACTGGCTGAGCAATGGCGGCCCCCAGAACCATCTTTCCAGTCTGCGCGCGAGCGGATACATCGGCCATGAAATTATCGAAACAGCCCATCTTTCCATCCGAAGACATCATGCCACCGCCATCCTGTTTGACGAACGCATCCGGTACTATGAAAATTCAATCTGGGCACGCGCCCTGTTCGATTCCGGGTTCCTCTTTTATTTTCTGGCAGAGGCCGCTTCGTATCATTTTCATCCGGCAACCCTTGAGTCATACGGGCAGAGAATGCGGAACATGGGAAAAGCCATCGCACTCATGGAACAGGAAGGTCTCGAACGATTTAAGGCCCTTGCTGTCCGTATCCGTCGAATCGGGAAAGCAAGAATGCTCCGGTACAAAATTATGCATGTATTACGGAACAACCCAAAAACCACTCAAAAGTATTGGGCGCTCTACCTCGATCAATGCCTCTATCGGGGGTATACTGAGGCACGGGACGTACTGCAGCATGAAACCTGAGCCATTACGCATTTTCTGGTTTACAGAGGGCCGCCTCAATCACGCGCCAACCCGTCATCGCGCCCTTATTTACGAATCCAGTCTTGTTACCCTCCTCGGAGACCGGATACACCTGCATCGACCGTATGAATATGGGAAAATAAGGGCCGACTGCAGAGAGGTGGTCATATCTCTGACACATTCCCCGATCGTTGCGCGAATCGTTTCATCATTGTACGCTGAGGTTGGAAGAATACGATTTATACTGAAATATTTTCTTTCCATGATTCACCTTGCGGCGTCTTTTACCCATGTCATCTACCTCCGCTGTTTTCCCAGCCTGTTCCAGCGTTTCATGTTCACCCTGACCCGGAAAAAAATCTATTTCGACTTCGACGATCCGCTCTATCTGAAGCGTCCAGCGCGCGAGCAGGGATCATGCGAGCCTGAAGGTGTGGAAGAACCGGTCATGGCCCGAAAAATGGCCGCTTTCCTGAAACGATGCACAGCTGCAATAGTCTCGAACGACTATTTAGCTGCATGGGCACGTCAATACGCCAGAACGGTTCATATCATACCCACGTCAGTCGAAATCCCCGAACGCCTTCTCTGTTCCTATGCGATAACCACGACATTTATAATAGGGTGGATTGGCGCACCGGAAAACCAAAAATATCTTATGACTATTTTCCCTGGCATACGCCGAATTCTTGATGAATTTCCCGCGTGCCGGCTCCATATTATCACAAGTACCCCTTGGGACTTCGGCCACCCGGCCGTTGTATTCATTCCCTGGCATATTGACACCTGGCAGAGGGAGGTCCAGCGGTTCTCCGTGGGTCTTGCACCTCTGGATGATTCCCCATGGACGCGCGGGAAAATGCAATTTAAGGCGGTGCAGTGCGCTGCCCAGGGAGTGCCGGTGGTAGGGTCAACCGTTGGGTTTGACCTAGAACGCTGGAAACATGATAAAAATATCCTTTTTGCCCATACACCGGACGAATATTACTCATGTCTCAAAACGCTGATTACCAACCAGTCAACACGCGAAGCCATTGGGAAAAACGGATTGGCGCTGGTCCGGGAGCACTATGCCGCTGAGGTCAATGCCCGCAGGATCGCGGACATATTGTCCGGGAGCACTGCATGAAAATCCTCTTTGCCAACGCAACCCGTACCTGGGGAGGAGTAAAGACCTGGACCCTCAACCTGGTCCGCGCCTTTGCGGAAAGCGGCATCAGCTCCATTGTCTGCTGCCGGCGCACAGATCCCCTGCTTGCCCGCTGCGCCGAGGCGGGCGCACTTGTCGAACCATTTACCTTTGGCATGGACTACAACCCGCTTGCCATGATTCGCGCCTACAGGATCCTGAAAAAGCACCGGCCTAGTTGCATTGTGACAAACATCTCAAAGGAACTCCGTATTTTTGGCCCAATCGCCCGCGCACTGGGCATTCCCGTGGTGGCCCGGTTGGGACTCAGCACTGACTTGAGAAACAACACACGCACCCGCCTGGAATACCGGAACCTTGTACGTGCAATCCTGGTACCCTCGCACGCAATAGCCCGGGACTTGCCCAGGGAAATCATCGGCGCCACGCCCATTCAGGTCGTACACAACGGCGTCGTGGTGTCAAACCGGACCTCCTGGGATTCAGACGCACGGCCCGTCAGGACCGTCTTTTTAGGAAAATTGATTGAGCGCAAAGGCATTGCCGCTATTCTCGAAGCGGTTTCCATCCTTATTCGTGAGGGCGAGCCCGTGGAGGCTGAGATTATCGGTGATGGCGCGCAGGCCGATGAGCTGCACAAACGCTATGGTGCAGTGTCTGGAATCACATTCTCAGGATATTGCCCTATGCCACGGCCAAACCTGCTGCAGGCCCATATTGGCGTGTGTAATTCTTCGCACGAGGGGTTTCCCAACACCCTGCTCGAATACATGGCCGCTGGCCTTGCCATTGTAACAACCGAGGTCGACGGCATTTCCGAGATGCTCGTCAATGGACGCGAGGCCCTCTTTGTTTCCTGCAACAATGTCCCGGCAATAACCGAAGCTCTTAGAAATCTGGTCCGTAATCCTGCGTTAAGGACAACATTGGCGCAAGCGGCGCACGCCCGGGCAATCCGTGAATTTTCGATCAATGGCCAGGCCGCGAAAATAGCCTCCTTTTTCAGGAGCATTGCCAAACCATGATAGACCTGCTTATCCTCACCTTCACGGATCCCAACACCGCGAGCAGGCGTTTCAGGGTCGAGGCCTTCCTGCCTTTGCTGGCTGAAAAAGGCATGTCGTACGTTGTACGCGGCCTCTCGGACGGCATGGTGCCGCGCCTTGCCACATTGGCCTCCCTTCCCCGCTGCAAGACCGCGCTGCTGCAGAAAAAGCTGCTGCGGCCCTTCGAACTTGCGCTGTTGAAAAAAAAATGCTCGCGCCTTATCTACGATTTCGACGATGCCGTATATCTGGGCAACGAGAAAAACCGGAAACGGTTTGAGACTGCGGTCCGTGCCGCGGACACGGTCTTTGCCGGCAACAAAACCCTGGCCGATGCGGCCGCGGTCCTGCATGGCGATGTGGTCGTGGTCCCCACCGGACTTGACGTGCACCGCTACCGTCCACAGGAAAAGGAGCGCGCGCCAACACGGATCGGGTGGATCGGAACGCGCTATAATACCCGCGAACTTCACTCAGTAATGGAGGCCCTTGCTGGGCCAGCGCGCGAACTCAGCCTTGGACTGGTGTACGTGTCCGACCGGAACGACCCTGCGCTCGACACTGCCGGATGGGCGTATGAACCATGGTCGGAAACAACCGAGATAGCGCGCCTCGCCTCGTTCGACATTGGCTTGATGCCGCTCCAGGACACGCCGTATGCGCGCGGTAAATGCGGTTTTAAAATCCTGCAGTATATGGCCATGGGCGTTGTGCCCATAGCGTCGCCCATTGGTGTAAACAAGTCAATAATAACCCACGGTTTCAACGGGTATCTTGCCAAGGGCCCTGAAGAATGGACGCGCGCGCTGCGCGCGCTTGTGACAAACCAGAAGCTCTATCGTGACATGGCACTGAAGGCGCGCGAACGCGCCCTTGATTTCTCACTGGAACGCGTCTTTTCCCTCTTTGCCGCCCGCCTGTTCCCCTGAGCCCTTCTCACTGCGCGCGGCCTCAAGCACAGCCACCGCTATCTGGTCCGCGGACTGCGCGCCGGAAAGTGCGCGATGGTTCTGTCCTTGCGGCGCATAGCGTTCGGATGACGATGCAATCCATAGTGAAACCGTCGCAATATCCGCGCCCGCTGCCATGTGCAAAGGGCCGGTGTCGCCTGAAACAAACACAACGCCATGCCGGAGATACCCGCCAAACTCATTGACATCTGCTGGCTGGACGCAAGCGAACCCTTCTTTCTCTATGATTAGTTTGTCTTCTTTCTCGTCAGGTCCGGTAAAAAAGAGAGTGCCAAACCCATGCGACACGCACGTGCGGGCGACAGCAGCAAACAAACGCGGATCAATTTTTTTTTGTCCTCTGCCTCCAGTATGGAAAAGAACAAGCGGTGCATTGTGGAGGCCAAGGTCTGCAATAACGCGGGCAGCGCGCGACACGTCGCTCTCGCGGGGCAAATACCTGAGCTGCGGGATCACCTTCACGGCCATGAACGGACCCAGCAGCGCGCACAAATACGCTGCCTCATACGTCCGGGCGCTGGGATGGTCCACTGACACGTTGAAATAGGCGTGGCTGACAGGGTTTTTAAACCCCACCCTGAAGCGCGTGGCCGACAGCACGGTCATCATCATGTTGTTAAAGGAAAAAACCGGCTTCAGGTCGAACACCAGGTCGTACCGCTCCGCGCGCAGGTGCAGCATGAACAGGACAAACCGCGCCGGGTTCCGGATGAACGCAAGCTGGTCGTATACCTTGACAGCATGTATGTCAGGATTGTTCTGGAGCAGGGTGCTGAAAAACCCGCCAGCGACAACATCGCGCCTGCTCCCGGGAAAACGCTCCGCGCATAACCGCAGGAAAGGAGTGATGAACATCAGGTTGCCGATGCGGTTGTCCTGGCGAATAATCAGTATTTTTAACGGCTGTACCGGCGCCAAGGCCCCGTTGCGCGCGCGAAACCGGAAAAAGAGCATGTTGAAAAGCGTGTGTTTCAGGGCCATGTGTTATCCCGTGGTAAGCGCGCGGTTTGACGCCGCTTCGACCTCTCTGACGAATATGTCAGGCGCAATCCCGTTCCGGTGTACCACGGTTGCGCACCGCTTCTGCCAGGGGCGCCACTTGGCAATATGCCGCTCAATGTCCTCCTGTTCGCGGTACAGCACTACCTCAGGCAAACCCGCCATTGCGGCAAGGTGTGCGTGCGCCGAATCGCTGCCTATAAAAAGCCGCGCATGGCGCATGATTTCCGCGATCATGCGGATGGAGTGTGAACGGTAGTCGCATACCCGGTAGTCCGCGGGACTGTCCATAAGGCACAGCACATCGCCGACCGGCCGTTCATCGCCCGGCCCCAGGATAAATACAGGCATGAAGGAAAGTTCGCGCCGGACAAACTGGGCAACGTCCCGGAACGAGGCGGCCGGGATCTTGCGGGCCGAGCTGGTGTCCCCCCCGCAATGCACCAGGACATACTGCTGCTCCTCGAGCTGCTGCTCTTTCATGAACTGGCGCGCGCGCAGTACATCGTCATAGTGCGCGTAAAACGCGTACTCGGTCTGCTCCGCGGCCGGCGCGCCCGCAAGCGTCAGCAGGGAAAGGTTTTGCTCCACAATATTGCGGTCTTCGTAATAGGGCAGGCTTTTGGTAAGAAAGGGCGCGTCACCATTGACAGAAAAGCCGATACGCTGCGGAATGCCCGCGCACCAGGCCAAAAAGCCATTCCGGAAAAAACGTTTAAGATGGAAGGAATGGGTAAAATAGCGTTGCCGCAGACCAACGATGAGCCGGACATGAGCGAAAAGCGAACGGTGCTGCCGCTGTTTTTCGTATACAATCAACTCGTCGATCTCCGGAAACGAACTGAGCAAGTCCCGTCCCAATTCCTCGACAATGACCGCGATATAACTTTCGGGAAACTGACGGCGCAGGAACAGGATAAAGGGAACGGCCACAATGGTGTTCCCCAGCTTTCCATTACGCCAGACTAAAAAACGGTGGGCGCCGTTGGAATCGCGCTGCGCGTTAAAAGCATTCATGACCGCGCTCCCGTATGCGCGCACGCGTGGGCAAGGGTGCGCACGGCCATGTCCGTGACCGCATCATCGGGCAGCGATTCAATGTCCTCCCTGCCCCAGACAAAGGTATGGAGCGCGCTGCCAGACGGCGTCCAGCACAAGGGATCAGGCCTGCCAAACACCGTGGCTGTTGGCAGCCCGCAAAGAATGGCCGCATGACGAATGCCGTTGTCGTTGCCAAAATACATGCAACAGAAGGGAAGCAAATGGACCAGCCCTGTGAATGAGACCAGGGGATAGGGATACATGAACGCCTCTTTGTGCCTGCACGCGGCAATCACCTGTTCCACGGCCGGTTCCTCGCCAGGGCCGCACACGGGCAGAAAGTCGCAGCCAAAACGTTCGCGCAAACGGTCGCACACCAGCGCATAGCGTTCAGCGGGCCACCGCTTGTACGCCCGCCGCGACACTGGCGAAAAAGCTATGGTCCGTGTGCGCTGGTCAAGACCAAGGCGCGTAGCAAGCGCATGTATTGCAACAGCCTCACCAGGGCCGGAAAAAAGTTCCAGATTCCAATCATCAACAGGTATTGAAAGCGGCGCAAGCAGCCGGGCCTTTTCCATTGCCGCGTAGCACCGGGCGCCGGAATGGGCCACTGGGTGCGAATACAGGAAACCACGCACGCCCCGCGCAAACCCGCTCCGTATCCCTGCTTTGGAAAATAGGGAGACCAGCGCTGTCTTGGGTATGCTCATGAAATCGACCACTGCGTCATACCCCCCCCTGCGCACACGTGCGGCAACCGCGGCAAAAGATCCGTCAGCGGACACCACAGCGCTGATATACGGGTTGTACTGTATGGCGGCCGCGCAGGCATCGCTGACCATGTAATCCAGAACAGCGTCAGGATGCGCTTTTTTAAAAGCGCGGACCGATGGCGTGGTCATAAGCACATCGCCGAGCCGCCGGGGCTGAATAAAAAGCGCCTTCATGCTTTCATAAAATACAATATTGTTCCGCGCTCCCCCAAATGGCGCGGCCGCGCGCCTTGATACGCATGCAACCGCGAATATATCTTATATGAACACCCCATGATGCTCGCGTACAACATGCTCGTCTGGCTCCTTTTCGCCCTGGCCTCGCCCTTTCTCTGCGTCTGCGCACTATGCGACTTTTTCCAAGTGCGACGCAGGCTCTTTCTTGTCGAACCCAATGCCATTGATTCTCGCAAATCGCTCTGGCTCCATGGCGCCTCGCTGGGAGAAACCGGCGTCATCCAAAAACTGCTGCCAGGACTAAGAAAAAAATACCCGGGCATGCCTATAGTGGTCTCGTCAACCACCGCTACGGCGAACGCCTATATTGAAAAAGAGATGGTCGCCGGTATCTCCCACTCTGTCTATCTCCCCTTCGAACTCCCCTTGTCAGTGCGCCGCGCCTTTGACGCTATCAACCCGTCCATAGTGGTCATTGTGGAGACCGAGCTGTGGCCCAACTTCATTGTCCACGCAAAAAAAAGGGGCGCGCGCGTGGTGCTCGTGAACGGACGCCTTTCGGACCGCTCCTTCCCCACCTACCGGTTTTTCAGATTTTTCTTCAGGCGCGTGCTCGCGTCAATTGACGCCATTGCGGTCCAGAACAACGACTATTATAAAAAATTCCTGGCCCTTGGCGTGCCAAAAGAACGCCTCTCCATCACGGGCAATATCAAGCAATCCATGGTCCTTGAAACCACGGACAGCGCGCAAAAGGAATCGCGCAAAGCCTCCCTGGGAATTCCCCTTGTCAACCGCGTGATAATCGCGGCATCCACCAGGCCCGGGGAGGAGGACTTTGTACTTGCGGCATTCGCGGCAGCGCAAAAACAGCTTCCTCAGGCGTCTCTGATACTCGCTCCCCGCCATCTCAAGCGGATACACGAGGTTGAAAAGGCCTGCCAGGCTGCGGGCATGCCCTTTATAAAAAAATCAGCGCTTGACCCCGCGGTTCCGGCCGCTTCAGTGATCGTACTTGACACCTTGGGCGAACTGTCGCGGCTTTTCGCCATAGCTGATGTCGCTTTTGTGGGTGGCTCTTTGGCCCCCTTTGGCGGTCATAACCTGCTCGAACCCCTTCCCTTCTGTGTGCCGGTCTGTTTTGGCCCCCACTGCGAAAGCCAACGGGAAAGCGCGCGCCTCATACTCGAAAACCAGTGCGGCGCGCAAGTAAACACCTGGGAAGAGCTGACCGCGTTCATCGTGCGCATGGCCTCCGGCAATGAAGAACGGGAACAGACAACCAGGAATATCAGGACATTGCTCGCTCGCACCGGCCTGTCGTTAAAAAGCTCCCTGGACTTGATTTGACCAAGGCTGTATTACTATAATATTTAAGTTTTATGCCAATCGATGTCAAAGAAGTGAAAAAACGGCTCGTCTTTCTGCTCAAAGACGAGAACCTTGTCGCCGAGTATATCCGCCGCTTCGGTCCTGTCATTGATATCAAAAATATCAGAACCATGAAGATCGGCGCAGGGGGTGATACTGCCGAAAGCGAAGGCGAAGACACAGGCAAAGGTGAAGACCCGGTCTACGAAATCACCCTCAACTGCCCGGTCTGCGACCGGCAAAACATTATTTCCTACGAGCTCAAGGCAAAATCACTGCAGCAGATCGAAAACCGCCTGCTGCAAGTCACCTATGCGGGCGCCATGGGCCACCGCACCCTCGACTACGATAAACTCGCGGTCACGGTCTGCCCTCGCTGCCTCTTTGCCTCGCCCGATAAAAAAGACTTCATCACTATAAATAAAGTCATCAATAAGCCGGTACCCTCCCAAATCCCGCCCAATCCCATCCTTACGCTGCAAGAGAAAATAGGCGAGCGGCGCGCCATCATGGGAAGCGTGGTCGACTTTGAGAAGTTCTTCAAGCGCCCGCGTAACGACGAGGCAGCGCTCTTCAGTTACCGGCTGGCCACGCTGCGCGCCAAGGTCGAGGCCTTTTACGAAATGCCAAACTCGCTGTATAAGCTGGGCGCCTATTCGCTCAAAATGGCGAAGATACTCAAGAACCGGAAAGAGGACGATTCCCAGACCTTGCGCGACGCCATTGAATACTTCAAGGAATGCTTCAAGAATTCCAACGCATCGAGCAACTCGATCGAATACCGGATTGTATACAGCATCGTTGCCCTGCACCTTAAGCTCAAGGAGCCGCAAAAAGCCCACCCCTATATTGGGGCCTTTGAACGCATACGCACGGACCTCAAGGCCAAGCAGGCCACAGACCCCTCGATAAACATCACCGAGATCGAAACCTGGATTAACAAAGCGAAGTACCTCTGGGAAGACCGGGAACGCGAAGACCTGTTCGACTGATCCCCCCGATAGCATATATTTTTCAGAGCCCCCCCTTGTTAAGGGGGGCATTCCCGCACATGCGACCGGCGGGGGGATGATGCCAGCAGCGCAATTCCCCTGCACGTAAGATACGGATCAACGCGCACCGAGACCCCGAGGTTTTTGACCAGGTGCGCACCGCCACCCGTAACAACCACAGAGAACGGCTTCTTCCTTTGCGTTCTAATAAATGAAAGGATCTCGCGCACGCCCCCCTGGAACTGCAATGCGCACCCGCTGCGGATGGCTTCATGGGTCGTAGCGCCAATGATTGGCTGTCTTTGCGAAACCATGACGCGGGGCAGCGCATCGGTCCGGTCGTAGAGCGCATCGAGGAGGGTCTGGCCGCCGGGAACAATGAAGCCGCCTATATGATCGTTCTTTTCGATAATATCAACAGTAAGCGCTGTTCCGCAATCAAGTACGATCAGGTTTTTTTCGCGATACGCGTGCCGGACACCAATGATGTTCGCATATCTGTCCATGCCAATGGCCGCACAACAATACCGGCTCGCAATGGCTCCCCGGTTTTTCTTTGAGGCGCGGACAATTGCGATCCTCTTTTTCTTCACCTGGGAAACCAGGGCCTGGCTAGCGCGCCTGTTCACCGAACCCATGGCAACACATGCGGCCCCTTTTTTTGCGAGCAACAACGCCGCGCGAGCGGCCGCGTTCGCGCTGTTCCCGGCATAATAGAACCTCTCAAGAAACAACGGTCTGCTGCCTGAAAAACAGGCTATTTTAATGCAGGAATTGCCGATATCTGCGATAAAGGCGCGTGCGGTCACTGGTTTGGCCATGAAAGCGATCCTGAATAAAAGAGACCCTCTCTGCCCTGCCCGTCCTGTACGGCCAGCGCGCCGTCAGGCATGACCCCCAAAACGCGCACACGGCCGCCTTCGAACAGCATCTCCTGCCCTTTTATTGAAAGCATGCCATCGTACAGTTTGGCCAGGGGCTCGGGCAGCGCATTGGCTGAAAAATGGTCCAGAAACAGCTCAAGAAAGCGGCCATTGGCCACAGTCTCCTGAGTCTCAATAAACGCCGAGGTGGCGCGTTCACGAATATCGGCGGGAAAATCATTGGCGCTGTGGCGCAGGTTGACGCCAAACCCCGCGGCCACGCCCTGTGCGCACGTCTCGGCAAGCACCCCGCAGATCTTGCGCTTTTTCGCCTCAACATCGTTAGGCCATTTTATTGCCGCGTCAACGCCCAGGTCCCTGAGCGCGAGGCAGGCGGCCACGGAGACGCGCCTGACTAGGAAAAACGGGGGGCCCGAAAGGCCCGCGAAATAGACCGTGGCCCACAACCCGAGGGTATTGTCAGAATACCACTCCTTGTTGTTCCTGCCCTTGCCCGCGGTCTGCCTGTCCGCGACCACCACGCCCGCGCCAATGAGCGCGCCCGCACGGAGCTGTTCCATGACGTAGGTATTGGTGGAGGGGATGGACGCGAGCCGGGTGATCTCGTAGTTCATGGCCGCTTCAAAACCCAGCGGCGAGTCCGCCGGAAAAGCCCCATATCCGCTCTGCCGCGGTGATCCGCATGTCAGCGTTACGGTCGCAGAAGAATTTCTCCCAGGCGCCAAAAAGTTCGAGGTTGCTGATGACCCGAACATGCACCCGCGCGCCCATGGCAGTGAATGAATTGGGCGCAAACGGCTTAAAGGGCGCGTTACCGAAATAGCCGATATGGTCAATAGAATAAAACACCTCGGCCCAGGTGAGCCTGCTCAGGACAAAACCCTCACCCATCGCCAGCTTTACAAGCAACGATCCGTCCCTGCGGCCAGCCACCTTGGTGGAAACGTCAGAGGTGTCCTTACCATAGCGCGCAAGCACCTTTTCCATCTCCGCTGAAAACGCGACCCCGGCCAGGGGGCTGAACTTAAAGGCGCCCGCAAGCCCCACCCCGCTGTTCTCGTCCAAAAGCATCTGCGCCATAGTGGCAGTGCCGGTGACAGGGCCACCCGGCGTTGTCCGGCGCGCGAGCAGCCGGTTGTCCTCGTAAAGGTTGCCAAAGAGCCCGCGCACATAGTGGCCCCGGTTGAAAAAAAGCTCCATCTTGACATAGCTCTTTCCCTGGACAATGGCCACGCCCGGCATCGATAGGCCAAAACTTCGCGCCGAGAACGAATCATTGCGCATAAGGCTGGCCGCGGACAGGTACAGGTCCACAAGGATGGGCCTGCGATAAAAGACGTTGGTTGAGAAGTCAACCTCAATGCCAGTGAGTGACGCGGGGCCCGCGAGCGAATCAGGGGACGCGGAAGCGGCCGCGCCCGGCCACACGCCATAATACCCGTTGTCAGAGCCGTTCGGGTACAGCTGCTGCCCCCGGTCGCGTACAGCCGCCACCCCGAAATATCCAAAGGTGTCCTTTACGAAAAAAGTAAGGCCCATGAGCCTGAAGTCAGCCATGCTCGAGATAAAAAACTCCAGGTTATTCTCATAGTTCTGGAGGTGCAGGAGCAGACCCAGGTCGCGCACATTATCGCCGTAGACCCGGTTGGTGTACCGCCGTACCAGGTTCCCGAACCCTATGCTATAATCGTCGAGTTCGCCCAGATGGAGAAAGCTTCTCCCCACCCTCACATCAACGGCGTCAATCTTGTCGAGGAGTTCGCGCGTATTTCCCGCGTAGACCGTGCCCAGAGCTCCCGTGGTGTCGGCCACATAGGGGATATTGAGACTGCCCGAAACATACCGGGAATAAAAACCCGGCCGCACAAACACCGCAGGATAGGGCGTGTTGTTCGTTGTGTGGCTCTGGTAGAGCGCGGAGAATTTGAAGCGCTTGCCCTTCAGGGGCTCCTTTTTCTCAGCTTCAGAATACATGCGATTATGGGTCACCTCGTACCGCTCCAGCTTGCGGACAATTTCATCGCGGTTGAAGAGCTTGATGGGCGCCGTTGCCCTGGCCTCGCGCCGCGCGCCACCGCTTTTTTTTGCGCGGGTGTCCTCGTTTATGAGAATGGGGTTGTAGCTCTCACCCGCGTCGTCGGAAACGATTTCAATGCCCGACCGCTCTATTTCCTGGTTGATAAAGTCAGTCCCATAGAAACGGGTGAGCACCGACATCTGGCGGGCCGATATTTTGCGCGCTGGCGACGGCAATGCGTCGGGACTAATGGTTGAGGTCTGGCCAGCGCCCAGCACGAGTTCGCCCTGGAGCGTTATGTTGCTCAAGGTGATGGCGCCCGTGAACACGTGGTAGCCGCTGATGCCGGTCATTTCGTCGACCGTGCAGTTGAAGATGGCGGTCTTTGCCGTGGTGACCGACGACCCTGTGTACACGGAATAATCCACGCCGCGGATGACCTTGGAATAGACCGACCCAGTGAACACGGTCACCGCCACCTCGTCATTGAAGCCCTCTTCCTGCGGCACAATGTTGATGAGCAGCCTGCTGCTGGTGCCAAGGAAAATGATGTTTTCCTGGCCATAGGTGATTTCGACATTAGACTTGTACGTGGTGCGTATAAGGTCATTGTCGCTGATGGCCTGGTCCTGTTGCAACACCTCCCACCTCCTGCTCCCTTCGCTTTTGATTTCAGCCTGGCCGGTGATAGAGGTGACCTTCATGGAGAATTCTTTTGCGGACACGCCAAGGCCGCAAAGGCAGAGAAAGACAATGGCGGATCGTATAAGTCCAGATATATAGTTCATCAGCAGAATTAAAATAATAAAGAAATCAAAGGGAGCAACACATAAAAATCGTTTTTTTGCCCTGCCGGGCCAGCCAGGGACGCTGATGGATGCAGGACAGGGTTTGCAGCCGTAGAAACCTCTACAGCATGTCCGGCGGCGCGGAGGCCGCCGGTTAATCATACGCATGTTTTTTTCTTCTGATTATACGGCCGGAGGCCCAACTGGCCTCAACTGGGGAAAAACGGGCCTCCCCGCCCAAAGGGATGTCATTTCTAACATTCCAGACATGGTTGCATTAATGACATCCCTTTGAGCGGGCCCGCTTCATAAAGCTTCTAAAAAATTGCTAAAGCGGGCGGCCGTGTGCCATGAACACGAAAAGAAAACTGACTAACCGGCAGCCTCTGCGCTGCCGGTCCAACGGATTGAACATGCAAACCCTGTCCGCCTGCACCCGAAACCGATGGAATTATAGTATTGGCAAGCCGCATTAATTTATTTTGAGAAACTATGGGCGTTTTTATCAACAACAAGCCTGATATAACGGCTGGCATGTATGGCGTTCTCATCATGGATGATGACGCACCGGTCGCGTCCCTTTTTGCCGAAAACATTACCAGAAACATCCAGAACGCGGTTGTTGTTATCTGTAGCGGGTCGCGGGAATGCCTGGCCTTGTGCAGGCTCTTCTTTTTCCATGTTATTCTATGCGATATCCGTTTGCCCAAAGATCCAATTGACGGCGACCAAGTCATTCAACAGGTCAAAGAGGATGTTTCCAAGGTTCCCTTTATCATCAGCATGACCGCTGATAGACGGGAAACCGTTGTCCGCGCGAACAACTGCAACGCTGATGATTTCTTTGATAAATGCGATGAGGACAAAAAGACCGACTTAGCGCTCCTCACTGAGAAGGTTAAAAAAGGATTTACTGTTGCCAATGCCAAACTCAACCAGCTTCAGGAAAAATACGGCATTCCCCAGATGACCTTTGCCGCGATTCAGGCTGCGCAAAGGAAGAAAAGGGGCCTCTTTTCAAAAAACGCGGGATATCCGCCTACCACTGTGGCCAAGACGTTCATGTTCTACAAGGCGCTTGCTGATAAATGGGCAAACCCGCGAACAGACCTGGAAACAATCGCGTTAAACGCCGGGTTTGGGTCAGAAAAAAGCTTCATGAGATTGCGTAACAAGTTAAAGGCCATTATTAACCTGCCCGCGTTTTTTATTGGTTAATTCTATTTAATTTACTTAACGGAATGGGCCGCCATTATTCTCCTGTTAAGCAATCCAGCAAGCTATTGTATCTAATCAAAATAGAGGTTGCGTATGCGCTATTAATGGTTTGATAAATCAGCATATTGTCTACCCCCCCCCCCCCCCCCGATAAATTTACTGAAAATTGATTGGTTTTATAAAACAAAATGCCATTTAAGCACCACAAAACAGGTGCACATTGGTTTGGAAAAATATCTTGTTTCCGTTATATTTCTCTTTTCTAAGAACCATGGCTAAAAAATGTGGCTTTTACCATGGAAGATGTGCGTTTCTGCTTACTGGCAAGGGAAAAGGGTTTAGCGTCTTTGTTGGTCCGCGGGTTGTGGTGGGGCATGAGAAGATGGTGGTTTTGTGATTCGGAGGAGAAGAAAGTTTAAATGCGGTTCGGGAGTTTGTTGTCAGGCACTGAGGGACTAAGGTGATTTTGGGGCTCTATCATATTGTAAGGAAGAAGAAGGGTTAACGCGGTTCGGGAATTTGTTGTCAGGCACAAAGGGACTAAGGCGATTTTGTGGTACTTTTAAGGAGGTGATCAAAATGGAGAGAAAAAAGAAGACAAAACGGAAAAAGACCGGTATTCTAAAATCTGGTCCTGGGATAAACTTTGTAAAACCAGGGCAATGCCTGGAAATTGACAACTGTTACCGGTTCCAGGCAGACGGCAGGGTGGGGATTGGGCCAATGTGCCAGTCTGAACGCATTGAAATAAAAGGTGTCGATAGAAGAAAGAAAAAGGCTGCATAATTAATGAGGAGGCATTGTGCAAAAAATGAAAAATGATCCTGTGCTCATCCAAGACGTGACTGTGTTCAAATGGGTGTGGGTCAGCGGGGAAAATGTGAAAATTAATACACCGGCAGCGTATGAAGGTAAAACAGGATCAGGCGGGACAACTGTATTCAATGCGTGCGTTGAAGTAACGGCGTAGATTAAAGCCGCAGCAAGCTGCGGGGAATTTACCCAAGGTGATTAAAACAATAATAATTTTTTAGGAGGTACAAATGGCAACTGAATATTTTCAGAAAAATGGAAGCACGGCTCCCGGTGTTGATCTGGTAACCAATCAAAAGGTCGGGATTGGATACACAAACGGTGACACAATCAATCAGGAATTAGTCGTGAATGGCGAGGCGGGAATAGGCTATAATGATGCAAGTCAGACTGCAAAACTTGCGGTAAATGGTTGCGTTGGAATTGGAACGACAGACCCACAGGAAGCATTACATGTAATCGGAAACGTCAGAGGAAACTCATCTGGAGGTGCGTTACGCATACAAACAGGAAATGGATATTTGGATATTGGGCCACAGAGCACCTCGTGGGCGCACATATACTCAGATCGATCGCGTTTTTTATTCAACAAGGAAGTGGTTGTTAATACCGGCAAAATAAGTTCCTACGACGAAAATCTTCTTATCCGAGCCGATTATAATGCTGCAGAAACCGCAAATCAGCTGTATTTAAAAACTGACGGTGCTGTCGGCATCGGCACGGTAAGTCCTGGGGAGAAGCTGGAAGTAGACGGCAATATTAAACTCACGGACCCGACGAATGACCGCGTGTGGACAACGGAGAAGGTGTTTAATGTGCTGGATTATGGAGCAGATCCGATAGGGACGACTGATTCAAAGCGGGCAATTCAACTTGCCATTGACGCGGCCGCAAGCGGGAATGGCGGCGGGACAGTGTATTTCCCAAAAGGCACTTATCTGGTAATGGGTTTCACGGGTTCTGTCACTTCCGTTACTTCTGACACCGTTTTCACTGACACAGCCGCAACCTTCATATCGGGTGCCAATGCATCCAATGTTGCTATCGGGGATATGGTGATCAACTATTCGAACAAATGCGCAGGGATCATCACAAATGTCACCGCAACGCAAATAACCGTTGGGTCACTTATCGGGTCTGTAACAACCCCGTACAACAACAAGTTCGTTGCGGGTAATAAATACTGCATTGTCGGTCTGAAATTGAAACATGGCGTTTGTCTCAAAGGCGAACTGAGCAGCATTCATGATGCCATACCAGCTGTTAAGATTGTGGGCAAGACATGGTCTACCGGAAGTACGGTTCACGGTGGAAACGAAAAAACATTTACTGTCCTTAGCGTTGATTGTGCCACCGAATGGCCCAAGGTAAGGATGGTGGATATTACAGTACAGCGTGATGCAACGTGGAATTCTGATGCTGATTATAAGGATGTCGGTGTGGATATCTATAATTACAGGGTAAAACATCCGGGAGAGGGTTACGGGCCTGCATACTATCCATCTCTTGAGCGCATCAACGTGGGAGATAACATTAATAAGCTGGGATTTGAGACTGGCCTCCGTATCGCAGCCTGGAACGGAATTGCAGAACAAGTCAATGTGTTCTATTGTAAGCGCGGCATTGACTTAAACATGCCGGGCGACTCGACCAATTTGGTTAATGTCATCAATCCTTATGTGTATGGCAGTTCTGAAATTGGTATCAGGATGACAGGGTATTCGAACAGACTTCTTGGTGGTCAGATCTCATCAAATTCGGATATTTCCGGCTTCACGTGCATACAGGTGGATAATGATGGTTGTCAATCGGGTGTACCTGCTATGATTAACTACATAGACGGTATCAGTCCCGAGTGTGCGGCCCCAGACACGATAGGGATAAAACTGAACGCCAATTCACGAGCCACAAAAATTACCGGATGCTGGTTTAACCTTGCTGCACCGGGGAAAACAGATATTGATATAGACGCGGCTTCCGTGGGCAACAACATTTTCGGGAATTTTACCTGGGGCAGTTATGGCGGTGTCTCAACAGGATGGGCTAATCTGGATTGGAAAACAGCGGGCGGGCTAAGCATCACCAGTGAAGGAACTTTTGCTGGTGCAGGCCAAATAGATGGATCGGGTACTACAATTAATGCGAAATACCAATACATAGGTGGTTCCGGCAAAGTCCATACTGTTGGGAGTGTTCAAAGGGTTACTTCGGATGGCTATAATGAATTTGCCAATATTGATGTTGGTTCCAAAATTAAGGCAAACGGACTTGAAAGAAGGGTCACCAATTGGATCGATGCAAATACAATAGACGTTGATTCGAATGTAAATTGGGAAAACTCAGGCACTGGTTATGATTGGACGTATAGCCCGACGGTTTTTACCACTGGTTCCAGCACAACCGTAGAAACGACACATGGTGGTTTTGCCGCGATTTGGCCGGGAATGCGCATCCGGGCCAATTCAAATCCTAGAGTCGTTTTAACAAAATCCTGGGATCATAATACCATCACGGTAGCAACGCCGGTCGACTGGCCAACTGGTTCTGATTTTACCATGGATTTTCAGTATCCGATCTTTAAAAACATACCGCTTTTCAGTTTAATCTCAGCTTCCAATGGTGAAAGTCGAAACATTATCGCGATACCCGATGATTTTTCCGCAACGGCGAATAGTTCTGTGAGTGCTTGGACTGCAGGATATTGGTTTTCCATAACCAAAAATGATGCCATGCTTAATATTAATGGCGGCTCATCAAATAAAATGGCAATCAGGGCAAATATTTACGCCAAGGATTTCTATGATCTGCCGGGTATTCATTTTAACCGCTGGACAGGAAATACGAGTCCAGATACGTTTGATAATGCGCGGATTGGCATGTCTGGCACAGGACCATATGACCTAACATTCGGAACTGCCGCAGCCCAGACAGACAAGGATATCGTAACGGAAAAGATGCGTATTACATCAAGCGGCAACGTAGGAATCGGCATAACAAATCCTTCCCAGAAACTACACTTGCGCGGCCAGATGCTAATTGATGACGACAGTCCAGCGGGCTGGTATTCTGGGAGTGAGGCAGTGCTAAACCTGGGCGATACATCATCATTCATTAAAAATGCTTATGGTAGCACATATTCCTATGGTTTGAGGCTTAGTACCAATAATTACCTTACGCTTGAAACAACACCCGCTAGCAACAAACCAATTGTGATAATACCTGGTGGTACCGGATGCGTCGGCGTGGGAACGACAAGCCCAGGTCAGAAGCTGGACGTAGCAGGTAATATTAAAACGTCAGGGCAGATTATGCTTGGAAATGTCCGATTTGGTACGGCGGCCTCAAATCCTACCACAGATGAGTGGAAATATAAGGGTTCTCTTTACATTAACACTTCTGATGGGAAATTACGGATTAATATAGCGGATGACAGCTCTACACCAAACTGGGTTGTGGTAGGGACTCAATCCTGATTCTTTCTCAACGATGGAGGGAAGGGTCACCAACCCCTTCCCTCCTTTATTACCTTTTCGAGTATTTCAGTATCTTTTGGTCGTTTGTTAGGCAATATAACGTACCATCAGCATCAATTTGGATTGAAAGCATCTCTCGTTCCTTAGAAAACTCCATGGATGTTAATATTGTTCCGGCTGGCTCCAAAATAAATACCTTTTCAGCCGTCCATTCATTCATGCTATAGAGATAATTGCGATAGTAAAGCAAGTAAATCTTACCTTGTGATATAACAAGTCTGTAATGCAAAATCTGTCCACCCACAACCCCATCAAGGATTACATGCTGAACATTTCTTGTAGTCTTATTTAGAATCTCTATTCCATAACCGGAAGAATAATCGTCAACGGCTAGATAGATATTTTCTTGATCCACTGCGATTCCCTTATAATATCCACCCGTTGCGGAATCAATTGGGATAATGTCTGCAACAGAATCAGTAATGGCAAATTTACCAATATTTTTACCAATATGGTTGTAGTATCTGTCGTTAAAAGAATGATACGACAGATAGAGTGAATCGTTATAGTACGCAAAATCATTCACATATACCGAGTCGATTTTCCATGTTTTTAATGTGTCACCATTCTGGTTCAGTTGGTATATCACTTGAGGAGAATCGGAAAGGCAGTAAAAGGTTTGGGAAGGCCCCTCTTTTAAATATAAGGGTGTTGAAGAGTTTAATGGCAAAGGTTTGGCGCTCGTAATTTGTTTTAATGAAGTATCATAAATAGAAAGAGTCTTATTGGTATCCAATAAAATGAATGCTCCTCCCATGTTGACCATGTCAAAAGCTCTGATACTTAAAATTAAGGAATCCGATAGACTAAAGGCGCTTACGATTTTCACACTTACGGCCGCAGTCTTCACTCCTTCTGTATTCTGTGTGTCCAAGGCCGCTAATCTGTATTCATACGTTTGATCTTGTATGGCTGTGCTATCGGAAAAAACGGTATCTTGCCAATCGGGTTTGAGCAGAACCAGGCTTGAATCCTGGTTTTTGCGGTAGATGTTGTATCCAGAAACCGGCGCCCCGGTGGTGGGCCTGTTCCAGGTAAGGGTGACGATCTGCTTGAGCGTGTCGTATTGAATTTGCAGGTTCTTGGGTATTGGAATCCCCTTATACCTCAAACGAATTGGGGAAATTGCCGTGTCTGCCAGTCCTGCACGGATAACAAGTGAAGTGTCCTTTGGCTCATACGTGTCCAAGGTAGTCAGAATCCGAACGCTGTACGGTCCTTCGGCCATATTAGAGAGCGCGAAACGTCCAAGAGAATCGGTCAGGTGAAGTGATGTTGTTGTACCGAACAGGATAACAAACAGCGTCCTGCGATCGTCACCAGGCTCAAGTTCGATGGTCCCGGCAAGAGAACCAGGCGCTTTTAACGTATCAGGCGGAACAACCGTGTCGCTGTCGCTTACGATAATGGAATCTACATACGCCAGTTCGCTTCCCAGATCGCCGAAGATGTTATATTCACCAGGCAACAGGGAATCCACGGAGTAATTGCCATTGGTATCTGTGGTAACTGTGTCTGCAATCGTACGGACCTTACCTAGGCCGCTGGGGTTGTGGTCTACGGTAATAAACTGCACACGAGCATTCTTTGCCGGCAAGCCGTTCAAATGATAGAGTTTGCCAGTGAGGGCTACATTGCCGGTCTCTGAACCTGTCCCGGTGTTATCATCAGGTCCGCTGGGCTTGGAACAGGCAAAAAACAATAAGGCCGCAAAAGCGACGGAACACAATAGTATTTTCATCATAAAAGCCCTTCTGGTTTACGGTATTTTCGACAAAGGAAACAGCTGCAAATTGAGCTGATACACCCTGTCCACATTCTGGTCATTATCCACTAAAGTTAATATTTTTTTACGGCACGCCACAAGCTCGGTTTCGATGGTTTTGTACGTTTCCTTGGAGATGTTAAAAGTCACGGTTGAAATATTCCGATGGTCCGCAGGGTGCCTGTCCAGGGCCTCTTTTGCCAGTTCCATCATGGCCTTCTGAAAGTTTTTAACGTATAACGATTTTACCTCGTCTCCCGTGGTGATGATTTTATCCGTGGCCTTGTAATAGCCACTTGCGTTTTTCTTGATCATGCCCAATTCCAGCAGGATATCGATGGCTTTCTTGGACTGTTCCGGCCGTATTGTAGGATTTAGGGAACGGGCGAGTTTTTGGTAATCATCTTTGATGTCGATCACCTCCAGAAGGTCCCGTATTGCGCTGTAATACCATTTTGAATAAAACTCATATTGGCTGGAATCGACAAGATAAGCCTTTGAATTGTAAAACCGCATCATGCGTTCAAAGTACTTCTTTTTTTCATCAACGCCTTTGGCCTGGTTGAACAACACCATGTTCTCGAAATATTCCTCTTCCCGTCTGCCGTGCCGCATTGCCTTGGAGAGCTTGGCAATGAAACTCGGTTGGATGTTCGTCCTGCCACTCACAATGTCTTTATACATTCCTGATGAATTGTACCCTGCCTTCTGTGCAAAGTAGCGGTAGGAAAATGCGGGGGTCGCGGCTTTCTGCTCGATGTAATAGTCGGCAAGGTACTTGCGGTAATCGGTATAGTTAAAAACGGATGCTTTGTTCGCCATACACCTATAAATTTAACCATCGCATGATGGAAAAGCAATAGAAATAAACACTTTCTGTTCGATAGAACCGAACATGCAACATTCCGGCAGGAACATTGGCCGCTTTGTTTTCCATATATAGAAGATGCCGTTACTGCTGTTCGATAAAACGAACACTTTTTATTCTAAAACATTGATAATACGGTGATGGGTGATGCATATTAAATACAAATAAAAAGGGAGGAAAGATGAGCATCCATTATCAAAGTCTTGATACGGCTGTACGAGGATTCATGATCCGTGAGTTAGAGCATGACATAGCAGGCACTTTGTATGCCAGTCCCAGATTAACAGAAACTGGAATACAAACATGGCCCCAGATACTTAGAGAGGCATTCGAACAGCACGATGATAACTGGATCGCATCCACCCTTCGCTCTCGCAGTCTCATGCGCACCGAAGAACAACGGCGCAAGCCCAAAGGCGGTTTTACGGTAGCTAAAGTTCCTTACACGGCACCTGATACATTGGCTGAAGGCGAATTCAACCGATTTTACGCACGTGGTTTATGCGCCGATGTGATAGCTGCTGGTGGAACTGAGGTGGAAGTCTATCGTGGAAAAGAGGTTCAAAATCCCCGGCCTGAATCACAGGCCATGATTGGCAAGCGACTTCAGGCACAGAAGCTTCTTGACGATCTCCGCACTTCGCCGGGAATGGAAACCGCTCTTGGGCTGCCGCCAGGTCCGAACTCTGGTCTTACCGTCCGTCGAGTGTAGTTTATATCCCCGGCCTTTACGCGCAGGTACACTCCCCCGCGTCGTGCATGGTCATTTTACATAAAACGGGTTACCCGCCCATTGCCCGTCCGTGGGCATGGGTCAAACCTTTCAGGCAGGTAACCTGTTTTATGCAAACCTGCGCTTCAAAGCCTTGCCCGCCTCTTTCCAGAGTCGAGGCAGGCCCACCCACCACCCTTCAGAGAAGCGAAAACCATGACAGCCGGAGCATAATGAACATGGCGTAGGCTGGCATGGTTTTCGGCATTGGGAGACAAAAACCGGTCCGCCTGCCTCGCCCGCCTCGCCGATTTGGCGGGCCGGCAAGGCGGGGACTCCGCAAAGGTGAAGCTTGCTCTCCGCCTGCGGCGGACCCGGTTTTTGCTGGATACGACCGCTTTAGATGCACCAGGATCGAGGAACGGGATCGGGTTAATGTTCTGGGATGTCCGGAAAATCAGGGAGCCCCTGAGGGGCAGACGGGAAAGGCGCGGCCCGCCTTTCAGGCGAGGCAAGCACCACGTCCGGAGTGTACGCCATAGGCGCACACCTTTAGCCGTGGGAATATGGGACCCACGGGCCGGGCGTGCCTGGCCCGCCTCTTTCAGAGGCGAGGTAAACAATAAGGCACGGAGAACGAGAGGGGAATCCGCCTCAGGCGGATGGGGTGAACGTGAGCCCCTCTTCTCAGAGGCGAGGCATGCCGTAGCCCCCTTTGAGAGCTGGTTGCCCCTTTGCGGTATAGACATGGCACCCTTACCAAACCAGGGTGTGCAAAGGAAGGGGAATGCAAAGGGGAAATCGAAAAACATTCGATCTGACGGCAGCCGAAGGCTGGCGACTCCTTACGATTCAGAACGAATGTGACAAACCTGCGGCGAGGGGGCCCGCCTCGCCTTGACGGCGAGTCGAGGCGGGCGGCCGTTTGCCAGGGCAGAAAGTGGCGCTAAAATATACATTTTAACGCCAAAGTTTTAAGCTGTAACTCATTGATAATACAGAGAAACATGTTTTAAGGGAGAAAAACTGAACTGAAAATATACATTTTCGGTTCAAAAAAAGGCGCTGTAAGTCATTGAGAATCAGAGGTAGTTTTTAAGGGGAAATACGGGGAGCGGGTTAGTCTTTGCCTGGAGCAAATCCCATGCGCCATTTTTTACAAGCAGACGCCTTCTTCTTCGAGTCTATCTGATAACCGGTCACTACTTGTGATCCGTCCGGGCCAAACGTCCACGACCAGCGGACCTTTTCACCTTTTTGAAGGAAAATGCCATTAAGTTGCCCAGGTAGCATGCCTTCGCCGCTATTGGGGGCGGTTACCCAACGTATGCCCGGCATATCAGGTGTGAGCGTGTTCTTTTTTGACCGTTCTGCATTTGATGCCAAGTTTTCGGCATCCTTCTTCGGCCTTTTCGTTGAGATACTTCACGCGGTTTTTCTCGGGAACATTCTCAAGTTCCTTTGACAAAGCTTCCCGCCATGCCCATACTTCTTCTACTGCTTTACCGTATTCCAAAGTTTTACTCCTGTTCTACGTCCACTAAAAACCTGTGTGGCGTGGTAATGTCGATGACGTGATCGTATCCGCTGCGGATATTGACTGCGCTGAATCCGTCAATCTTCCGGTCATTCACCAGATGCCTGTAATTGAAGCTCACAACATGCTTGATGCCGTTTGTCGTTGCGATGGCCACGTGTGCGCAGTCACGGTAAACCCGCAGCGACGTATTGCCGCTGAACTCGCTCTCAATATATTGCCTCGCCAGCGCAGTGGGCTTCGTCGTCGATCTCAAGCATGAGCGGTTGGACTCGGTTGATGTGTCCAGCAAGCTTTTTCTGTAAATCCAAGTCAGGCGTTTCGAGAATTTCGTCGATGACGATGTTTGAAATATAAAGCTCATAATGGCCTGCGCTCATTGTTTTGAAGAACCGTTCAGCAGTGTCCCGCCATTCCGGACGGTCATCATGCTCGATCTGGTTCCAAACGGAAGTCTCGATATACAGCTTCTTCTTCAAAGTTATCATTTGCGTTTGCGGAGGTCCCGGACGCGAATCCCGAAGCCGCCATTTTTAGTGTTTGTTTTTTCATTCATGCATAAAAAATAAATATACACTTGCGCGAGTATACGATAAAACGTTAACATTAACATAAATTTACATAAGAACAGCGGCCAAAGCAATAGGGGCAACGCATTTTTCGTTTCCATATGGAAACGGTTAAAAACCGTCCGGCCCGCACCCCTTTACCGCTGTGTAGCAGAAAAAACGATACTAAAGAAAAACTATTAATGTAGCTACAAATTGTATATATATTTATATAACGAAATACGAGTGGGACGATTCGAAGAATAAGCTGAATATCCAGAAACATGGGTCGATTTTATTGACGCACCTTCCATGTTTCAACATCCTATGGTTACATTTCTGGATCAGAGAAAGGATTACAGTGAAGACAGATGGATCGGCATAGGAATCCTTAAGACCATATTAGCGGTCATAGTTTTCACGGAACCGAACGAGAATACAATCCGGATAATTTCAGCACGAAAGGCGGCGACATATGAAGAAAAAATTTATAGAACCGAGATCTAAGACCGATTGGAACAGGCTTCGGTCAATGCGGGATGATGATATCGACTTCTCCGATACTCCAAGGATCGATTCCACAATTTTCTCCAAAATGGAGATTCGAATGCCAAAGCCTAAGGAACTTGTTTCCATTAGAGTCGATCCCGATGTTTTAGGCTGGTTCAGGCAACAGGGCCGGAAATATCAGACCCGCATGAATGCCGTGCTTCGCTCTTATGTCGAAGCACATTCGCATTAAAATGGCCGCTGTGTCCGGTTTCCGTACCAATCCGCCTGGACAATTAATTATCTTATTTTTCATGAAAACAATCACTTTATTTTTCAGCGTCCTGGTGTTTTGTGCGTGCGTTGCGCAGGCGCGGATCGTCACCCTCTACTACACCGAGGACGGCCAAAACATTGAGTCCATCAACGGGTATCCGATAAACGACGACCTCTCACTCTCACCCGACGGCGATGAAAGCTGGCTGGTGCTGGTGGGGCAGAAATTCGGCCCCAACGGCTACCTGCCCAAGGATTCAAAACTCCAGCTGGGCGCCCTGGGAAAAACCCGGTCGCTCTTCATGCTCCTCCAGGAGCCCTTCCTGGGCATTGGCCAGGCAACGCGGTACGAACAGCCCATCGACTGGGAGGACATCGCCTATGTGGTGCCCGACACGCAGGCCTCCATGCCGTTCCATGTGCTCCTCTCCAATGGTACCACGGGTGAGTTCTTTGTGAACAGTGAATACACGGAAAGCCCTGGCGCAAAGCTCATCCAGGGCAAAATTAACAACGACCTGTACATCATCAAGCTCAAATACAATATCCCCAAAAGCGAGCGAAGGGCCGGCGACCGTCCGGACCAGATCGGGATCAAGGCAAAGGCTTTCTCCTTTTCCGAGCAGGCGCTCAAAAAGGCCGTCCGTCGCGGCACATTCCAGGACTAATGGACATCTCGGTCATCTGGTTCGATCTCGACAACACCCTCTACCCCGCCTCGTCCGGCCTGCTCGACGCAATTGATGTCAGAATCAACGAGTTCATTGCCACTACCTTTGCCATGCCCATTGAACAGACGCCCGCGCTCAGAAAAACATTGTACGAGGAATATGGCGCAACGCTCCTGGGCCTGCACAAAAAATACAACACGTCATACGAGGACTATGTAACCTATGTCTACGCTCTTGACCCTGCGGACTACATAAAGCCTGACCCTTCAGTGCGGGACACGCTGATGTCGCTGCCGCAGCGAAAAATCATCTTTTCAAACTCCAACGCTGACCATGTGGCGCGCGTGTGCGGCCATCTTAACATAGCGGATTGTTTTTCATACAAATTCTGCCTCGACAGGGATTTTGCCGTAAAACCCGATCCGCGTGCCTACAAAAAAGTGGCCAATGCCGTGGGGTGTACCTTTGGCGAGTCATTGCTGGTGGATGACGTGGACCGCAACCTCGCGGGCGGAAAGCGGATGGGCATGCGGACATTGAAGGTTGACGAGATGCTTGAAGGAAACGGATACGACTGCATTGGTCATATCAAGGAATTACCACGGTATCTTGCGGAAATGAATAACCCCGGAGCAAGCTCCGAGGTATCGTGAAAAACCTGGAAATTTAGAATCGCAGCAAGCTGCGAGGTATTATACCTGGACATACGAATAAAATCCTGAATGGCAGGAGCGGGGTCTACTCAAATTGCCGATAAATCTCACGGCGATGTCCAATATCGACAACAAGTACGATCAGTTCCCGGTCATGAATTTCATAAATAATTCGATACACGCCAACGCGGATACGCCACCCATCCCGGCCCGACAATTTCTTGCAGCCATACGGCCGAGGGTTTGCTGACAAAGACCTGATTGCATGGAGTATTCTTTCGTAGTCCTTGCCTTTTATTTTCTCAAGAACATGGAGTGCTTTTTTGAAAACACGAAGGGAATAGCTCATTTCTGCCTGCTGCGCTCTACGTTCTTGATTCCCTGTTCAAAGGAAAGGGAAGCGCCGCCCATTGCCTTTGCTTCATCATACGCGCGAATGTCCTCGAGTTCTTCGAGTTCTTCAAGCAGCTTCCGGTATGATTTCATGTCGATCAGAACGCCCAAAGCATGGCCTCCTTTATCAACGACAAAATTCTCTTTTATCCGTAACACACGCCCTCCTTTTTGAGAACCACAATCATAATATACATATAATCTAATAATTTGTGCTCTGTGCCGCAACCTGAATTCCATTGAAATCGCTTGGTTTTTCCGTTATATTATTGTCTACAAAACCAAATTATACGTATCAAAACAAAGGTAATATTATGGTCAGAACTCCAATGACAAAAGAACAGACCATCAAGGCCATTGAAAGAGAAGGTTGCGAAAAAATCCCGCTGGTCCTGCACAAATGGTGGGGCAATGGGCTTGAGGAAAAATACGGCCCTGCGCTGCAAAAAATGGCGGCAAACTATCCGGACGATATCTGTTCTCTGTGGTACGAAGCGCCGGGAAGCGAGGACTCGTCCCTGGCCAACCCGTCGTACCGGTGGGGATACAAAAAAGAATATGCCAGCGCGGAACGCCACAGCATTGGTTCTGACGCGGTGCTCCTCCCGGACTGGTCTGAATGGGACCGGTTTATCGCTGATTTTCCAAACCCAAATGAACCGGGAAATTTTGCCGAAGTTGAAAAGAACCTGAAAAACGCGCACGGCAGATACCTGCTGGGCGGCTGGTGGCGGCTCTTTCACGAGCGCTTCTGGGGCATACGGGGCATGGAAAACCTCATGATCGATTATTTCGACAACATGGACAAGCTCAAGGAGCTGGGGTGGAAACTCGTTGAATTTTATACGGTCATCATTGACCGGTACGCTGCACTGGGGTTTGACGGCATTTTTTCATCTGACGATCTCGGCCATCAGGCCGGCCCCATGATGGACCCCGACTGCTTCAGGGAACTCTATCTGCCGCTATACAAAGAAGTCATTGGCCATGCACACAGGAAAGGAATGCACTTTCTCCTCCATTCGTGCGGCGATAATACGCTGCTGATGGACATGCTCATTGAGGCCGGACTCGATGTGTTTCATCCCATACAAAAAGGCTGCATGGATGAAAAGGCAACGAATGAGAAATTCGGCGCAAAAATGAGCTTTCTCGCAGGCGTGGATGTCCAGCACCTGCTGCCCGAAGGCAGTGTCGAAGAAGTACGAAAGGGCGTCCGTGATCTTATCGACGCACTGTGGAAGCCCGAAGGCGGACTGCTGCTTGCAGCGGGAAACGGTATTATGCCCGACACCCCGCTTGAAAACATTGACGCCATGTTACGGGAAATGGCCTTGTATAAATGATCCGGTTTATGACAAATAGTACTTGCGATTCGATTTAAAAATGAACATATTCTATGAACTAAATATAATAACCCTGGGGGTCTCATGAAGTTTTTTCTCGCGCTCCTGCTGTGTATGTGCAGCCTTGGATTTTCAAAAGTCGTCAGCAAACAATATGTGGTTGACACCGTTTTCACCAGCATCTGGAAGGGCATGGGACGGGACGCACAGGGCAATATCTATATTGCCGCAGGCCACAAGATTTGGGACTATCTTTCTGAAAAAAAAGACTGCGCGTTCTTCAAATTCAATTTTGAACAGGACCGTTTTGAGAAAATAACCACGGTACGCACGGTATCTGAAAAAGAGGGCAACTGGGTACCCCGGAGCGATTATCCTTCAAAACCTTTTGACGCTGCAGGAAAGGTCCACACCTCCTTGCGCGAATTGAACGGTAAGGTCTATTTTGCCACAGCCACGACCATGGACGCAAAGACCTATCCTCTTGAGCTCGAGTTTTATCCCCAGTTTTTCAGAGGCTCGCACCTCTATTGCTACGACCCGGTGACCAATGTACTCCAAGACCTGAATGCCAAAAACAAGGGTGTCTTTGCTCCGGGTAGCGGTATCCAGGACATTGCGATTGATTATCATCACAACGCCATTTACGGCGTGGGCTATCCCACAGGAAAGGTCTTCAGATTCGACCTTTCCACGGGCGAATGCAAGGAAATGTGGCAGTGCCCTGATGGCATACCCAACCAGGACGGTGGCAGGGTAACGCGAAACATCATTATCGACAACCAGGGCATTCTCTGGTTCGCCAATGGTTCCAAACTGATCGCCTATATTGCGCATCTTGAAGAACTGCCCAATCCCAGCGTCACAAGCGTCATGTTTCCCTACACCGAAAACAACTATTCCGGCCATTTGCTCTCGCTTGCATACAGCGCATCGCGCGATTCAATTTATTTCTGCCGTTCGGCCATGAACAAGATATTCCGTTTCAGGGTAAAAGCGCGGAAAATCGACTTTATCGCAGATGCCAATACGTCGTCGCTTCTGCTGCGATGGGACCTGAACAAGCTGTATTGGATAGTGCCGGAAAAGAAGAAACAGAAGCTGTTCGAATACAATATTACCTCGGGAAAAACCGTTGAAATCAAAGTTGAGGGTGACGGCATTCCCAAGCCCGGCCACCACTGGAGCGGTAATGGCGATGCTATTGATAAATTCGGCAATCTCTGGTTTTCGAACCAGGGAGTGGTTGGCGGAACTGCCTTGAAAATTGACCTGGGCGTTCCCTGCCCAACATGCGGCAAAGAGCCCTTTGATTTTGGCCCAAAACCGCAGAAGTACACACACGAATGGCCAAAACGCGAAGAAATACCAACTGAGTGACTGAAGAACCATGCGTTTTTTTGAACAGGTTATATTTCTTCCGTTTGCCATTGTTTTAATCGGCTGCGCACTTATGGCGGTTTTTTCTATTTTTTATGCCGTCTACGAGATTGTCCAGACGCGCAGGTTCTCATTTTCCCTGTACGAGGACGGCGCTATGCTGTTGCGAAAGCATATCCCCATTCCCACGCTCGATGCGGCAGGTCTTGTCATACGCCTTTCGAATACGCAAGGGTTCGCGCACAGGATAATCGCCGAGGACATGATTTTACTGCGTCAGGACTTCAGATTACGCGCATTTGTCTCCAGCCTTTTGATAAAGGCCTCAATCTCCTACCTGGGACCCACGGGCCTGGTGGTCATCAGAAACCACCGCGGCCCCTCTATTCTGTTCTGGGCACTGTTCGTGGCCGCGCTCTCGCTCTGCGCTACCTTTGCAGCGGACAATGCGGCAATGGGTGTCCCTGTTTTCGCCTGCTGTTGCGCGTTTGGATTTCTGGTCAGATATATTCGCCATACTCTGGAAAAACGGGCTGCTGAGGATTTTTTCGAACGGCTGATCCGCGTTCTTACATGACCCATTCAGGGCAGTTATACGTAGTCAATACTGAAACTCACCCACGGCGCAAAAGTAAATGTTTGTGACAGGGCTTTAAGGTATTTTTCGGGCAACCACGTTGTCCGGACCATGTTCTGTCTGACCGCCTGACCAAAATCAAGCCGCCTGCACAACAGACGGGACAGTTGCGCTTCCTTGAGATACAGTGTAGCACAATAAGCCGGTTTCTTTGGCTGATTCAGAACACAATCGCGATGGGGTGTGCAGGCGCGCAGTTCCAGATTGCGCAGCAGGGCCGATCCGCGGGAGCTTGCCGCAAACAGGTTACCGCAATTAAGCATCCGCGCCATGATATAAGGTTCATCGCGTTCAAAGGCAAAGCCGTATTTAACAAAAAATTGATAGAACGGGTTTTCAGGGCTTATGAAGACGCCGGGGGCATGTGATTCCTGCGCAGCGTCATACGCGATTGCGTCGAGTACGTGCGCCAGCGCTGTTTCGGAACGCGCCGCATAGTCGTAAATGTTGTAGCCCTTCGCATGTTTGCATTCAGGGTTCACGATGGCATAGGCTTCAAGCTTTTTTGAAGGCGCATAGATAAACAACCGCCAGTTGTCGTTTTTATAAACATGCGACGATAGCACGGTTTTAAAATACCCGGGCTGCCTTTTCCAGTAGCCCCCAAAACGCTTGTAGCAGCGGCCAAAAAGGGCCATGAGTTCAGATTCGCGCTCCAATGCCTGATCAGCATTGCAGATATGGACCTTTCCCTGTCTGCCTTTTGGCTTTTGCAAGGTAAAAAGTTGTTGAAAAAAGAGATCGCCATGGTGGGTTTTGCGGTAAAACCGATAGCCGTCTGACCGCTCACTGCCGCGATAAACAAAGAGCGCATCAGTCCTGTCTTGTATAAACTGGGAGGTATTGTCTATCATTTTTGTGCCAATACCAGTACCGCGCGCTTTGTCAGACACACCCACGGCATTTTCGTATACCACGGGAATGGTTATGCCAGGGGCAATAACCTGCTGCCGGAATTGGAGCGGGATTGCGCCCCACAATTCATTGTCCTTCCATGCCATTGCTGCTGTACAGCCCATGGCGTCCCATTTTTCCTCTGAAATATCGCCGAATATGGAGTTCCGGAAAGAGAGGAGCTCCTTCTTCTCAGAAGGTCTTAATTCACGCAGATCAAATTCCGTGCTGTTCACTGCTGGCATAACGTCCTCCCAAACACCAGGTCTTCTTTTGTGGTAATTTTAATATTAGCGTATGCACCCATGACAACATGCATGTTGTATCCAAGTCTCTCGGCAATGGCGCAGTCGTCGGTCGCTGTCATTTTTTTATCAAGGGCAAAACGCAGCGCGTGTTCAAGCACTTTGTATCTGAACGCCTGGGGGGTCTGCACCTGCCAAAGCTCATCTCGTGTCAGAGTAGCCTCGATCCTGGTGCCTCGTACCTTCTTTATAGTGTCTTTTGCCGGTACTGCGATGGTTAGACCATCATATTTCCTGCATGCATCAATTGACCGCGTTATGATATCTGGCGTGACAAATGGCCGTACGGCATCGTGGGTCAGGACAACCGGGTATTTTTTGGTAAGGGCCCTAAAACCATTGGACACCGAATGCGTGCGTTCTTTGCCGCCCGCAACAATTGCTGTAATTTTCCGGAATTTCTTTTTTAGCGCGGCTGACAATGGCGCCACCCGTTTTTCAGGCACAACAACGACGATTTCCATTATCTGCGGATGTTTGTTGAAAACAGCAAGGCAGCGGTCTAAAATTGAGACGCCGCCAATTTTCAGGAACTGCTTCTCGATAGCAGCACCCATGCGCTTGCCTGAGCCGCCAGCGGGTATGATAACTGCCGCTTTCATTGCAAATTCTCTTTAAGTGTTAATTCAGGCATTTGTTTCCACGTACGGCCATCAAGAATGCTGCCGGTCTTTTTCTTGCGTGTCCCGCCCCATTGCTTAAAAAAGAATGGTTTTCCCTGGATAATGCATGCGTCACGAATTGTGCGGACCCAATCAGGGTCAACAGGACGGGCGCCTGGCCCGGATTCTCCTCCTGCAATGACCCAATCAATATTATCCAGAATCAGCTTTGGAAAATCACTCAGAAGCGGCTCCATCGAAAGAAACTTGATAACAGCATCTGTCTTCCGAAGGTGGTCTATGCGTTGCACGAACTGGTTTGACTCAACAGTGACACCCATCCAGATATGTGGCTTCCAATTAAGCTTAGAATTCAATTCAAGCAGCCTTTCAGAGCGTTTGGTGAGCACTTGAAACCTGTGCCACGAGGCCTTGGCCATAATATCAAAGACCCTGAATATGAATTCATCAGAAACTGCTTTATGAAACAAGTCGCTCATGGAATTAACAAAGATGGTTTGTGGCTTTTTCCACGAAAGGGGAAGGTGAAGGGCGCCACTGTGTGTTTGGACTTTAAAACCATGCCGGTAATTTGGCTGGCCCATGGCTTTTAACCGAAGCGCCATTCTTTCGGCATAGCAGTTCTTACAACCGGAACTGATTTTTGTACATCCCGTAACAGGGTTCCAAGTGCTTTCAGTCCATTCAATGGTTGAATTCTTTGCCATTTTATCTCTCCATCTTAAATCAGGTCAAGATTTGTTTGGGGATTGCTATATTTCTTGGCCTCTTTAAAGAAGTCATGCCCTCTTTTATGTTTGCTAAAGAATGAAAGATGATAAAGAGGGGCTTTTTTCTGCGTGTTTCTCACAAGAATCGAGGCGTCATCTGTATTTACCTCTTGATATTTCAGCGATTGCATTTGTTTTGCAAAAGCTGAATGAATAAAATCTGCAAAATGAGCGCCTTGTTCCTTCTCTTTGATCCAGTCCAGTCGCCAATTAGGATTGCCCAGAAACCTGTCAACACAAGTATTCTCAGTCTTTTCATAGTTTTGAGGGTTTCTATGTGCATCCATGTATGTTGGAATAAGAATTAAAAAATCCATAAATTTTGCGGAAAGTTTTCGTATCGTATCAAAAGTGAGATTGTCCATTTTATATGGATCAATAAAACAAAAACTCAAGACTTTAAAATTAGGCCCGTGTTTAGGAATTTCTTTTAATATTTTATCTGTGCTTAAATTTACATCTCCTTCAACAAAAGAAACGATTGCCTCAATCTTAGCATTTTCAATACGTTTTTTCAGGGCGTACAACGCCTCTGGTTTAATATCACAGAAAATATACTTATCAAACATATCGGGTATCTTTAAAGCTAACAGTGCTGAGGACTCAACAATATTGCCTGTTTCTTTAAATCTTGAACGTCCTGGACCCGAAAATAAATTGATATAAACCCTGCACCATTTATTTTTCATGCCTGTGGAAAATATTGAGGCATAGTTTTGGACAAGTGCATATTTGTCTTCGTTCCAATTTCCCATTTCTAACGTAAACAGGCCATCATCTTTCATCAATGCAGTCCTTATCGATTATGACACCTTTGTGGGTGCAGTTATTAATTATTAGCCGTTTTTTTGGCGCATATAATTGTAATAAAATCATTGTGTTATGGTTTTATACGCCAATATAGGCCTCTTTTTATGACCATTTTAGTAGTTATTTCCAGCCTTTTTGGTCAATAACAATGTAGTTCCTTCGCTCACATTTTTCTTCCTTTTTGGTTTCTTTTCCCTTACCAAAAACCCGCCGTGTATTTCTCTTACACCTCGAACAGATGTTTTATCCGCTCCGGGGCACAACAAAGATTTACTCGCAGGTTTATTCCAGGCTGAATTTATTTCTTTTTCGCCAGCCGCGCCTTTGTGGCAATGGGCAGGCCAAAAAGCTTGATGAATCCAATCGCATCCATCTGATTGTAGAACGCCTTGTTGTCCGTAAACGACGCCATCTTGGTAAGATACAACGAATTCGGCGATGTAACCCCGGCCGATCTGATATTGCCCTTATAAAGTTTGAGCCGTACGGTTCCAGTGACAGGCTGCTGCGTGGCATTGACAAAAGCGTCAATTGCCTCGCGCAGAGGCGTAAACCACTGGCCATAGTACACAAGTTCAGCGTATTTTTTGGAGACAATCTCTTTATAATGATACGTGTCCCTGTCGAGTACCAGGTGTTCAAGGTCGTCGTGAGCATAGTACAGGATTGCCCCGCCGGGCGTTTCATACACACCCCGCGACTTCATGCCCACCAGCCGGTTTTCGACAAGGTCAACGTGACCAACACCGTGCTTGGCGCCGATCTTGTTAAGCAACTGCAACAGGGCCACCGGATCAAGCTTCTTTCCATTGACCGAAACCGGAACGCCTTTTACAAAACCAATGGTGACATGTTCGGCCTTTGATGGCGCCTTTTCAATGGGGTTTGATATGGTGAAAACCCTGTCGAGCGGTTCCTGCGCTGGGTCTTCCAATTCATCGCCTTCGTGTGAAAGGTGCCAGAGGTTGCCGTCCTCGCTGTATATCTTCTTCTTGGTGGCGGTAATAGGAATGCCCCGGGCGTTTGCATAATCAATGGCGTCTTCCCGCGACCGAATCTTCCATTTTTCATCTTTCCACGGCGCCACAATCTTAATAGAAGGATCGAAATGAAAATACGTGAGCTCAAACCGCACCTGGTCATTGCCCTTGCCTGTTGCGCCATGGGCCACGGCCCGCGCTCCCTCTTTTTTGGCCACATGCATCTGGTATTTGGCAATAATGGGCCGCGCAAACGAAGTGCCCAGAAGATACCGGTTCTCGTACACTGCGCCCGCTTTGAGCGTTGGCCATACAAAATCAGTGAGAAACTCCTTGCGCAGGTCAAAGCCGTAGAATTTAGATGCGCCTGATTTTATCGCCTTTTTCTCAAGCTTCTTCATGTCATCGCCCTGGCCCAAATCAGCCGCGAACGCAATAACATCGTACCCATAGGTCTCCTTGAGCCACGGAATAATGACCGAGGTATCAAGACCGCCGCTATACGCCAATACTACTTTTTCAGCCATAAATGATACTCCTTGAAAAATGTGGGGCAAAGTATTATGGAGAGAAAAAATACTTTCTGTCAGCCAAAAGGGGCAATAACGGGTCTGCTATCGCTTCAAAATCTGGAGAAACCTGAGCGCGCCAATCACCGCAGTAAAAAGAACGGCAAGAGAGGTGATTCTACCAAAAGCCCGGTGGACCTGCCGCAACCCCTCATTCCCCTTAACCAGCAACATGCCGAGTACCGGGGTAATAATGAGCAGGCAAAGCGAAACCGCGCCGGCGATTCCGTGCGGAGACGTCAGGTGAGGATAGCCTTTTAAATATTTTAACACAAAGATGGAACAGAAGGCGGCAAGAGCCAGCACAACACCCAGCAGCGCAAGTTTCCTGTGGCGCGGAAACCAGCCGTCTTTTTTTCTGCGTCCCGTAACCGAGGCCGTGATGATGCATATCGCGGCAAAGGTCATGAACCCAACATGCAACAGCATGAGCGTATCCAAAGTGATCCTTTTTTCTATGGTTTTTGCACTTGCTTCTTCAGCTCTTCTGGTAATTGCTCCCACAGGTGCGAATGCGCTTCCACAAGGCGGGCTATGTCTCCCAGGTCTTTGATCCTTTTACTCTGTCTTCGTTCCTGGTCTTTCCATGCCTCTATTTTGCCGCAAAGCGTGTCTTCAAGCGAGGCAACGCGCAGAAGAATGCCATGGACATCAGCAGGAACCGCACGGGAAGGAAAGTCCCGGTAGAATTCTTCCGTACTTAATTGAATGCTTACTTTGGATGTACCCTTGAAATTGATGGACCATTCAAACCGTTCGGATTTAAAACCAAGTTTCTCTATGAGCGAAGTCGCACGTTCAATATCCGCCGCAGCCACAACCATATCTAGATCCTGGGTAACCATGGGTTCTTTTGCCCAGTGGTTTACCGCAATGCCGCCTATTATACACCATTCGATATCTGCCTTTTCCAAACCATCAACCAGGCGCATGACATCGTCTACGCCACCCGATGTTTGCCAGTTAAAGAATTGCTTTCCTGTCATATATATCCTATTGCATAAAATAGATTTATGTCAAAAACAAGGCAATGAAAAAGGCCGCGGGCAAACGCCTGCGGCCTTTAAGAAATTGATTTATTTTGCTTGTTCAGCCTGCTTGTGCCACTGTCTTTGCGACGATCTTGACCGCCTGCCGGATTTCAGCCTCGGTGACATTGAGCGGCGGCAAAAACCTGATGCATTGCGTACCAGCCTTTGCCGTAAGCAGTCCGTTTTTCCGCAAAGCGTTGATAACATCGCCTGCCTTGTCCTTCATCTCAATTGCTACCCACAACCCTTTGCCCCTGACAGCGACGATAGCGTCTGATTTGACGCTGGATAAAAGTTTTATCAAGAGATCGCCTTTTGCGCGAATTGTTGATAAAAACTTTTTATTCGCTACTTTGTTCAAGATCACCTGTGTGACCGCAAGCGCCACCGGGTTGCCGCCAAACGTGGTGCCATGGTCGCCAGGCTTAATCTGGTCCGCGATCTTCTCTGACATGAGCACAGCGCCAAGAGGCAGGCCAAGACCAATGGGTTTGGCAAGCGTTATGATCTCGGGTTTTACTCCATAAGCCTGGTGCATCATGAACAAACCGGTCCGGCCAAGACCGCACTGCACTTCATCGGCAATAAGCAACGCCTTATGCTTTTTGCACAAAGCGGCAATCTTCTGCACAAAGGGCTTTGCCGCGGTATAGCCGCCGCCTTCGCCCTGCAGAAATTCGAGCATGACCGCGCAGGTGCGTGAACTCATGGCCTTTTCAAGGCCTTTGACATCATTGAAATCCACGTACTTAAACCCTGCAAGCATGGGCCCAAAGTCTTCCTGGTATTTTGCCTGGGGCGTTGCTGAAAGCGCACCATAGGTCCGTCCATGAAAGGCGTTGTTGAAGGTAATGATCTCGTACTTCTGTTTGGAATACTTTCTGATGCAATACCGCCGCGCAAATTTGATTGCAGCCTCGTTTGCCTCGGTGCCGCTGTTGCAGAAAAAGGCCCGGTCAGCGCAGGTATTTTCAACCAGCACTTTTGCGGCTGCTGCATCGAGTCCATTGTGATACAGGTTGGACACATGCATGTATTTCTTCGCCTGATCATTCATGGCTCTTAGCACTTCCGGATTCTGGTGGCCAAGCGCGTTTACCGCAATGCCCGTGACAAAGTCCAGGTACTTTTTACCGTTGATGTCCCAAAGCCAGGCACCGTTGCCTTTGACTGGGATGAAATCATCGGGCCGCGCGTAGTTGCCCAGCAGGTATTTCTTTTCCGTATTCAATAGTGATTGTGCGTTCATTTCGTTAACTCCGTTCCTATGCCGCTGTCCGTAAAAATCTCAAGGAGCAGCGAGTGTGGTATGGTGCCGTTGATAATATGGGTCTTTTTGACCCCTTTATTGATGGCTTTGACCATCGAAAGCGACTTTGGTATCATGCCGCCTGTGATGACTTTACGGCGGATAAGGCCGCGCACATCGTTGACCGTGAGCGTGGGAATCAGGTTCTTTCCGTCGTTGATCCCGTCCACGTCGGTCACAAAGATGAGCTTTTCGGCCTTGAGCCTCCCCGCGATCTCGCACGCCGCAATATCAGCGTTTATATTGTACACAAAACCGTCTGGTCCAAGGGCCAGCGGCGCCATGACCGGTATTTTTTCAACATTCAGGAGCCGGTAGATGGGATGGGTGTGTATCTGGGTTATTTTTCCCACATACCCGATATCGACCTTCTTATTGTTGACCTTCTCATACTCTTTGACGCACTGCAGCACGCCATTGTCAGCCGCGGAAAACCCGACCGCTCTGCCGCCTAGTGCGTTGATCTTGGCGACCAGGCCCTTGTTGATCTCTCCCACAAGCACCTTTTCCACAATTTTGATGGTCGCCTTGTCCGTGACACGCAGGCCATTGACAAAAACCGGCTCAATGCCCTTTTTTTTGAGGGCCGCTGAAATGGCCTTGCCGCCGCCGTGCACAATAATGACCCTGATACCCGCCTGTTCGAGGAAAACCGCGTCCCTGAGGATAGCGGCAATGGTCGTGTCGTCCTCCATGGTGCTGCCGCCAAACTTGATGACAAAGGTCTTGTTCCGGTATTTCTGAAAATAGGGCAGCGCCTCAATGAGAATGGAGGCTTTTTTAATAAGGTGCTTCATGGAAGGCCCGCTGCTTCATCGAACCCGAACATGAGGTTCATGTTCTGCACTGCCTGGCCTGCCTGGCCCTTGAGCAGGTTGTCTATTGCCGAGAAAATAAGGCAATCGGTCCCTTCGCAATATACTCCGATGTCGCAGAAATTTGTATGAATAACATTGCGCAATTCCGGATATTGGCCCTTATCATACACCCGTATGAACCGCTTGCCCGCGTAGAACTGTTTATATAGATCAATCAACTCGTCAACCGACTTTTTTGCCTTGAGCCTGATGTTGAGGGTGCTGATGATGCCCCGGCTGAACCCGCCAAGCTCGGGAACAAAATTGAGCGTAAACTTCTCTCCGGCAAGCGCGGAAAGCTCCTGTTCCATTTCCGGCGTGTGTTGGTGTTTGCCTATCCGGTAGGGCCTGATAGTACCCTCGAGTTCTGCGTGCAGCATGGAAAGCGCGGCCTTTCTGCCTGCGCCCGACGTGCCGGTAATGGAAACTGAAAACGCGTGCGGCTCAGTCAAACCCTTCTTCAAGAGGGGGGCAAGGCCCAAAATAACAGATGTGGGAAAACAGCCTGGATTTGAGAGAAGGTCCGCCTTTTTCACCTCGTCAGCGTTCAGCTCAGGCAGCCCATACACAGCCTTGGCAAGAAGATCGGGCGCAGACTGGGGCATGCCATAAAAGGCCTCAAAGACTTTGGTGTTCTGTATTCTGAAATCCGCGCTGAAATCAATAACTTTTACCCCTGCCTTAAGGAACACGGGCGCCATTTTCATGGCAATGCCGTGTGGCGTGCCAAGCATTGCCACGTCGCACGATTGCGCGAGCGTTGCCGTATCGGCCTTCTGGCAGGTAAGATCAACCAAGCCGCGCAGGTCCTGGAACGAGTCGCTAATTTTTGTGCCAATGAAGGAATCGTCGGCCGCGACCGATGCGATCTCGACATGCGGGTGCCGTAAAAACATTTTAATGGTCTCCCTGCCGCCGTAGCCCGTGGCTCCCACAATGCACGCCCGGATCTTTTTCATGGTTTTCTCCTGTTGAAAAAAGGCGGAATTAAAATAATATTCACTGGGCATGGGAATAAAGAAAAATGCGGGAAAGCGCGGGCGCTGCCCGGTTACAATGCTGTAAATGGAACGCCGATGATTTTTTCGCTGTATTGCTTGAGGCTGTCGTCGTTATTGATAACAATACCAAACTGCAGTTTCCGTTCCTCAATGAAATCGTGCAGCGAACGGAGTTCGCGGCCATCAACCGCCTGCCGGTATTTGATCTCAATGGGCAAAAGGCCGAAATCCCCTTCAAGGAGCAGGTCAATCTCCGCGCCCGCGCCAGTCCGGTAATAGAAATGGTCGCAGGGAATGCCCTGACAGGCAATACCCCTCAGTATCTCCTCGATGACCATGCCTTCCCAGGAATGGCCCATGCGCGGATGGGAAATAAGAGTGTCCATGTCGCGTATTCTCAACAAGTGGTGGAGAAGGCCGGTGTCGCGCATGAAACCCTTGGGATGCTTCACGATACGTTTGAGCGCCTTTTTTTCATAGGGCGGGACCTGGCGCCAGATAAACGTGCCTGCCGCAATCTCGAAATAATCCCGCACTGTAGGCTGCGATACGCCGAGAGCGCGCGCAACATCGGAATAATTGACAATGGTTCCGGAAAGATTTGAAAACAGCTGGATAAAAAGCCCGAATTTTACCTTGTCCAGGCCTGGAAAAAGACGGGAAATATCGCGCTCGATATAGGTCTTTACGTATTGGTCCATCCACGCCAGCCTGAAACTCACAGCTTTCTCCAGCCATGGCTCGGGATAGCCTCCGTTGAGCCAATATGTGTGAGCTTTGTTGACAGTGCTGCGCGGCCTAAGGGACATGCACGCATTCCTGACGGCCTGCATCTTGCCATGCTTCAGGGCCTTAAAAAACGGGGACGTGAAGTCCTGCCGCGTTTCCGCAAAGGAAAAAGGCGACATTTCTATGATGCCGATGCGGCCGGCGAGGCTTTCGGAAACCGACCGCAGCAAAGACGGAGAACTTGAGCCGGTAATAATAAAGCGGCCTTTGGTCTTTCGGTATGCGTCAATGGCGACCCGCAGGGCGGGAAATACGGCCGGGCAGATTTGCGCCTCATCTATGGCGATCCGAAACGGGTTCAGCTTTAAAAACAGGTCCGGGTCTTTTGAAACAACGGAGAGGTCTGCCTGCCGTTCCAGATCATAGGTCTTCCATGTCTTAGGAAGTTCCGAAAGCAATGTTGTCTTGCCGCACTGGCGGGGACCAATGATGGCCACGCAGGGAAAAATGGTCAAATATTCGTCAAGCAGTTGTTTATATCCTCTTTTCATACCTTGTAAAATAAAACATGGACTTTGAAAATGCAAGGTTATAATAATTCATCGATAGTGTCTTTTTAAGAATGACGCCGGCAACGTCCTGGGACGGCACACTGGGTAATGTGCGTCCGCTCGATATGTGGCACGAACAGATAGGCCTGAAATATGCGGCCGAAAAGCCAGAAAGGAAACCGTTATTATCGCCAAAGGCGCGCACACACCCAATTGCACGCTCAAAGGCATTGTCAGCAAGCTTCACACAAGCCATGAACGCATGCAGACTGGCTTAATCTGGAAAAACCCAACAGAAAAATAGTAGTTTAATGGTGCTATGAAGACGAAACTTGTCCGCAACCACCAGCAGAAGTTCCATTTCCCGCCTGCGTTCTGCGTGTTTGCCCCAGGCCGCATAAACTTCATTGGCGAACACACTGATTACAATGGCGGTCTGGTCATGCCCATGGCGCTGGACAAAGGCGTCTACGTTGCCATTTCGCCAAACGGCGACCGCATGCTCCGCATCCAGTCGCTCGATTTCAACCAATACGCGGAATTTTCCCTTGAGGGCCTTGCTCCCGATCCAAGCGCCATGTGGGCCAATTGTCCCAAGGGAATCGTCCGCATGCTGCAGGACAAAGGCTGTGCTGTGCCGGGCGCCGACATTACCATTACCGGCGATCTGCCCATTGGCGCCGGTCTTTCGTCGTCCGCCGCAGTTGAAGTGGCTGTGGGGTTTGCGGTCAAGCGGATGTTCAATCTCAATGTCAGCGATATTGATCTTGCCTTTCTCTGCCAGAAAGCCGAACATGAGTTCACCGGCGCAAAATGCGGCATCATGGACCAGATGATTTCCATTCTGGGCAAAAAGCGCACCCTCATGAAACTGTCCTGCGCCGATCTCGAGTACGAATATATTCCCTTCAAATTTTCGGGCGTATCAATCCTGATCACCAATTCGCGCGTGTCGCACAACCTTGCCCAGGGCGAATACAACGTCCGCCGCACCGAATGCGCGCAAATATTCGAGATGATCCGGACAATGAACAGCGACGCCGCGACCATTTCCGATTTCTCGCTCAAGGAGATGGGCGAAAACGAGTATTTCTTCAGAGGAACACTCTACAACCGGCTTTTGCACATTCTATCCGAAAATTATCGTGTGCGGAAAATGGCACGCATGCTCAAAGACGGAGACCTTTATGCAGTGGGAGATCTTCTGTACGAATCGCACAAAAGCATGCGCGACCACTACGAGGTCTCATGTCCCGAGCTGGACTGGCTGGTTGACAACGCAAGCCAGATCCCGGGCGTGTACGGCGCACGGATGACCGGAGGCGGGTTTGGCGGCTGCACAATAACGCTGCTGAAACAGAGCGCTGAAAAGGCCTATATCGCCTCACTTGATCAATATGTGAAGGAATTCGGCATAGAGCCCGAGGTGTATACTGCAGTGCCGTCAGACGGGGTGAGAGTGATTTAAAAGGAATGAGGTTAGAGGAGCGGAGGCATGAAGCCATATTCCGGCCTCGTTCCTCGAGCCTCGCACCTCGTTCCTTATGCCTTCTTCTTCCAGTACTCTTCCATCATGTCGCCCATCAGGGGCAAAAGCCGCACTGAAAACCGGACTTCTTCGGCCTTCAGTTGATACTTTTCCAGCGTAATTGGCCCGCACGAACCGCTGCCCACGCCAGACTGACGGTAATCAATGTGCCAGGTGACAAAATGGCGCTGTACCAGATCGTACGTGTGTTTTGCCCTGTCAATGTCTTCCACTGTGTACCAATGGGCCGATGTTTCAAAAAGCGGCTCGCAGATTGCCATAAGCCCTTTGCCTTGTGAATCGACAATAGCGGCGCAACGCACGTCGGTCTTGTTGCCATTTTCCTGAGGAAAAATATAATCAGTGAATTGGCTTGCCACGCTTCCGTTGTAATACCCGATTTTCTGCGCGCTTTTTGTATCGCAGTAGCTTTCACCCGGACCCCGGCCATACCACGCCAGCGTGTCAAAACTCTGTGGCAGTGTTAGCTGCAGGCCCAGTCGCGGCAAATAGGGCAAGTCTTTTTTTAGCAGTGCCATCCTTATGCCGATATCAATAGCCCCGTTTCCCGCGATAGTATAGACATACTCGCAATCAAATACCGGCTCGAGTATTGCCGAACCAAGGCGTACGGGAACTGTTATTGCAACAGCGCCATCTCTCTGCTCAATGCTGATGGTTCCCGCCTTTTCTTGAAGCCAATGATATCCGGCCACGCGCCATTTTTCCACGAATTTCCTGTCGTTGTCAATCACCGGCCGCCACAGATTCAGCGCAGGTCCGGTCCGTATCAGGTCTTTTCCAGACGCTTTCCACGAAACAAGGCGGCCCCGTAACGGATCAAATACCATGGAAAAATCGCGTCCCGAAACCATGATGGCGTTCTTCGTTGCCGTATAAGATACTATGGAGGCGGCCTCGTGCCTTGCCTTTGCCGCGATAGGCAGGGCCAGCGGCACCTTGAATTGTTCCCACGCAACCTCGTGACGCGCTGTTGCCCAGAGGGTATCGCGCGTTAAAACAAAGCGCAGAAAAAACCAGTATTCTTTTCCCGGTTCGGGAACCGGCGTCGTAAATGGAATGGTAATCTCCCCGCTGGCATGCGCCGCAATGTCCGGTGTTTCAATCGTGCCCGATGCAATCGTGTGTTTCCCATCGCTAAGCGACCATTCGCATTGCAGCTCTGATACATCAATGAAATCATACCTGTTCGTGACTTTGAATTTCCCCTGCAAAGCGTCGAGCGCTTCAATTTTTACCGGCTCTATATGCTTTTTGAAATCAATAAGTCCTGGAGAGGGAACGCGGTCTGGAAAGACAAGACCGTCAATCACAAAATTGCCGTCATTGGGTTCGTCGCCAAAATCCCCGCCATAGGCAATGTATTCCCTGCCGTCAGGCGTGTGCGCGCGCAGACCATGGTCTACCCATTCCCACACGCACCCGCCCATAAGCCGCGGATACGCGTAGATGACGTCCCAATATTCCTTCAAATTGCCCGGGCCATTGCCCATAGCGTGCGCGTATTCGCACATGTAATACGGCCTGTCCGGTTCGTCAACACGCTTTCCTTCGTCTTCCAGCTTTGCGACCGTTGGATACATGACACTCACAATATCGCAGCATGGATCGGGGTGCGGCTCCTCTGATCCTTCATAGTGGATGGGACGCGAGGGATCGCGCTGTTTCGCATACGCTGCCATTGCCTGATGGTTACGGCCAAAGCCCGATTCATTGCCAAGAGACCAGATGACCACGCATGCGTGGTTTTTGTCGCGCTCCACCATGCGGACCATTCTGTCGACATAGGCATCGTTCCAGGAAGGGTCTTTGCTGATGCGGCTCCAGTCCTTTATGAAGCAGAACCCATGACATTCCAGGTCAGCTTCGTCTACAACATACATGCCGTATTCGTCGCACAGATCCAGCCAGCGCGGGTCATGGGGATAGTGGCTGCACCGCACAGTGTTGATGTTGTGCTGTTTCATGAGCGTAATGTCCTTCACCATGGTCTCGTAGGGCACTGCGCGGCCGTAGTCAGGATGGATCTCGTGCCGATTCACGCCCTTGAGCTTGACCGGAACGCCGTTAATGTTAAACACCCCTTTTTTTATTGCAACTGTTTTGAACCCAATACGGCACGATGCGGCGCCCAGCACGCTGTTTGAACTATCTTTGATTGATACAACAAGAGTGTACAGGTGAGGCCTCTCTGCTGACCAGAGCAGGGGGTTTTGCACAGCGCTTTGTATCGAGACAATTGATTCCCCCTGTGATGCGACCCCGGTTTTAGCTGACAAAGGCTCTTTGAATACGGCCTTTTTTTCAGAAGAAAAAAGCTGGGCTTCTACAATAAACCCTTCAGCGTTCGTATCTGTATCATTTTTCACAACAATCTCAGCTGAAAATGACCCATTGGCAGGGGCTTTGGCGAAAATGTCCCTGATAAAAACCTTGGGCCGCGCTGTCAGGTATACGTCGCGAAAAATGCCCGAAAGCCACCACTGGTCCTGGTCTTCTATATAGCTTGCGTCCGACCACTGGACAACCATGACCGCGAGGGAATTCTCACCTGGTCTGACGATATTTGTTATGTCAAACTCAGCGGGCATGCGGCTGCCCTTGCTGAAACCCGCCTCTCGACCGTTGACCCACAGATAAAAACATGAATCAACGCCTTCAAAAGTAATGGTAATGAAGCGCTCTTTCCACTCAGCGGGAAGGGTGAACCGCCTTTTATACAGGCCCGTGGGGTTTTCCGTGGGTACGCGCGGGGGGTCGACCGGGAAGGGATACTGATCATTGGTATAGTGCGGCCGGCCAAATCCGTGGAGCTGCCAATGCGATGGGACCGGAAGGGTACGCCAACGCGAGATGTCGAACGTTTCCGTGAAAAACCCCTCTGGCGCCTCTTCGGGCGAAGCAACATAACAGAATTGCCACTTCCCGTTCAGAAGTTGTACATACGGTGTTTTGTCTCTGCTAACAGCGCACGCGGTTTCCGCATCCGGAAACGGATGCATGGTGCTGTGCGGCCGCAGCCGGTTCCTGTGCAGAAGCTTCTGGTTTTCCCAGTCTTTTATCGTGTGTTTGAACAAATCCATACGGCCTCTTCTTTGACAGGTAGGGGTGGGTTTGAAACCCGCCCCTACCTATATGTTAAAAACATTCCCTGTATTTATTTTCCAATTCTTTCCGCTATCTTCCTGAATCCCGGCATCGCATGATTATAAAATCTTTTCCATCCTTCGCACAAATAGGGGCGGGTTTCAAGCCCGCCCCTGCTTATCCTGTGCTTCAGACAATCGCCTGCACAGAACACGAGGTGCGGGCACTCTGCGCACACGCGAGGCCACCGGGTTTTCTTTTTCCCGAAAGAAATATAGACGTTTGATTTTTGTAACTCTTTCCACGAATGCGCGTTCACATTTCCCAGGCGCGTTTCTTTTGTCACAAAAAAATCGCAGGGATACACGTCGCCGTTGTATTCAACGACAAAATACTGGCAGCAGTTTTTCCCCGCATGACAGATAGTCGATGTGCCACGGACCAGCTGTGACAGGATCGAGTCAAAAAGCCTGACCGACACCTTTTCCGGTCCATGGGCCATCCAGGCGTCAAAAACCTGGCACATGAAATCGCCCCACTCTTCACCGGTTATGGCAAAGGGAAGCAGACCGCCGTCTTTATCGAATTCAACGCAGGGAATATACTGATGAAAGAAAAATCCATTGTCGCACAGGAATTGAAAGACCTCCCCGCCCTTTTTGACATTTGACTGGCTGACAAGCGTCAGGATATTGAATTCAACCTCATGCTTTTTCAACAGGCCAATGCCGCGCATAGCATCGTCGAATGACCCACGATCTTTGGTTGCGTACCTATAGTGATCGTGGATTTCAGGAGGACCGTCGAGGCTGACACCAAGCAGAAATTTGTATTTGCCAAAATGAGCGGCCAGCTCTTCGGAAATGAGCGTGCCGTTTGTCTGGAGCCCGTTGGCGATGGAAGCGCCCTTGGGCGCATACTGTATCTGAAGTTTGATGACCTGTTTGAAAAAATCAATGCCCATGATGGTTGGTTCGCCGCCCTGCCAGCCGAACACGTACTGCGGCTGTTCAGTCTTCATGTAGCGGGAAATGAGGGTCTCGAGCGTTTTGTCCGTCATCCGGTGGGTTTTGGTCTCAGGATACAGCTTTGATTTCGGCAAATAAAAACAATAGGGGCATCGCAGGTTGCAGTCAGCAGACGCGGGTTTTATGAGTAAAGAAAATGGCTTCATGTCATCCCAGGGCAACGTCAAGGACCATCATAAGGGCAAATCCAGCTATAGTGGCCATGGTCGCGATGTCCGTGTTGTTGTTGTTTTGAGACTCGGGTATCAATTCTTCCACCACGACAAAAATCATGGCTCCGGCTGCAAAAGAAAGCGCATAGGGCAGCAGCGGTTTTATCAGGACCACGGCAAAGGCGCCAACCACTGCTGCAACAGGCTCAACAACGCCCGAAAGCTGGCCAAACCAGAAACTTTTCTTCGCAGACATGCCTTCGCGTCGCAGCGGAACCGAGACCGCTGTTCCTTCGGGAAAATTCTGTATGCCAATTCCTATTGCGAGCGCCACTGCTCCGGAGAATGTCGCATGCAGGTCTGGAAATGCGAGCGCACCAAACGCAACGCCCACGGCAAGCCCTTCGGGTATATTGTGCATGGTAATTGCAAGCACAAGAAGAATGCTCCGTTGCCAGCTGGTTTTAATGCCCTCTGCCTGATTCAAAGAAAGGCCAATATGAAGATGGGGAAGCAGCTGGTCGATAATGCGCAGAAAAATTGCCCCTGCAATAAACCCAATGGCAGGCGGCGCCCACGCAGACCCACCCTGGGCAGCGGAAAGCTCAATGGCGGGCGCAAGAAGCGACCAGAAACTCGCGGCAATCATGATTCCCGCGGCAAATCCAAGCATGCTATCAAGGACCTTGCGGCTCATGTCCTTGAATATAAAGACCATGGAAGCGCCCAATGCGGTCACGCTCCAGGTAAAAAGCCCGGCAACAAGGGCCTGCGCCACGGGGTTGGCATGTGAAAACCACTCCATGGATTAAAATATAATTTCTTCACCGCGATAATTATAGCAGCGCCAAGGATAATGCATTGAATTATATTTTATAGAAAATGGTGTTCCCATCCTTTCAATTCATCATCGGTCTTGCCATTCTATATTTTGGAGCCGATTTCTTCCTCAAAGGCGCGGTTAGATCAGCGCGGCTGTTTGGCGTCAGCCCTTTTATCATTGGTATGACCGTGGTGGGGTTTGGCACCTCAGCGCCCGAACTTTCAGTAAATCTTGCAGCAGCCTTCAATGGCTCCTTTGGACTGGCAATGGGAAATGTTGTAGGCAGCAACATTGCCAATATCGGTTTAATCCTCGGTTGCGCTGCGCTCATCAGACCCTTGCCCGTGGAACGGAAAATCCTGCGCCTCGAAGTTCCGGTTATGATTGGCGTCACCTTGCTCTTGTGGTTTCTTGCGCAAAGCTCTGTCATTTCCCGGTTCAATGGCCTCTTGTTTCTCGCCATTTTTATTGGATTCTTTATCTACCTGTATGTATCGTCTAAAAAAACCAAGGACCCGGACAACACGTCTGACACTAATGTCTCCCCCTTGGTCATTATTCTCCAACTCGCTGTCGGTCTTGGCGGACTAGTCTTTGGCGCTGAATGCATGGTCAGGGCTGCGGTGACGGTTGCCAGTCTCCTGGGTATCAGCGAACAGGTAATCGGCGTTACGGTAGTGGCGTTTGGTACCTCGTTGCCCGAACTTGCCTCGGCAACGGTCGCGGCCTTCAGAAAAGAAGCTGACATTGCCGTGGGCACTGTGGTAGGATCAAATATTTTCAACATTCTTCTTGTGCTGGGTGCAACGTCGATTGTTCACGAACTGCCGGTAACCGGGTCCATGCTTTCGTTTGACATGCCAATCATGGCCCTTTTTGCCCTTGCCCTTTTTGTTATTATACTGTGGCGCAACCGGATAAGCCGTATTGCCGGAATACTGCTGTGCGCAGGTTATGCGGCCTTTGTGCTGCGCCAGGTTATGCAGACGCAATGATGCACCCATCAGCTAGAATCCACTACTGCTGGTTTGTCCTTGCCATGTCCGTATGCACGGTCTTTGCCTCGCTCGGGCTTGCGCGCTTCGGCTATTCAATGGTCCTGCCTTCCATGCAGGCTGGCCTTGGCCTCACAAACACCCAAGCGGGCGCGCTTGCCACTGCCAATCTGGCAGGCTACCTCATCATGTCAGCCATAGCCGGCGCTATTGCGCTCAGGTTCGGTGCGCGCGCCACTATTTCAGCCGGCCTGGCCCTTGCGGGCGCGTCCATGGTCCTCACAGGCCTTGCGCGCTCGTGGTCTGACGCGGCAGCGCTCCGTTTTGTGACCGGCACAGGCAGTGCGGCCGCAAACGTGGTGGTCATGGGCCTTATATCAGCCTGGTTTGGGCCGCAGCGTCGCGGCTTTGCCGCAGGCATTGCCGTTACCGGGTCGTCCTTTGCCCTTATCCTTCTCGGTAGCTGCGTGCCCCGTATTGTAACAGCCGCTGGCGCCGCAGGATGGCGCACAAGCTGGTTCCTCTTTGGCGCGGCCGCGCTTATGATAGCGATTTGCGCAGCTGTTGTGCTGCGCAACAAGCCCCAGGACCAGGGCCTTGCGCCGTTTTCCGGAGACAGCGCCCCAGCGGCTTGCCCGGCAGAAAAAGACACCCCTGCGCGGTTAGCGAGCGTCTATGTGTCAAAAACCGTATGGCGCCTGGGCCTGGTCTATGCCGCATTTGGTTTTTCGTATATCATTTACATGACCTTCTTTGCAAAATACCTCATTGCTGAGGCCCGCTATACCAGGGAAGCCGCGGGCAGGCTCTTCATGACCATGGGATGGTTCGCGCTTCTCTGCGGCGTCCTCTGGGGTTCGTTGTCTGACAAGGCCGGCCGCAAGCGAACGCTTGTGGCCCTTTTCCTGGTGCACGCTGTAGCGTTCGGCCTTTTTGCCGTGCGGCCAGCGCCAGCGGCGTTCATTGTCTCCGCGGTCCTCTTCGGCCTTTCAGCATGGAGCATCCCGGCAATAATGGCAGCAGCGTGCGGCGATGTCGTGGGTCCACGGCTCGCGCCCTCTGCCCTCGGGTTTATCACGCTATTTTTCGGCATAGGCCAGGCGTTCGGGCCCGCTGTTGCGGGCGCAATAGCGGACAGGACCGGCTCCTTCTCGCCGGCTTTTCTGCTTGCCGCGGGCGTGGCGCTTGCGGGCGCTGTCGCTGCCTCGTTCCTCAGGCCGCTCAGGCCTTCCGCGCGATAATAAGCCAATGCGCGCCCATTGACCCTATCACGGGTATGCGTGAATATATCCGGAAGAGCCCGGAGGCAACGCGGGCATACCCCTCCTCGGTCACGGAAAATGGCAGCCTGTTCAGTAGCAGGTAGAGCGTATGCAGAAAGGGAAATGAAGATTGAAATTCGACAACGAATCCGCTCTCTTCGAGGACCTTTCGTATTTCCGACTTTGAAAAGGCGGTATGATAATAATACAGGCTGTTGTCAGCGTTTCTCCATAGCACGGACCGCACAGGCAGCAGCGGCTCATACAAAAGGCCCGCCGCCTTTTCGAGTATCTTGAGGGGATTACACAGGTCTTCCCATAACATTTCATGCCGGTTGTCCGTAGAAAGAAGCAGCTTGCCGCCAGGCACAAGCGCGTTGCGCAGTTCGCCAAGCACAGCGAACGGGTCGAGCAGGTGTTCAAGCACCTCGGTGAAGCTAATGGCGCCGAGTGATCCTTTCTTGAAGGGCAGATGTTCGGCGCTGCCGATTACCGCATGGGGCCCGACTCTGCGTCTGAATTCGGGCATTCCCATGGATTGAAAGTCAAAACCAATGACATTCCTCCACCCGTGCAGGAATTCCTCGGACATGGTGCCATAGTGGCAGCCAACATCCACGACCGTGTTTCCCGTGAACCTTCCCGAACGCACAATAGACCTGATGATAAATTTCCTGGTACAGTGGATAGGGTTCACATCACGTATTGAGCGTTTCCCGAACAAGGCAATATCTTCCCGTTCGACCGCTGCTATCTTGTTGTCCTTATAAAAATGGTCGGATTCCCCGGCAATGTATTTCCGCAGAAGCGCGATTTCCATGGACAGCTTGAACCGCCGTCCCCTTCTGGCGACCCATAGGTCGGCAATCCACACCACAGCGGCAATGCATGCGATGAGAAAAACAGGCGCGCCAAAAATTAACCCTGCGGCAAGCGCGCATTCAATGCCAACAAGGTATCGCAGCCGCCAGGGGGACCATATACCAGGCCTGGAAAGCGCCTTTTTCTCAAGGTTGAATAGGAATTCCGGCGTTACGGTGAATCTTTTTTTAATTTTCATGGGGTTTTAGAAAATAAGTAATAATGCTGTTAATATCTAGCTGGAACTTGTTTAATAAAATTGGTCAATGTTGACAGCTTCGACGAGATAACCATCCTGAAGCTAAAAGACAAAAAATTATTGGCCAAAGTGAACATGGTAACAGCAAAAGCCAAGGAATCAATTCTAAAAATCCATAAAAACGTCAACTCGAAAACAATGCGTTAAAACTGCTAATAAAAAAACCGTTTCTCAGAGGGAAAGTGCTGATAAAAAAAGGGCTTACATGTTACTGCAAGCCCTTCTCTATTTATACCCCAATCAGGATTTGAACCTGAGACTCTTTCCTTAAAAAGGAAATACTCTACCAACTGAGTTATTGGGGCTCTAATTCAAAGTCCTTTAAAATAAAAAAAACATATCCCCCAATTCAATTATCTTTTTGACTTGCACCGGTTCCCTGCCATTTAAGATATTTTAATACCTTGATTTAAAACAACCTGCGTCAAAATAAGGGCACCCTATGGCAAAAGAAGGTCTTCCTATCCTCGCGGTTGTACTGCTGATTTTTCTCGCTTTTCTTTTCCTCTTCTTAAAAACCGAATCAACCGTGGTCTCTGGTTTCATGATTTTATCAGGCATATTCACACTCTTCACGCTCTTCTTCTTCAGAGACCCTGAGAGAAACATCCCCAGGGAAGGGCAGAATGTGCTTGTGTCCGCAGCTGACGGAAAAATCGTGGAGATAAAGGAAATTGACTGCGAATACCTGGGCGGAAAAGCGCGGCAAATATCCACCTTTCTTTCAGTCTTCAATGTGCACGTAAACCGCATACCTGAAAAAGGCACAATCGAGTTATACAAATACTATCCGGGAAAGTTCCTTGCCGCATGGGACCACAAGGCATCACTCGAAAATGAACAGACCCACGTGGGAATAAACTGCGGCACATACAAAATCCTGGTAAAACAGATCGCAGGCCTTATTGCCCGCCGCGTTATCTGCAAGGCGCGCGAAGGCGTGGTATACAACCGGGGAGACCGCTTTGGCCTTATCAGGTTTGGGTCGCGCACCGATGTTATCTGCCCGCTCGATTTCACGGTAAAGGTGAAGATCGGCGATGTGGTAAAAGGCGGCGAATCCATACTCGCGATAAAAGAAACCCCATGAACATCAGAAAGTATAAAATCGCCATTCCCAGCATGCTGACCAGCATCAGCATTCTTGCGGGCATCATGGCCATTTTCATCTGCATCGACGGAACCAGGGAAAATTACAGCCTGGCCTGCTGGCTCATTATTATGGCTGCGGTCATCGACGGGCTTGACGGCAAGGTAGCGCGCCTTACCCGCACCTCAAGCGAATTTGGCATACAGTTCGACTCCATCGCGGATGTCATCACCTTTGGGGCAGCAGCCACCGCGGTGCTGTTCAGGTCAATCTTTCTCGACCGGGTGGGATCAAACCCCATCTTCTACGTCTTTCCAGTCATCTTCCTGATCTGCGGCGCTGTGCGGCTCGCGCGATTCAACATCACCGCAACCACGGGAAAAAAAACCGGCTTCACGGGCCTGCCCATTCCCACGGCAGCGGGCGCGCTCATGTCCCTGCTGCTCATTTTCACCTGGATGGACAATGCCGGCAATGGCGCGTGGCTTGCCGCGTGGTTGGCACACAAAGGCATTGCGGTACCCGATGACCTGAAACTCCGCATCACCATCGGCTATCTTGTCGTGGTCTCTTTCCTCATGGTATCGCTGGTAAAATACCCCACGTCGTTTGGTTTCTTTTTCAACGATATCCGCGGCCACAAAATACGGTCTTTTATTAACGCGCTGCTCGTTGTTATCCTGTTTATATATCCCAGCGTCACCTTTTTCCTTGTATCGGTCTTCTATATAGCGTACGGATTCGCAACCAGCACGCAGGACCCGGTCCAGGACAATGGCGAAACCGAAAAACTGACTATTGACGTTCAATAAACAAAGGGTGGTTCATGTACAGAGCAAAAGTCGTTGTTACCTTGAAAAAAAGCGTCATGGATCCGCAGGGCGCCACCATTCGCAGCGCGCTTGAGTCGCTGGGCTATAGCGGGGTCGATAATGTGCGCATGGGAAAATTTTTGGAAATCGACATTGCGGAAACCACCCGGGACAAGGCCGAGAAAAAACTCGACGACATGTGCGGCCGGCTGCTGTCCAACCCTGTGATCGAAAACTACACTTTTGAAATGGAAGAACTGAAATGAAATTCGGCATTGTCACCTTTCCCGGGTCAAACTGCGACCACGACTGCTACTCTGTTACGCGCGACGTACTCGGCGCAGAGGCTGAATACCTCTGGTACAAGGAACGCGACCTTAAGGGCAGCGACTGTATCATCCTTCCGGGCGGATTTTCGTACGGCGACTATCTCCGGTGCGGCGCCATTGCCAAGTTCGCGCCCATCATGACCGAGGTGATCGCCTTTGCGGAAAAGGGCGGCCCTGTGGTGGGCATCTGCAACGGCTTCCAGATACTGGTCGAATCAGGCCTGCTTCCAGGAGCGCTCATCAAAAACAAAAATGTCAAATTCATCTGTAAAAACGTGCGCCTCCGGGTCGAGACCGCCACCCGTTTCACCAGCGGTTATACCGCGGGCCAGGTGATCACCGTGCCCATTGCCCATGGCGAAGGCGCCTATTTCGCGGACACTGAGACCATTGAAAAGCTCGAAAACGAGGGATGCGTGGTGTTCAGGTACTGTTCGGTCGACGGCCGGGTGGTGGATGAGGCAAACCCCAACGGGTCAATCAATAATATCGCGGGCATCAGAAACAGCGCAGGAAACGTGCTGGGCATGATGCCGCATCCTGAACGCTGTTCCGAAGAGGTACTCGGAAACGCGGATGGCGCAATCCTCTTCAGATCTATCATGGAAAACATAGGGCCATCATGAACGAAAAATCCCTGGGAACGCTTGTTCTTGTTGTTGTCGTGGGACTTATTATTGGCTCGGTGCTGGGCCAGGTGGTGGGCAATCTGCTTCCCGACTCCACGCCCAGGACCTTTCTCCTGGGATCATACTCGCCAAGCTTCGGTTTTGACAACGACACCTTCCTTATCGACCTGTATGTCATTAAAATAAAAATGGGGCTCAAATTCACATTCAATATCATGGGGTTGATTGGCCTTGCCATAAGTGTGTACCTTTTCAGATGGTATAAATGACCTCTCGTGCACATACTATGCGGTGTTTTTTTAGTTTCAGTATAACGTGCCTGCTGTTCCTTGCCCCCCTGCCCGTCTTGTCAATGCAGTTCGAGGCCAGTATTGATAAAAACAAGATGACCCTTGATGAGGACGTCACGGTCACCATCCAGGTCTCGGGCGAGGATGTGCAGGACAATGTTCCCTTTCCCGCAATCCAGGAAAGCCCTGACTTCAAGTTCGTGAACAAGAACAACTACCAGAACAGCTCCCAGAACATCACGGTCATCAACGGCAGGTTCAAAAAAAGCATTGTACGTACCGTCACCTTCCAGTTCGTGTTCAAGCCAGTGCGCATAGGCGAATGCCAGCTTCCCTCGTTCGCGTTCAATTACAACAACACGCAGAAAAATTTCGCCGGGTCAAAAATCCAAGTGTTAAAAGAAAGCCCGGAAAGCGCTGACATCGACTTTTTCTTCACCTTCAGCAAAAACAAGCTCTTTGTGAACGAACAGATGGTGCTCACCGCGGTGCTGCGCAAAAAAGCCGGGTCAGCGGTCAACCAGATCAAGCGGCCCGAGATTGAAAAAAACCTCTCCCGTTATTTCTGGATGAAGCCCGTGACCGACAAGGTTGAGGGAAAAATTGAGAGTGTAAACGGCCAGAACTACGAGGTCTACCGGATCAGCTTCATCGCCTTCCCGGTGCTGGCGGGGACCATTAAAATTCCCTCCGTGCCCCTCGAATACACGGTGGTGGAACGGAGGCGCCAGCAAAACCGCGACCCCTTCTTCAACGACGCTTTTTTCAATTCGTTTTTTGACAACGCGACCACCAAAACAAAGACCAAGTACTCGTCCCCGGTAACGCTCGAGGTAAAGGACCTCCCTTCGCTGCGCAAGCCCGCGGACTTCCAGGGTGCCGTGGGCGTATTTTCAATCGCCGCAATGGTTGATAAAACAAACATTAAGGCGGGCGAGGCGTTAAACCTCAAGGTGACGGTCTCGGGCAGGGGAAACGAAAAGAGCTTTAACGCCGTGCACATCAAAAACATCGACCGGTTTGAGGTCTTTGACCCGGAGATCACCGCAACCGCCGATGTAAAAGGCGGAGAGGTGCGGATAACCAAGATATTCAAATACGTGCTCATTCCCCAGGTCGAGGGCGCCTACAGCATTGGCCCCATCACCCTCTACTATTTCAATCCTGACCGCGGCGTGTACGACAGCGCCCAGACCGAAATCGCGATCTCGGTAAAGCCGGGAAAGGTCTCGCGGACCAGCGGCGAGCGCTACCTGTCAAAGGAGGAGATAAAACTGGTTGGCAAGGACATCCAGTACATCAAGACCAGCGCCGGCCGTCTCACCGACCAGTCAAAACGGCTCTACCGCGAGCCGCTTTTCGCCCTGCTCACGGTTTTTCCCTTCCTTTTCACACTCGTCTTTGCCCTGGTGCAGCGCCAGCGCGAACGGCTCGAGACCGACATTGAGTATGCGCGCATGAAAAAGGCCCGGAAAAAGGCCGCGCGCCTGCTCGCGGGCGCGGAAACGCAGGTGGCCCATTCAGCGGGCGGAGAGTTCTTCGCCACCATCAATAAATCGCTCTCGGGATATATTGCGGACAAGCTCAACCTTGCCGCGGCCGGCCTTACCAACGACATGATCAGGGAGACGCTGTTGAAACGGGGGGTTGGGAACGTTGCTGTGGATGAAGTGCTCGGCTTCTTTAATGAATGTGATCTCTACCGCTTTGGCAGCATGAGCGCCAGTGAGACCGAGCGACGCGCCCAGTACCGGAAAGCCGAGGCCCTCATTACCCGGCTTGAAAAGGAGCTGAAATAACATGCGATACGCCGCGTATTGCGCCTTGGTTCTGGCTGCGCTGGCAACAGCGCCCTGCATGGCCGCGACTGACCTGGGGCTCGAATATTTCTCCAGGGGCAACTCGTTCTACGAAAAGACGCTGTACGACTCCGCTTTTGCCTGCTATGACAAAATCCTCTCCATGGGCCTGCACAACGCCAGCGTCTATTATAACATTGGCAATGCCTTGTACCGGAAAAAGGAGATTGGCCGGGCCATCCTCAATTTTGAACGCGCCAGCCTGCTCGATCCTTCTGACCGCGACATTGCGGCGAACCTCAGGTTCGCCTACATGGCAACGGTTGATAAAATACCTCCGCGTGAAATTGGCTTTTTCGCGGCCGCCATCCTGAAACTCCATACCATGTTTAGCATCAGGACGCAGACCCTGCTCTTCCTAGCCCTGCTCTACCTGACCACGCTCTTTTTCCTGGTGTTCCGGTATGCCCATCCCCGTTTCAGGAACATGTCCCTTACTCTGTGCATTGTGTGCGGCGCCCTCTTTGCCATGCTGTCAGCATCCTTCTTCACAAAGATATACCGGGAAAACACGGTAAAAGACGCCATTGTGCTTGTTGATAAGCTGAACGCGCGCAACGCGCCCGACGGCGACCAGGTGCTTTTCTCGGTCCACGAAGGCGCCAAGTTCACCCTGGTCCGCAAGGTGGGCGGCTGGTACTACGCCGCGCTCGACAATGGCGTGGCCGGATGGATACCCGAAGATGAAATCGGGGTCGTTGAAATAGAATGACCGCTCCCCGCATCCAAAACGAGCTCTCCTGGTCAGCCTCGCGCGCCGATATTTTCAACCGCTGCAAACGCGAATACTATTACTCCTATTATGGTTCGTTCGGCGGATGGGACCGGAACGCCCTGCCCGAAAAACGGGAGCTCTATATACTGAAAAACACGCGTAACCGGTATGCCTGGATGGGCGATGTGGTGCACCAGACCCTTGAGCGGTTTCTGACTGATTTCCAGAATAATAAAAAACTTTCGCGCGAAGAACTGACCGCGCTTGCTGACGCGCGCATGCGGAGCGAATACCGCGACTCGCTTGAGCAGCGCTATCGCGAGCGGCCCGGAAGCATCAAGGGGCTGGTGGAGCATGAGAATACTATGACCATTGACAAGGGCCAATGGCGCGCCATTCACGAAAACGTGGTTACCTGCACGGGAAATTTCTTTTTCACCGATTTTTACAGGGACATTATTGAAAACAAGATTGGCACTATCAAGCGCATGGAAAAACTCGACCATTTCATGTTTCGGGACGTGAAGGTCTATGCCAAGCCCGATGTTGCCTATGTGCAGGACGATAGACTCACTATTCTTGACTGGAAAACCGGCAAGCAGGCGGATGAGCACGAGTTTCAGCTCTATTACTATGTTCTCTACGGCGTGCACAAGCTCGGGGTTGCACTCGATTGCATTGACGCCAGTATTGTGTACCTGAAAGACAATAAGGTAAGTAAAGTGATCATTGAGCCTGACAATGCACAGAGGGCGCTCGCATACATTGACCGCACCCACGCTGCCATGGAAGAACTCATTGATCCTGACCACCCTGACCTCATGGACATTGAGCGTTGCCCGCCCTGTCTAGCCGCAGCCACCTGCCGGCTCTGCAGGTTCTGGAAAAAATGCCACTCCGGGCCTGCGGACCAGTCGCATCTTTCCGGCGGCTCAGAGGCCGCCGGTTAATCAATGTGTTATTTTCTATAAATCGAGGCCAGTGACGGCCTCGTAATATTATTTACCGGTTTGTTTTCGAGCCGTCTGGCTCGATCTTTAAAACAAAAAATGATGGTCAACAGGCAGCCTCTGTGCTGCCTGCTGGCCCCAACGAGCGGCCTTGCAATTTTCGTTAGAAAAGTCTTCGGGAATTTCCTCTTTTTCGCATTGTTCCGCTTCGTGCTCAACTATTATTTTCTTGTTCATGCCTGCTATTCTTTCACTTTGCATCCTTGTCTTCTCTGTCATGCTGGAGCCGCTTGAGGCGCAGGTCCTTTTTTACGAAGATTTCGAAAACACGGACGTCAGTCTTTCGTGGGAGCAACCTGAAGGCCCAAAACCGTGGCTTACCTTGTCAGAAAAGAGCGCATTTTCAGGGACCCGCGGTGTCAATATCACAAATGGCGAAAGTCACATGGCGCGGCGTAACCTGATGTGGCCCGTTGCCTCGTCGGCCTGCACGGCCGGGGTCTATCTGGCTTTTCGGTGCAGGTTCAACGCGCCCGGCCTTGGCGATACGGCTGGCGCACTAGAACGTTTTCCCCTGGTACATTGGGAAATTACCGCGGGAAACAGCAAGTTCAGTAACCCCACGCTGCTGGTGGTTCAGAACAGCCAGGGCAATCCCTGCTTTCGCATGCTGTCACGAAACCATAAAAGCGCGGAACCTGTGACGACCGGAGACACACCGCTTACAACCGTGACTCCGGATACGTGGTATTCGCTTGGCATCTATGTCCGGCTCAACGGCGCTGCGCTTATCGACTCCCTGTTCATAAACGGACAATGCGCGGGCGCGGCGAACATTGCGCTTGAGCAGGCGCCCCTGTTTCTGAATTATATCTCCTTTGGATTCAACAGAAAATCGAGCCTTCCCCTGAACAGCGTTGACATTGACGATATTATTCTCACGCGTACGCGGACCGACCCCTTTCTTCCCTATCGGGTGGTCCGCAGACCAGCCGCCTTTGAGTATGTTGGTTCACCTCCTGTCAAATTCGAAATTCAACCGGACGCCATACCCGAAGGTTCACGTTCAATTCTCGTACATATATTACAGGATCACGCATGTATTGCCCAGAGCGTGTGCGCCATTGATTCACTAGTGACCTTTGACAATGTACTTGCCCCTCATATACCCTACACCTATTGCCTGATTTTCCAGGGAGGCGAATGCAGGTTTCCTGAACAGCGGGGCGGTCCCTTTATGATCGCCGAACACGCAGAGGAGGAAGAAACGCGGTCTTTTGGCGCAGGCACAATCCGGTTTGTGTTGCCGCACGCCAATGCTGGCCGGGTGATGGCGGGCGATACGCTTTTGGTGGAACTTTCCTTTGAACCGCAGAAAGATGGGACCTGTTTTATTGATCTGAACATAGGATCGGTGAAGTTCTCCGAATCGCGGCACGAACGGTTCGGCGTGTATGATCCGGGAAAAAACCTGGTTTTCAGTCTCTGCAAACAGGACCTGGTCTATGGTAAGTACCAGGAAGGGACCAACCAGTTGAAAGCGGTCTCTCTTGTCGATACAGGAAGCGAGTATCCCTTTAATTTCATAGATGCCGGAGGATATTCGTTTGATCAGCGCAAAGGGAATGCGCGCTTTCCCTTTGTCATAACCCGGGACATGGAGCCTGGCATATGGACCATACGCGCGTATCTGGTGAACGAACACACGGGTCTGCGCCTTTCGTTCAATTCCCTCTTCTTTACTGTTGGCCGCCCTCTTTTTTCAGCAACGCACGTGCTGTTGGTCCTTTTCTGTGTGTGCGGCGCAATTGTTATACGTGTCCTTCTTCGCCGCAGGCAACGCAAAAACGAGCCGCCTTCCTCATCGTGGCTTTCCGTGGCTGATTCCATCGAAGAATTGATCATACAGACGTATAGAGATACAAATCTTTCGAACAACACCATTGCCCAACACGTGAATTTGAGCACCCCCAAGGTTACTGAAATATACCAACGGGTAAAAGGAAAAACACCTGTGCAGCATATCCGGGAGATACGGCTCGAAAAAGCGGGTTTGCTGCTTAAAACCACCATGAAATCCGTTTCTGAAATAGCGTATGAGGCCGGCTTTTCAGATCCGGTCGTTTTTCAACGCAACTTCAAGAAACACAAAGGGTTAACCCCTGGCCAGTATCGGGATAAAAAATCTGATTAATAAAAAGTCTCTTTTATTTTAAAATAGTCTCATCTGTTTTCATATAATCTGCTGTTTTATTTCCATTATCATTGTTTTAAAATTTCCCTGAAATTATATTTGCATTTAATAGTAGGGAGGTAAATGATGAAAACAGTGATCCGTGTTCTGGCACTGGCCGGTTTCTTCTCGGTTTCCCAGGGTTATGTTGTTGATTCCCTGTTGTTTGGCGATGATTTCGATGGTGCTCTTGAGAACTGGGTGTGCGAAACCGTCATCGGCGGCAGCGTGAACATCGTAAGCGGGGTTGTTGATATTGACGACAATGGCGGCACCGCGGTCTGGTATAAATATCCACTGTCCGACAGCATTGCCATTGAATACAGCGCCCGCTGCTTAAGTGATGGCGCAAATTTGACTGATCTGAACTGTTTCTGGATGGCGCGCGACCGCGAAAGTACGCCTGTATTGTCGTTGGATAGCGCTTCGTTTTTCAATGCCGGCCGCACAGGCCTGTGGGCCACCTATCATTCGCTTGAGGCGTATTACTTCGGCTATGGCGCAAATCTCAACACCACGTTTAACCTGCGCCGGTATTATGACCCAAACGCTCTTCCAACAGAAGTGCTGAGCATGCCGCGCGATGGTCACCGGGTCATTATTGCCAGCGACAACCAGACAGGCCTCATCACTGCGGGAACGTGGTACCGCTTCAAGGTGGTATATTTTAAGGGTCTCATAGAGGTATGGGTAAACAATGTCAAACAATTTACCTATACTGAACAATCGTATGACGTGCCGTATAATCGCGGGTATTTTGGATTCCGTACCACCTATTCTGTCCATGCGCAGTTCGATTCTGTGCGCATCTTCCTGCTGAAAACAAGTTCAGCGAGCATAGACGACCACGGCATGAGAAACACCAAAGAGCAGGGGATCAAATGTTCTCCTAACCCGTTTAATCCAATGACAAAAATAACAATTCCGAATTTAATATTACAAAATACGAATGAAGAATTTAAAATATTTGACATACGGGGTAAACTGGTTAAGGACCTGACACCGGAAATTCGCTCGCCTCGCGTCGCCGCAGGCGAAGCGGGTAATTCCATTACCTGGGACGCCTCGGCCCTGCCATCGGGCGCTTATATAATAAAAGCCCAGGCCGGTGCAAACGTGCTCACAAAAAAAGTAATTCTGGCGCGGTAATTGCGTTAATCCATGGCATGAGCCCAACCGAAAAGGAGCACACAATGAGAAAGATATTCCTCATGTTTTTTTGTCTTTCTATGTTAAGCGGTTTGGCATTTTCTCAAAACAACACCAAACAACTGCTTAAGGGCCGCTACTTGAACGTTGTGGGCGGATTTGACGTTCCCAATGTGCGAATTGATAATATGAACCTGATCTGGAGCCGTCTGCAGATCGACAAGCTGCCTGGAACAAACACATGGGCCATCAGCCATCCATCCGGGTATGTGCTGGAACTGATTGAACCCGAGAGCCTCGGGGTGGTGGGAGAACCCTGGCCCGCAATGACAGAGGGCCGGCGCCAAGCTGCTTTTACTTCCGTGGATAAGATTAGTCCCCAAGGTGTGTTCTGGCTGAACCAGAACGAACTGCTGACTTCTGGCCGTAGATCATACCGCGGGCCGTTCGAACCTAACTGGATGGCTAGAATCAATATTCAAACCGGCGAGGAAATTCTTTACACCATAACATCTGAAGAGAATGAAGAGGGCCCTAATTTCCATATGATGCAGGGACTGGGAGCGGGTTTTGTGCGGATCAGCGATACTGCCTGGGCCGCGACTTATGCAAACGGCAACGCCTTCCTTCTTGGCCGTGGAGGCTACGACGTACTCGGTTCACCGCTTGGCCCTGCCTTGGGGGTCTGGAACATTGATGAGCCTCACGCAAGATATCTGCTCGATTTTCCCATGGATCATCCTCTTCGACGGGATCCTTACTATACCTATGCTGGCGGGGAAGCGCAGCAGCTCCTCATGTGGAAGGACCCGGATTCAAACGGGGGCTTCTGGCAGGCCGGGGACGTAGGCGGTTTGGCATTTATCAACCACCCGCAAGTCAAAGGTATTGTGGCAACCCACAATCATGGCCGGGGCCTGCACGACTATCGCGCCCAGGGAGACGGGGGTAGTGGAAGTTTTTTTCTTGTTCTTGATCCAGCCGTGTTTTACAGCACTGAAAGCAGCGGAGGCAACCGCGGCGACCATGAAAGCGATACCAGTCTGGCACACTACCCCAAGGGCGTGTATGCGAGAGTTGGCCACATTTTTGACCCTGACCATCTTGCAGAGGTGGCCCAGGGTACTCGGCAGCCCTGGGAGTGTCCTTCCGAGCGTTTTGAATGGCCGCGCGCGGGCATCGAATGGAACGAGCAAGACAGGCCTACCCTGCTGGGCGCCGTGTATTGGGACAATGAGCGCCAATTGCTCTGGCTGGCCTTGGGCATGCCTGTGGTAAAACTGGTCGCTTACGAGATTGTCGTGGACGACAGCCGTCCAGAGGAACCGATGCGCCTGCCCGAGAGCTGGCTGGATAACGAGAAAAACCTGGTTCAGGCGGATATTACGGCAGATGATGTAATACAGGTTACCCCGAATCCGTTCAACCCGAGCACGGTGATAACCATCAATGCGGCATCTGCGCCGCAATTGAGGATATACAATATTCAGGGAACATGCGTCGCTTCTTTCCACCCCGGCGCGATTGCGTCTGGAGATACGTATTCCAGCCTGCACGGCAACGCACAGATAAAGACCGCATACACGTGGCGCGCCGCCGGCCAAGCGTCCGGTCTCTATATCGTCCATGCGGTTGTACATAAGCGTGTTTATACAAAACGAATAATATTTGAGAAATAATTCCTTAGTGGAGGCAAATATGCATACGAAGTTCCTGGTTCCAGTCGTACTGTTTTCCATTTATGGATTCGTTGCCGGGGCTGCTCCGGATAGCCTGACCGCAGTCCATAGACATGGTCAAACTTTTTTAACCTGGAAAGATGTTCCAGGCGCCACTGCATACCGGATTTATAGAGCTGGAGGAGCAATGTCTCCCGCGGACCTGATTGTGGCGAACCGAATTGCGGAAATTCAAAGCGGTTCTTCAAAAATCGGATACTGGGACATCACCCAAATAAAAGGAACCGCGGTCCGGGACTTCACCACGGCCATCGGTTCTGATTTTTACCGTATCGATGATCTGGGAACGCCTTTGAACGATTCAAATGAACTGTTTGTATGGACCACCCAGGAATCAGGCGGCGGCGCCTTCCACTATACCGTTACGGCCGTAACCGGCGCTTCCGAGGATGCTTCCATCGGCGCTGGAAACCGCGTTGGGCCTGTTTCTGAAAATGAATGCGTCATGATTTGGCCCGTGGAACAGGCCCGCACCGCCGACCAGTCGGGCCACGTATTCATGATGTGGATGCCCTATGACAAATGGGCCCTTGATTTTCAGGGATATGCCTATCCCATATACCTGGCCGCAAAACCGGAATTTATTGGACAAAAGAAAAAGGTGGTCCTGCACATGCATGGCGCGAGCGCCTATTTCAACGCATGGATGAATGACGGTTCCACCATTAAAACCGCTGTCGAGGCCCTTGCGTCCGACTATCTCATGGTCATTGCCGATGACCCGGGCATGTCCTGGCATTTCGGGTTTGCAGACACCAAGCAGAACGGCGTCAACACCATTGCCGATGGCAGTGTGGTTAAAAACTACACTCAATACCGTAACTGGTGCATGATACGCTGGCTCATCTCGGGTCAGGCACCGTGGCTTGGCGACAGCAACGAAGTGGCGGCGCTAGGCCATTCCATGGGAGGCACGGGCTCCATGACCTTTGCCATCCAGCATCCCGAGATATTCGCCTATGTGGAGTATGCTTCCGAGGGGATCAACAACTGGCTCATGGACCCGCCCTACCGGGCAGACGGCTGGGCAAAAAATTTCGCCTACTGCATAGGAAGCGAGGACCAGGACCTGGAATATCGGGACCTTATCAGCAAGGATAAGCTGATTGACAACCAGGATATGGGCATGCGCGCCTGGGCATGGCTCTCAATGCGCGACAGCGTTACCCTGGCATACAGGAACCGGGACGATCTGCCCTTTCTCAATTTTTGTCATGGTACGCAGGACGGATCTATAGACTGGGAACCACAGGGCCTGCCGGTGTGGCAAGACCACAATGCCAACCCGTTTGCGGCCAACCTGTTTCCTTATTCGGGCTGCTGGGTAAACAGGGGCCATTCGAGTCAGGGCGCCAAGGGCGCCAACCCCAGCGGATATGTGCCAAAAAACCATTTTGTACTGGCCTTGAAAAATGCCTCCTCTGACGATCAGCTCAATCCAGCATGCGATGCCGTGTCCTGCGCGGACAGCGGTCAGTTCAATGCGCGTATTCTCTGGTCAACGGAGCGGACAACCATTAACGAACCGCCAGTAGATAGCCCCGATGAATTCAGCACAACAATCAAGCTCGATACAAAAACCATTTATTACCTCCCGGTATACGGCGGATCTGGAACCGAGACTGTGGACATAACGCCAAGGCGGCTCCAGCAATTCCCGCGCATTCCGTATGCGGAGTATGACTGGCAGAACATTCCAGCCGGAGGCGGTGCTCCAGTGCAGAACGGAACTGCTATTGCTGATCAATACGGCATGTTTACCATTGAGGGTTTTCGATTCAGCGTTGCAGGAAACAAGCTGGTGGTTACAACTTCCAGTGCGGGCGCAACCGTCAATGCCGGTTTAGATGATCAGGAAGTCATGATCAAAACAAGTCCAAATCCGTTCAATCCGGTAGTGACAATAGCTGTCAGAAATCAGCAGGCAATTGGCAGCAAGACCATCGTGTTTGAAATATTCGACGTTCACGGAAACCTTGTTGCTAAACTGCCGGCTGTTAGTCCGGCCTGCGGCGGACTGCCTGCTGAAATAACCTGGAACGCGGCAGGAAAGGCTTCCGGTGTGTATATTGTCCGCGCTGTGGCAAAGAATCGCGTACATACTACCCGTATAATATATTCAAAATAAAAATCACGCTCGCCCGGCCGGCAACAAACCCCCTCTTGCGCCGGCCGGGTTTCCCCGTTTCCCGCATTGTTCTTACGTCCGCTGAACGATTATCTTCTTGGTCATGCACAATGCCCTTCCCCAGGCAAGCGAAACCCTGCACCAGATTTCGCTCAATACGCTCGCGGGGCTCCTTGTTCTTCTTGCCGCCATTACACTCTACGCGCTGCTGAAACATCGGACCAACAACAGGCTCCAGGAAATTATGGACCGCCTTATCCCGCGTTTTGAAGGGCTTATTGCCGCAGGCCGGGCAGGCGCCTTTGATCTTGCGCTCATTGCCGATGTACTGCAGCCAACGCATTATGATTTTTTCGAGCGCTTCTTGCGAAACAAGATCAGCCATCTCGAACCCGCTGATCTTTCGGTGGAACGAAGGCTGGCCAATATTTCAGGCTTTGTGTCATGGGTGAGGAAACGGGCGCAAGAAAAGAAAAAATGGCAGCAGGCCATTGCCCTGCGCACTCTCACCTATTTCCGCGACCCGGCCGACATTCCTCTTTTCAGGTCCATACTCGACACCTGGACCTTTTTTCCCTGCGCCTATGCAGCTGTCATAGGCCTTGGCCTGTGCAACGACACCCAGTCAATAGAACCAATCATCTGCCGGATCTCACGCACAAACAGTCCCAACCGCGATGTTCTGCTCACCGTGCTCAACCCGCTGGTAAAAGACGGGGCCGAGGAAATGCACCGGTTGCTCAAGTCAGGCAAACTGCACGAGGCAGCGGTGTGCGTGCTCATAGACCTGCTGCGCGAACACGGTTACCGGCCCGCTCACAACACGCTCGAAAGCCTGTTGGAAAAATCAGAAAGCGAAGAAATCCGCATCCACTGCATTGAAGCGCTCAGTGTTCTCGGCGATGCCGAGAGCGTGGATATCCTGATTCCCTTTTTAGTCGAGGACAATTTCAAGCTCCGGCTCAAAGCCATTAGCGCGGTTGCACGGTTGTTCGGCGGCCGCGCCCTTCCCTTTGTTGAAAAATACATCCGCGACATGAACTGGTGGGTAAAGCGGACTGCGGCAGAGGCCCTCTACCGCATGGGCAGCCAGGGCCAGGAACGGCTCGCCGCGATAGCCGCCGCGCCGGGCGACCAGGCCTCCATGATGGCCAAACTGATTCTTGCGGAGGCCGCGTGCGGCAGGCTGCGGGGGGAAATCAAGGGTGTATAACATGTTCCTGGAGTTCCTCTACTGGTTCAACTGGTTTATCCTTGGATATTTCATTCTTCTCAATGGCTTTTATTTTCTGCTGCTCATCATCTCCTCGTTCGCCGTGGCCCGGTACAACAAGGAATTCGTGGTGACCAAAGGCGTGAGACTGCCCATCACTTTTGTCAAGCCCTTTTCCATCCTGGTCCCGGCTTACAACGAGGCCTCGGTGATCGTGGAGGCGCTGCGCTCGTTTCTCTCTCTTGATTTTGAGGAATATGAGGTGATTGTGTGCAACGACGGGTCCAAGGACAACACACTCCAGGTGCTCATGGACGAATTCGCCCTGGTCCCTGTCGAAGGCGCCATAAAATACCGTTTCCCCTGCAAGCCCATTAAAACGGTCTATTTTTCAAAGACCCATTCGCGGCTCGTGGTGCTGGACAAAGAGAACGGCGGCAAGGCCGATGCCCAAAACGCGGGCGCCAATATCGCCCGGTATCCGTATATGGGCGCCGTGGACTCTGATTCGCTCCTCTCGTTTGACAGCATGCGTAAGCTCATGGCGCGCTTTTCCGCGTCGCCCGAGACCGTGGGCGTGGGCGGTATTGTTCGTATCAGCAACGGCAGCCGCATTGAAAACGGCCATGTGGTCGATGTGCGCCTGCCCACCTCACTGTTGGAAAACATCCAGGTGGTCGAATATTTGCGCGCCTTCCTGTATGGCCGCATGGGCTGGTCGCACCTCAATATATTAATGATTATTTCCGGCGCGTTCGGCGTGTTCCGCCAGGACGTGCTTGCGCGCGTGGGCGGGTGGAACAGCAAGGCATTGGGCGAAGATATTGACGTGGTGCTTAAGATCCACCGGCTCATCCACGAAAACAAGCTGCCCATGCGCCTCTCGTTTGCGCCCGATCCCGTGTGCTGGACCCAGGCGCCGGCAGACCTCAAGGGCCTGGGCGTGCAGCGCGATCGGTGGCAGCGCGGCCTCATGCAGACGCTCTTCTTGAATATCAGGTTGTTTTTCAATCCTCGCTACAAGCAGATTGGTATGCTGGGCTACCCTTATTTTTTCCTTTTTGAAATGCTGGGCGGCGTCTTTGAGTTCATTTCATATCCCATCATATTCGCCTGCTTTTTCTTTGGTATAGTAAACCTCAGCTTTTTCGTGCTCTTTATGAGCGTGGCCCTGATCTGGGGGCTTTGCATATCGTATATGTCCGTGGCGCTTGAAGAGGTCTCGTACCGCAGATACAGCAAAAAAGGCGATATTTTCAAACTCTTTGCCGCGGGCTTTTTTGAAAATTTCGGCTACCGCCAAATCCATTCATGGTGGCGCGTACGCGGGTTTTTCAAATACATATTCGGCATCAACTCAGGATGGGGCACCATTCAGCGCGCGCAGTTTAAGAAACGGACCGTCATCCAGGAGAACCCAATATCATAATGAAACCATACGCTTGTGTCCGGGTCCTCGTATTGTACGCTGCCATGCACTGGTCTGGGATGTTGCTTTTTGCTCAGCCTGTTGTTCCCACCTACGAAGATCGCATGACAGAGGCCCTTGAATTGCGGCGACAGGGCCATGCCGCCTTAGCGGAAAAACTGTACGACACTGTTTTGCGTGACAACCCCAAGGACGTTGACGCGCTGGTGGGCAGGGGCTTTTGCCGGCTTGGGGACCCGTCGCGGGCCCATGAGGCGCTCAATGACTTCAGGACAGCGGCCGCCCTTGCCCCGCGCTACGCGGACGCCTATATCGGCATGGCGCGCGCGTGCGAGCTCAAAGGCAAACGCTCCATGGCCACGGCGATCCTGAAAGACGGCATAAATGCCCTGGCAACGGACAGCGCGGCATCGCGGTATTTTGCGCATCTCTGCTGGGAAAACAGCTTTTTCCCCACTGCGCGCGCGGTTGACAAAGCTTTTAAGCCCGATCCTGGCCGCGCACTTATCGCACGGCCCTTTTCGGCCATGGCCGACGAGTCATACGACCGGCTGTTCAACGATGATACGTGGTGGGTGTCGAGTCTTGTGGTCCAGTACAAACCCAGGCCCGACCTGCAGGCGTGGGCAGCGGCAATGCCTGTGGGCAGATACCAGCGCACGGATTTTCTGGCAGGCGCTGGTGCGGCCTTCAGGTACGACAAGTTCCTCTCCCTGACCTACGAAGGCCTGTTCTCGGACAAGGCTGGTTTTTGTCCGGTCCAGAAGCATCGGCCCCTGGTCTTGTACGCACTGTTACGTTCCACAGTGCTTGGTCTTGGCGCTGACCTTTCCGCATATGCGGACGGTTGGGCGCGTCTTGGCAGGGCCGAGATCACCCAGTATGCGGGCGATTCGTATGCCCATTACGCGTTCATAGCCGGCAAGGACAATGTTGACCAGAATATTGTCGCGCATGTGGGCGACATGCAGTATGTGCGCGATGGAAAATTTGCCATTGGTTTTGGCGGTTCCTATGGTAACGAGACCGCTGACCTCGTGGGAAGCGAGTATACGCAGAGCCTTGTGCAGTCGATTTTCGCCTCATTTTCATTTGTTATAAATCCCCTGGTCGCACTACGGACAACGCTGGGCAGGGAATGGCGCGACCATGATTCCTTCAGGACCATGGTGAATGTGGGAACAACGGTGAATTTTTAGGCCCTGTCCTGTTTGGACATGTCAATAATGAAGGGGAAAAAAGTATATTTTCACCGTCAATGAAAAAAATTCTCCGGTTCCTTATCGCCCTCGCTGTTCCATGTCTTTGCGCAAACGTGACTGATGGACCTTTGTTTCTTGACGGTTTTGAAAACGCCAATCCCTTTGCCGGTTGGGAAATTATCTCCCCCGATCCTGTGGAAACATGGGCCCTGGTTGAGACCAGAACAGCGTCTTCCGGCGCAAAGTGCCTCCGGCTGGTTCCAGGAAACCTGCATATTCTGATCAAACGGACCCTTATGCCTGTCCATGCTGCCTCTGTGGCCAAAGGGTTCTATTTCTCATTCGATTTCAAGATAGACAAGGCCAGTATAACAGCCGGACCCAGCGGTCCTCTCTGGGGCACGCTCCTTTCATGCGTTATGTCCGGGTCTTGGCCATTGTATGGCAATCCAACGGTGCTTATCGAAAAACAAGGGTCTGATCTTTTCTTAAAAATGCTCATGCGCCAGAAGCACGGCGACATGCCGCTTACCATCCCGCCCGATCCCGTGGTACGCGTTGCACCGGATAGATGGCATGCGCTCTCAGTGTTTGTGAGCATACGGGATTCCGTGCTGATTGATTCGCTTTTCTATGATGACCGTTGCATAGGCGCTGGTACGCGCAGGTTCATAGTCATGCCGGCCATGATCGAGAAAATCGAATTGGGGCAAGAACGCAAAGATGGCCTGCCGGTTTCCTCAATTTGTTTTGATAATGTCAGCATATCAGCCAAGCGGACGGTAAACACACAACCCGCAAACCTGATGACACTGCGGCCGGATCGCGGCAACAACCCGGTATTCTCGGTTGGGGACACGCTGTATCTTGACTTTATCGTTAACCCAATGACACGGAATGATTATATTGACCTGAATTTCCGGTTGACGTCATTTGAGGGATCAAAATTAGACCGGTACGGGGTTTTGGATAAAAAAAGAAACCTTGTCTTTAGTTTGTATGATTCAGCGCGAGTCCCCTATAAAGACCAGGAAGGGCTCAATTCATGGGGCGCCGTCTCCAAGGACGCCATTGCTTTGCGTTCATATCCCTTTACAACGCTTCTCATGGACGCATACTATTTCAATCCGCGTAATGGAGAAGGGACCATTGCATTGCGTATTAACAAGGACTTTGAACCAGGGCGCTGGGAGATCAATGCCTGCATGGTGCATACAGGGCAAAGTAATGACGCGCAGGTCCTGCCGTCACTATCTTTTTATATAAAACCGCGTTATCCAAAATTGCGGCTGTTGATCGGCTTGGCGGCCGGCCTGATCAGCCTTGTTATTGTGTCAATGGTCTATACGAGACGCTCCGTGGTAAAAGACACCGCGTTAAAAGGGGACCTTAGCGACATTGTGCTGAAAATAGACGACTTTCTTGCCAACAACTACGCAAACAACGACCTATCGCATGAAGATATCGCGAAACATGTATTTTTAAGCAAACCGCACACAAATATGCTCTATAAGCGGTCCCAGGGCATATCACCCATGCAAAAATTACGTGATATCCGGATGCAAAAAGCCTGTGAATTGCTGCTTTCCACTGAAAAATCCATTTCCGACATTGGTTTTGCGGTTGGCTTTCAGGACCAGAACAATTTTCTGAGAAGTTTCAAAAAATCGATTGGTTTTTCACCAAGCGATTATCGAAAAACGAGGAAAAACCAGCCCAGGTAACATATCTTCTTATTTTTCAATGCATTACTATCAAAACAAGCTTTACCCGTAGCGTCCTTTTCATAGAAAATGCCGAAAATCTTAGAAAAAGCCGAACGATTCTTCATAAATGCTGAATCAATTGCAGTAAAATGCCTTTGCAACGAACCAGTTGGGAAATATATTATTAAAAAATAATCGCCATAACCCGCAAAAAGGAGGAGTGTATGAAATATGTACTCATGTGTTTCTTGGCTGTCAGCGCCATAACCGTTTTTTGCGCCACTTCCACGCGAAGCTTTACCAATAGTCCAAGCAGGGGTTCGGACCCGGCAACGCTGTCAAAATCCAGCAACACAATCACCGTGAACCTGTCCGCCATCCAGGACGCCCAGGTATACCGGGCCGTACTGAATCCATATGTCAATGTACACTGGCAGAACAACGGCTGCACGGCCAATGACGCCAGGGTTGTACTTACCAGCGGGGACACTGTCCGGCCAATGCCGCCCCGGTATCTTTCGTTTGACCTGACAGAAGCGGTGGCCGCCGCAATCGCGTCCGGGACCATTACCTTTACCCTTACCGGCATCCAGTGCATCCACTTGACAGACCTTATCTCGCTTGATGTTATGTGCGACAGAGCTGCTCCCGCGGCCATTGCCCAGGTAACAGGGACCGAGGCGCGGTTCAAGGACGGGGACGCCATGATCACGTTCCATGAAGTGAATCCCTTTTTTACCACGGACAGCGTTACCTGCACGGACGTGATCAATGCCAAGGCAGCCATGAGTGACCCAAAAGTGCGTTACCGGATCTACCGTTCAAACCAGCCATTGACAACTGAAGAGGCTATCCGGACAGCGACCTTTGTCGACGAAATAGGGCCGTTGTCAAATTGGAATCCCATGTTCTACGGCGACGGCAACTGCAACTGGTCATGGACCGCCTCAAAACTTCTCCAGATAGTCCCCCGGCTCCCCAAGGACGACCTGGTGCTGACCGATCCCGATGAAGGCATATATGTCAATCGATTCACCGGGACCGGCATTGAAACAGCGTATTATTTTGTGAGTCATTCGGTTGACGGAGCAGAGGACTTCTCGCTGTTAGAGAATGACCGCAATGCGGCCGGTCCTGTCGAGGAGTCAACTGGTCCTGGCATGGTCGTCAAACGTGTAGAGGAAAGTCCGGCTGTCTGGCAGTTTATCACCAATCCAACGCTGCATTATTACGTACGCTGGGAATGCCCGCCAACGTGCAACAAACCGAGTCAGGCGTACGATTATCTTGTGGCAATACCTTCATCCGGAATGAAGGCCAGCAATGGCCTCAGCGTGGCATTGCATTGTTGGGGAGCAAGCCTGCAAGAACCAGTGCCAGGATGGACCCCGGGCCTGACCGGGAGCAAAGGCTATCTCCTTCTTTCCACGAACCAGTGGCCGTATGACTGGTGGACCGCCTATAATGAAAATTACGAGACATTGAAAAACTTGGGCAAAGGATCGGTAAAGCCCTTTACCGAGGTCCGCATACTGTCCTTTCTCTATGATTTCGTCAAAGATGGCTATAGTATTGACATGAACCGGGTGACCCTGGGCGGCCAGTCAATGGGCGGGACAGGCACTTCCCTGTGGGGTCTGCGGAGCGGTCATATTTTTTCCATGTTGTTTTCCTATGTCGGCGTTCACAAGCCCTCTGAATCGCCTTCATTCACCTCTTCGTTCAAAGGTATTTTCGGGGATCCTGCTGTCTATACCTGTTATTACTCCAACGAAGCGCTGGAACGGTTCGGGTATCCGGTCATCCGGCCCCAAGACAGCGTATATGTGTGGGATTACTGGGACAATACGCAATGGCTGCGCGCGAACCCGACAACGGAGACCCCGTGGATAGCGTTGTCCAACGGCCTGAACGATGGACAAATCGGCTGGCCGCAAGCGACAAAAAATGAGGCTGCGCTGCGAGAGACCAAACGGCCCTATAACTTTCATTGGGACATGCAGGGCCACGGATGCCAGGTCCGGTATCCCGGGTCAGGGATTGTTGAATTCAAAAAGTACCAGTCCGTGCCTGTATTCTCAAATTGCTCATTTAATACCGATATCCCGCCCTCGGTCTCCGATACTACCGCGACCAACTCTAAAGGGGAGGTCAACAGGTATTTTGACTGGAAGGCGGACAGCATTGTCGATCAGACTGACCGCTGGGAAATAAGTCTCAAACTCGCGTATGTTGATAACGTCTATCCGCCAACACTGCCCCCGGCGGACTCATGCGCAGTAGACATTACCCCCCGCAAGCTGCAGGCCCTTGAGCATGGTCCTGGATCCACCTATTCCTGGGAACTGGCGCAGGGCGTAACAACGCTTGCAAACGGCACTGCGACAGCGGATTCAAACGGGCTGGTCACCATTCCGCAATTGTCAGTCACAAAAACATACCGTACCCTGAAACTTTCATGCATCCAGTGCACGGCCGGGGCCGGCAAGCCGCAAACACCGATGATGGAGTCTTATTCCCTTCGTAACGCGCCCAACCCGTTCAACCCGGGCACAGTGATAGAATTCGACGCGGGAAAGACAACGCAGAAGGTCACGGTTTCAGTATACGATCTTTCAGGCAAACTGATAAAAAAACTGGCGGACCAGAGACTGTCTGGAAAGCATTCCGTTTCCTGGAACGGCAAAGACATGCGCAACACTGATGCGGCAAGCGGTATCTATATCACCAGGATGAGCGTGGGCAACCGGGTGGTTGTGAACAGAATGGTCCTTGTCAGGTAACGCGACATCCACCCGAATCAGGCCCGGTGCGTCCCTAAAAACGCGCCGGGCTTTTTAAAAATCCACCATACACGCAAAAAATCCAAAAAATACCAAGGTGTTCGCTTTCAAAAGTAATCATTGATGCCGGAAAGAATATATATTTTAAAACAGTATGCGGGTCTCCAAAGTCTTCATTATTTCTTTCCCGTTGGTCCTGCTCATGCTTTTTCTCCCAATCATACGGCCACACCATGCATCCGCAGCCCCCTGCTTAACAAAACCGGTCAATGGAAGCGTGCTTTCAGCCTCGCTTGTACGCGTGGCCGTGGACGTTGACACGAATATGGATGCCGTCAAGAAAGTGACCTTCCTTGCCGGCTACTACAAATCACTCGATGTCCTCAAGATATACCGCTTTCCGGAACAACTGCCCGTGGATACCATCGGCATTGCTGAAAAATCGCCCTACGAGGTCTTGTGGGACATTTCCGGAATCCCTGATCAGGACCAATACCGCCTTTCATTCGGATTCGCTGTGGAATACAAGGATGGTGCAACATTCACGAAAGATATGCAATACGGTGTGGCAAAGGAGCAGTTTTATATCATCGACAGGAATCCGGTCCTGAAAGGCATTACCCTGAATTCATTGTTCATGGAACCGGCCCCTGTGGTCGACGGCGCGCTCAACGAATGGCGCACGTGCGATTCCGCTGTCTTTCACAACAATGACAACACCATCACCATCTGGTCGGCATGGGACCAGCAACGGCTCTTTTTTGCCGCACGCGTACTTGACGACACCCTGGTAGCATTGCCTCACCGTGATTTCTCGGTCAGCAGGAGTGGTGAACAGTTCCTGAGAAACTTCCTCTGGGACGGCGTGGAGTTTGACTTTGATTTTAACAACAATCACAGTGAATTCAAGGATTCTGGCGACGCGGAGATTTGTATTGGCGTTGATTCCTCGTTTGTGGGACGCAAAGACTACGTTGTCAATGGCGGGAACATTGAACGGTTCGGCGCCGGGATAGCGTATTGCGTCCAGCGGATGTCCGAAGGATACTGCGTTGAAGTGGCTGTCCCCTGGAAGGACGCGGGCGTGCGGCCCAACAACGGAAAGACCATTGGGTTCGATGTCATCAACAAGGACCGGGACGACACTGCGGGCTACGCGCTCTTTTCATCGTGGAGCGGAGTCCAGAGCTTCAACAGCGACAACCCCAGCGAATGGGGCAATCTCAAGCTGACCGGGAACAAAAAACCCTTCAAGGCCTTGCCCGTTGCGAGCATTGCCCTGTGCTTTTTATTGGCTGCCGTCCTTCTGGTTCTATGGAGGAAAAAGCCGGCAACAGCGCCTGCCGGAAACATGCCGGCAACAGCGTTCAGCCAGAGAGGCAGCGATGAGGACAGGATACGGATGATACGGGAGTATATTGAAGCGCATTACATGACCGAGGAATTCAACCTGAAACAGGCGGCTGACCATTTCAAGATGAATTATTCCTATTTCAGCACCCTTTTCAAGGATTTGCTGGGCCAGACGTTCCCGGATTATATTAACAAGAAACGCATTGAAAAGGCCAAGGGACTGCTGAGAACAACCAATGCGTCCATCACCCAGATCGCCCTGGACCTTGGGTTTAAGACCCCTTCCTATTTCAACAAGATATTCAAGGACCTGGAGGGCGTTACGCCCTCTGATTACCGGGGTTCCGGTATCCAGGGATAACTCTGATGAAAGCTATTGTTCCTGGTGCCCATATTCTCCAAGGCTGCACCCAAACCGTTTTTTAAAAAGCTTCCGGAAATTCGACGCGTCATCGAAACCCACCATTTCGTACACCTCGACGATCTTAAACTTTTTGCTGTCCAGCAATGTCTGGGCCTCCCGTAAACGCAATTCCGTCTGATACGCCTTGGGGCTTGCGCCGAAAAAGGCCTTGAATTTTGTTATGAAATATTCATAACTCATATAGCATTTCTTCGCAAGGCTTCTGAAATCGATTCGCCGAAAAAAATTCTTCTGGATATATTCTCGCGCATCTTCAAAATAAGTGAGATAATAATCTTTTTTATTATACGAAGGGAGTATTGGTACCGGGTAAAATCTAACCGCAAGAACGGATTTATTGTTCAGATAACTTATTGGCTCCGTTGAAAACCGGAAGAGTTTGCCCGGCGTGGAAACAAAAGAAATCAGCTGCGGCTCCTTTTCCTCCATTTCTTCTATGTTGAAAAGGGTCGGCCGGGTCTTAATGGTAAAAGCGTCAATGACCAGCGGTTTTGTATACACGTACAAGGAGATAAAGGAAGCGCGGGGCCCGAAAATAGGCTGCGTATCGTTGTAGCACACGGCAGGAACACCGTTCAGGTCAATGGTGAATTGGGCGCCAATACGCCGTAGAGTAATTTTGGTGCGTGAATTTTTACGGCCCATGTCCGCGCTGCCGGTGCATATCTCCACCATCCTCCGGTTAAATGCGTATAAGAACCGGTCCCGTATCTGCAAATCGAAATGATAGGCCAACTCGAACTTTGCCGAAACCGTTCCTCCGGAAAACAGATGATCAAAACCTATTGTCACGTCATTGTCAGACAGGTTCGCGAATTGCATGTCCACCTCAATGTCCTGCTCCGGGAAATTCACCGCTTTATTCAATAGGACAAGGGGGTTCCTGTGGGTTTCGCGATCGTCCCTTTCAAGCACTAGCCGGTTGCTCCGGCAGCGAACGTGGGCGTGGTTCGTTATAAAAATCTCTTTCAACAGCGCATCGGTCAGCGGGTCCTTTAAAAGATTATAAATGGTTTTCCACTCATGCCCTTTTCTTGCCGCGGTTTTTTTTATATAATCGACCTTTTTATGCGACATGAAAAGGTTGGCGGTTTTATATTCCGCGGGCAAAAGATCCGTGACCGGCTTGTCGGCGATCGCATCTTCGTTAACATAATTTAGCATGTCAAGAAACAGAAGGTTGTACGAGATTATCCTCATGTCCGGATCAAGAAAAATCACCGGGGTGTTTTCACTCCGGTAGAGCGTGGCGAACGTTTTGACAAGAGGAGCGGTATATGTCTGCGGAGAAAGCGTTATCAGAGTATACCGTTTGCCGGCGGCGCTAAACCATTGTGAAAACGAAAAAAGATAGATGCTCTCATTGTCCATGTTTCCCGGATGGCCGGCTTGCACGTACAGCTCCGGTGGGCACGGGGAAAGAGCCGTACCGCTTCGTGGGTTGAGATACCGGTTCGCTTCAAAACTTAAGGGGACCAGGAACTTGCCAAGCATCTGTCCATATATATCGCGTTCTTTGAACTTTTTCATTTCACCAGGGAGTGAAATTATTTTCCTGATTTTCCCATTTTTATCGACAATAAACTGGCCAATCGTTGGACTCTGGGGGAGCGTAAACCGGGTTTTCATATATATCGGGAGATGAATTGTTAAATAAATACCCTTGATCGTGTAATTTTTACCCTTATGATTTTACCTTTTCTATAATATATTATAATCGGAACCAGTGATGGAATGAGGACATGCAGCATCAACTATCATAAAAAATGTCCCTAGGAAAATAATGCCCGCGAAAAGGCCGGCAGCAGCGTCCGGTTTAACCCCATCCCCCCCCCAAACCGGGCGCTGCTGCTTTATGCACTAATGATACAGTATGTTGTTCTTGGAGGATACATATGAAAAAACAAGCGCTGTTATTCATCGCATGCGCCGCGCTTTCAATCCATGGTTTGGATTTTAGCGTATACACAACCATTGACCAGGAAACCAAGGATTCCCTGCGCGCTAACTGGCTCGCTAAATTCCCTGCGTCCGGCTATGTACATGGTAATGTGGCCACGTTTGGCGCAAGTGTAACAAACTCACGCGCCTTTTGGTGCCCTTTTCCAGGCAGCGCCACTGGCGTTGTTCCCAACACCAATGCGGAAAGCTACCTCATTGACAAGGACGATGACGCCAATTGCGCGGTCAACGGATATACTGTCGACGACGGGATATTGTGCCTTTCCGGCGCCATGAACACGTTAAAGCCCGAAGTCATCATCTGTAAATATGGCGGAAACGACATCTTTAAAAACAAGCTTTCCACTTTTCCACGCAGGTTCCGCCAGTATATTACAATAATTCTTTTAAAAGGCATCATTCCTATCATGAGCACTATAAACCCGGTCATGGATAACGGTATTGATCTTACGCCTGAGGTCCTGGCGGCAAATGATTCGGTGAGGGCTATCGCGCGGGAAAAGCACGTTGTTTTAGTGGATTACTGGCAGGCCTTCATGGATTATACAAACAACAATCCTTTCACAGCCACATGGTTTGGTGACCAGTATGTCCATCCTTCCGGCGGATGCAATCTGACCGATACCGCGACCCCCGCGTGCGGATATGGGATCAGAAACGCCGTGTCGTGGCATGCGGTAAATAAAGTCTACCGAATCATCGTAGAAAATGGCACGCCTGATCACGTGGGACTTGAACAGCAAGCCGCACGCTCCGGAGGCTTCATACATGCGCTTGAAGCATATCCAAATCCGTTCAATGCGAACACGGTAATAACAATGACGAATGACGAATTATCAGACATAGCGGGAATGAATCCTGAATTGAAGATATATAATATACGGGGCAAGATGGTCGCTGATTTATCATCGAATACTCGTAATCCGAAATTCATAATTCATAATTCTTTTAAATGGAACGCTTCGAATTTCCCAAGCGGGGTCTATACGATACGGGCCAAAAAGGGGAACACGATTGCATCGAAAAACATATTCCTGATAAAATGACGATAGACCTGGTTCTTAAAAAAGGGGGTACTGCAATGTCAGTTATTAAATCAATGATCTGCATTATAAGTCTTACCAGCATCGCTTTTGGATATTTTCCTACGGATTATACCGGATACGAGATGATTGAATTGCGCAACACAAAACAGGCCTGGCTCAGCAGCGCTTCCGCGGAGCAGTCTGGAAATCTTTGGCCGTCTTTTACATTTTACAAGTTTAATGTTTCGCATCTCCTGCTCATGGACTGGGATGTCTCATCTCTACCGCCGTTTGAGGAAATAGCCGGGGTTCAGATGGTTTTTGGCGAAGATGAAAGATGGCTAACAACAGTCTCGGGTATTTATTATAATTGCGTACGATCCGACAGCGATTGGACGCAGGCATCGGGTTCCGCGTTTACAGTTTCCGCACCGCACGGAGAACCAAGTTATTTATTTTGTCAAAGTCCTGATGTGCCATGGGCTGCCAGCGCTGCGAACCTAAAGGAATTGTTGATGGCATCAGACACCTACAGGCCATTGGAAAACAATAGGGCCAATGAATTTCATGCATCAGGAGTCTGCCTTGGTGAAATTATCTTTGATCTTGACCTGCCGGCAATAAAGGATCTGCTTGAAGGAACCTGTCACGGCCTTTGTTTTTGGGGGGGCTCACCGGATAGATATATATGCAATTTATATAGATTACGCGTGTATAAAAATCAGGATAAAATTGAAGCTGCGACCCAAAAAAACAACACCAGCGATCAAATATTGCTATTTCCTAATCCCGCAAACCCCTCGATTAACATTCAGTGTCCTGAAGAGATGGTCGAGGCGCACATTTCAATATTTTCAATTAATGGGGATAAACTAAAAACCATATCAACATCAAAGAACAGCGTGTTCTGGGATGGAACGGATAGTGATGGTAAAAAGGTTACTACTGGTCTTTATATATATAAGGTATCGGGGAGCATTAATGGTACACATACTCTTTTTACGGGAAAATTTATTGTAAACAAATAAAAGTAATATATATTATAAAAGAGGTTATTTCAATCTTGGGGTCAAATTACATGGGGAGGATAAATGAATGCTTCTAAAAAGCCTGGAACCAGCGCTTGCCGCGTACAAATACCGGCATGGTGGCTGGTAACCATTTTTAGCCTGGGAATGGCTGTTCCAGCGCTCATTTTTGCACAACAGGATTCCGCAAAGGTCCTTTTTCCCTGGAACCTTACCTATCAGGGCGCTTTTCGTCCAAAAGCAGGACCAGTAACCAGCGACAATACCTCGTTCCGCTATGGCGGTGACGCATTTGCCTATTATCCTAATGGCGATCCGAGCGGACCCAACGACGAGTATCCTGGTTCTTTGTACGGCGGCGGTTTTGGCGAGGACGATTATGTGTCGGAAATAACCATTCCCGCACCCGTCATCTCACCGGCAAAAACCATGGCCGACCTTCCGGAATCCGCTCCTTTGCAAACATTCGTCAACCCATTCACAAGTCTTCCGGGCTATGCAAAAATGGGGGTTACCGGCCTTACGTACCTTCCTGCCCAAGGCCAGCAGACCTCTCCAAAACTGTACGCAAACATCTGCGATGGCTATAAATCCATGTCCAACGCAGTGACAATGGCATGGATGGACCTTGACCTGTCCAACCCCAACATAGCTGGATTCTGGCGGGCCGGAAGTTCCATTGAATGGAACATAGGTTCCTATATGTTTGAAATTCCCGCTTCCTGGGCTGATATCTACGCGCCTGGCAGGATACTTGCTTCAGGAAGGATGCGCAACTGGGGAGGCATGGGTCCAAACCTTTTCGCCTGCGCCCCGTGGAAAGAGGGCAATCCGCCTGCTTCGGGTGACACCCTGGATAGCGTCACAACGTTAATGGAATATGGGACAGCTGAAGAGCAGGAAGACCGTTCATTTTCAATCTGCAGTTGGTATACTGCCGGCGCATGGCTTACTTTTGGAAGCAGGTCCGCGATTGTCATGGCAGCAACAAACAATTACAGCCTGGATTGGAGCTATTTCAGCGGTCCTTTTGGCACTGGCATATATCCCAGCCTGCTCTTTTACGATCCTGCCGACGTTGCGGATGTCGTACAGGGCCAAAAGCAGCCCTATGAACCCAAATGGTATGCCAGGAAAAATCTTGATAAATATTATATCGGGTTGAAAGTCCCTCCGACCAACAGCGGTAATCTCAATATTGAAGAAGGCCGGTACGAGAATGCCGGCATGGCCTATGACCGCCAGAGAGGCGTATTGTACGTGGCCCAGAGAGGGCATTTCGGTACCAGTAGTTATCCGATTGTACACGTGTTCCGGATCGATACGACAGTCACTGCCTCTATGGAAAAGACCGGTTTGAGGAAAACGGACGCCTTTTATTTATCGGCAAGTCCCAATCCTTTTAATCCCCGGGTGACCATTTCATTGTTCCCGCACGCCCCTGGCTTTACTCCCCTGGAAGAGGGAATGGTCCTGGACATTTACTCCCTGCAGGGAATGCGCGTCACGAGCCTTTCCGCATTATCGGGCAATCCGTATGCATTCAACTGGCATGCGGCCGCATGTCCAAGCGGCATATATATCGCCCGGATAAGGATTGGGAAGGCAATACTCTCAAAAGCGATTACACTGCTGAAATAAAAAAGGGGATGCGATGAAAACAATACCACTTGCCTGTATTCTATGCGTCCTGTGGGCGGCCAATGGTTTTTCCCAGGCCCCGGACGTACTGTGGACAAAATATTTTTCGAAAGACTCTCTCCATAACGACAAAACCGGCGATCAAAACGGCATCCGTTCGCATTACATCATTGAAACACAGGACAAAGGATTTGCCATAACAGGCCATTGCTGCTGTTATCATTGTACCGGCGACCTCTTTGCCATGAAAACGGATTCAGCTGGCAGGATTGTGTGGTCGCAAAGATTTGACGACAATGATAAGGATGAGGTTGGAAACTGCATCCAGCAGACCGCGGACGGAGGATATATCATAGGAGGTGTCACCGAGGGCAGTCTGTTTATTATCCGGACCGATGCTTTGGGGAATGAGACCTGGAGAAGGATCTACAGTAAAAGCGGCACGTATTTTGGCTCCATCTATTCATTACGTGTGACATTTGACAATGGATTCATCGCCAGCGGCTATAGTTTTCCCGTTGGTTCAGGCAGCAGTGATGCCTACCTCCTCCGCTTGGATTCCAATGGGGACACTCTGTGGACCAAGACCTTTGGCGGAAGCGCTCACGACTGGGGCCGGTGTGTGCAGCAGACGCAAGACAGCGGATTTATTATTTGCGGCGCCACAAATGCCTGTGGTGCGGGACAGGAGGATCTGTATTTTATCCGCACCAATGCATCCGGGAACACACTGTGGACAAAGCAATTCGGAAAGCCAGAAGTGAACAGCGGCGGTTATTATATAGCACAGATGCAGGACAATGGATTCGCTGTTGTGGGACATACCAACGACTACCAGGACATATATCTGCTCAGGACCAATGCGAATGGCGACACCCTTTGGACCAAGACAATTGGGGCAGATAGTACGACAGAATGGGGCAGGTCATTGAAGCTCATGCCTGATGGAGGATTCCTGATTGGCGGCCTTATTGGCGTAAACCGTCCTTCAGGGTATCTGGTCCGCACCGATGCTTCGGGAAACGTGGCATGGACAAAAGTCCTGGACAATGGCAAGAGGACACTCATTATGGGCATGGAATTGACGTCAGACAACGGAATCGTTGTCACAACACGGATACACACAGGATCAACAGCTGAAGACGGGTTTGACGTCATTAAACTTAAATAGTTTCTGTTTAAATTCGTTGATTTTGACAGGATAATCCATAGCAAATTTAAATTATCAAAAAGGAGAATTCGTGAAAGGCTTTTCAGTTTTCGTTACGCTTATGGTCATACTGACCATTCAAGCGCCTCTATTTTCAGCACAACCCGCTAACTGCGCCGCCTTTTTCAGGTCCGGCCAGGTCTTTATCACCTGGGATGAAGTGGCAAACGGTGAAAAATATATCGTTTACAGCAACACTGCTCCAATAACAACGGAGAATATCGCTTCCGCGGTAAAAAGGATTGAAAGGGCCCAGGGATCCGCGGGGAATAAAATGTTGGAATATCTGGGCGGGGCCGCGTTTTCAACCCTTACTCCGCCCTGCACTTTTACACGTAATGTTATTACCCCATTGGCGGATGGGCAGTCAGGAATGGCTGATGAGGTCGACTCGGGTGTGGGCATGATAGTCCTAACTTCACATCAGGCAGGCAGCTATTATTATGCCGTAACAGCGGTTACAGGCGGCGTGGAGGATAAAAGTTGCAGTGCCGGTAATTCGGTTGGTCCGGTTGAAGAAGTTGTTGAGGAGCCTGTTCCGGTTCTCATCTGGCGGTCAAGTATCATGCTTGCACGGGCATATCTTCAATACACAGATGTGGACTCCTTTAACCCTACCATGTGCAACACCTATGCTTTTACCTATTGGATAGGCGTGACTCCTGATTATAATACGACTTCCGGAACATTGCCATTGGAGCTTCATGTGGATGGTTCTCCGGGGAATATGCCGGCGGTAGGCAATGATTGCAGATATTTTTGCGAGGGCATCCATCTGAAAGTCCAGGACAACCGTACGTGGTGGTATGGGTATAGCCAAACTTTCCCATACGATACGTCATATTTGTATTTTGCGGGTGGTCCTGCTGCGACCAGCGGGCCTGTAATTAATTTCACACAAGCGCGGATTATGAACATGCTTAAATGGATGATTCTAAGGGAGCCTTATTATTCCAGCCGTATAGATACAAACCGAATACATGTCCTTGGCGGCTCCATGGGCGGCGGCGGGACCCTTATGTTCCTTCAGAATTATCCTGATTTTTTCGCATATGGCCGCGCCGATGTTCCGCCCACAAATTTCCTGGAAATCGCCTGGCAATATACCGGATGGCTTACGCCTATTTGGGGCCTTGGCAACAATGATAATATTAAAGTAGGTTTTACTGGGTGGCGCAGCGAAAAGCTGAATGAAAAATACGCCGGCATGACGGTCCATAAATGGCTGAACCTGGAAACCTTTCTTGTAGATAATAAGGACGTGGAAATGCCGTTTTTGGGGATCTGTTCCGGCGGACAGGACAACAGCGTTAACTGGCCTCAGCAAGGGAAAAACTATTATACAAACTTGAATGCTACTAAAAGAGGCTTTCTGGGCAATATAAGCGGAGGCTATGGCCATAATTGCGAAGGTAATTCGAACGACCAACTTCTGACTATCCGTAAAAACCATTCCTTTATGGCATTTTCAAATGCGCATCAGAATGCCCCGCTTCCCTTGCCCGATGATCCATTAAGCATAAATTACCCGTTTAACGCTCATTTTCGCTGGAGCACGCCGGTGTATCGCGTTGGGGGATATCAAGACCAAATTGATTCGACCAACAGATATGAAATTGTGCTCGCCTCGCTGAGCGGCGATGATACCGCTGATGCGACCCCAAGGAAATTACAGAATTTCGTCACAATCCCGGGAGCGGAATATATCGTGAAAAACACCGCTGTCGGCAATACGAACACCATATACCAGATTGATACAATTACTGCCGACTCATTGGGTCTGGTGACCTTTCCAGGTTTTTCCATAAAGTCCGGGACCACCAGCAGCGGCGGCTGCCGTTTCGTCATGGTTCCTGTGGAGCCTGTCACTGCCACGGGGAAATTCGCCAACCAATTGGGAGGGCGGTGTATTGAAGTGAGTCCGAATCCGTTTAATCCGCATACCAGAATCACGGTCCAGGGGGCCGGTTTAGACGACAGATGCGATATCAGGATATACGGCATTACCGGTCATTTCGTGGACAAACTGGCCGTTCGCGCGTCCCAGCGCTCGGCAAGCGCTGTATGGGACGCGACCGCTTTCCCGTCCGGTATTTATATCGTTAAGGTTGCGACTAGCGGCAGTATACTGACAAAACAATTGATATTGTTAAAATAACTTCCAGCTGAATTACTAAAAAGGGCGCGCATGAAAATTATTATTGTTCTTCTTTTCAGTTTTTCCCAACTATTCGCCTTAAAATTCATGACCTTTAACATTTTAGATGGCGCAACAACCGCCTGGCAGCATGTTTTGAATATTATCAGGAATTCTGGCGCGGAAATCATTACTATTAATGAGGCGAACGACCCAAGCATCTTTTATAGGATCGCGGACAGCCTTGGATATTACCGCGTCCTCTCTGTCCATAATACATATAACGTTGGAATACTAAGCAAATATGACATTAAGGATAGCGCTATTTACACGTCCTCAACATTGTCCAAATCCCTCTTGGAGGCAAAAATCGAGGTTTCTCCCGATACCTTCATTTACGTATTTACCTCCCATTTTTATCCCTTTGGAACAGACAATGAAAGGCGCCTTGAAGAAATAAAAGAAATCCTGCCCATAATGGCGGCAAAATCAAAATTCCCCATTCTATTTGCCGGAGATCTTAATTCACAATCACAGCTTGATGGACTTTCCGGCGACTATGGCGCGGTAACAACGCTTATAGCGGACAGCGGCTTTTCAGATGTGTATCGTTCCGTATATCCTGACCACAATTCTCAGCCAGGTTTCACATACAATGCACAAGGCGCAGCTGATCGAAGAATCGATTACATATTTATAAATTCGGGATTCAACGCTGTTAGTGCGACCGTTCTGGATAGCGGGGACTATGCGCAATGGCCTTCCGACCATTTTGCGGTTTTTGCCGATCTGGATGTCGGTTCCATAATAGATACAACACCGCCGGAGATATCATCGATCCATATAGAAAATGATACGATTATTACCATTACATTTAGTGAACCCTTGGACTCTTTCTCCGCTTCAAATCCTTCCAATTATTGTATAACAAATGACATTGTAGTGAAAAATGCGTCTTTGGATCAAAACGGATGCGTTGTTACGCTTTTAACCTTATCGCATACGCTGGGAAACGAGTATATGTTAACGGCCAGGGAAATAAAAGATATCGCTGATATGCCGAACAGTACCGGCGATACCGGCGTTTCCGCGGCGTACCTCTATATGATAGTACAAAAAGGCGATACATGTTTTACTTTCGAGGACACCTATGTATCGGGCGCAGCGCCAACAACAAACTATGGCGCTGAACACATTCTGCATATTGATGGCGACCAAGGCATCCAGATAGCATTCTTAAAATTCGACCTTTCAGCCTTTAAACCCGACTCCTTGGATGTAGACAGCGTTCACTTGGTTGTAAAAGTCGCTAATGGGACCTACTCCAACAGCGCCTTTGGCGGAAACATAATGGCTGTCTACGATAATTCATGGTCAGAGAATACTGTGACGTTCGCCGCACAACCGAGTATTTCTCAGGACACCCTTGGCAGTTTCAGTCAGGTGAACAACAATCAAATCCATGAGATCAGGCTAAACAATACGATTCTTCTTGGCGAAACGCTTTCTGTCGCGCTTGCAACGGACAATAGTGATGCGGCTGAATATTTTTCAAAAGAAGGGGGCTATGCCGCTTATTTGGTTGTGTATGCCCATGAACGGATATCTACTCTGCTCGATGATGTTAATGGCGGCTTCGATAATAATATTACAGTAAGCCCAAATCCATTCAACAGCTGCATTGCCATGCAATACAGGCTAGACCAAGAAACAATGGTAAATCTTTCCATTTACAAAGTTTCAGGTCAAAAAATAAAAAGGTATAGTAACGAGAAGCAGTCTCCTGGATTAAAAAGACTTATCTGGGAGGCAAAAGATGATTTTGGCAATGATATGGCCGCGGGCGTTTATCTGTGCCATTTTCAGTTTGATAATGGCTTTCAAACCGTGAAGAGAATATTGTTGGTTAAGTAAGATAATTTTCCGGGAAGTTTCATGAAATCTTTTGCCTTGATCGTTCTATTTTTTTGTCTCTCAGCCAGTTTTGCGGCTGATACGCTCACCACTTCCGTGAACCAGCAGGCAAACGGCGGCCAGTGGAATTCTCTTGGTGTCTTCTACTTTGATGCGGGAGATGCCGGTTCACTGACCGTCAGAAACGACGCCACTAACGGTTATGTGATTGTGGACGCGGTTATGTTCCGCAAGGACACGGTACAGCAAATAGTTGACAACACCGACCCTTCCGGCGTATCCATTACCGGTACCTGGACTTCCTCCAGCAGTACCCCGGGTTTCATCGGGACCAATTATATCCACGACAACAATGCGGACAAGGGAGCCATGCGGGTCAGATTTGTCCCGTTCCTGCCCGACACCGGCCATTACGAGGTACTGTTGCGCTGGACCGATGGCGGCAACCGCGCTTCCATCGTGCCAGTGGACATTATTTATAACGCGCCTTCAGCCCGCTATCCGCTCACGGTCATCAACGGCAATGGAAGCGGATCATATATCTGCGGCCAAGCCGTGTCTATCATTGCCAATGTCCCTGATGCGGGCAAGGTGTTTTACCGGTGGATGGCGCATGACAGTTCGCTCTTCCGGGGATATGGAAAAGTCACGGCCAGCTTCCCCATGCCCGGGCATTCACTGACCGCGACAGCTATGTATGCGGATTCGGACGTGCCGGTTACAAGCCTTCTCATAGGCAACCTAAAGCTGGGTCACGCACAGACAATGGTAACGTATGGAACCAGCATTACCGCGGGCGGCATCTATCAACACCAGCTTGACAGCATTTGCGCCATCCAATATCCCGGACATTTAACAATTGTCAATAGTGGCGGGTCGGGCATGAACTCCCGCTGGGGCATAACCAATCTCGATAACTACGTTCTGGCCTGCCATCCTGACGCGGTTTTCATTGAATTCGCCATCAATGACGCGGCACATACGATTGTCATGTCCGTGGACTCCAGCAAGATAAACTTAAACACCATGATCGACAGAATACTCGCCGGCAACCCCGACTGCCAGATATTTCCCATGACCATGAATCCCGTTAATGCCCCGGGCTTTTCTCCCCGTGATTCACTTGAGGATTATTATGAGGGATATCGCGATGTGGCCGCCCAGCGGGGGCTTCTGCTGATTGACAACTATGCGGTATGGAAACCCATCTTTGACAATGACATGGATCTCTTTCTGAGTTACACCGCGGACGGGCTTCATCCCAACGCCCTCGGCATCTCAACAATCGTAACGCCAACCATTATGAAGGCGCTGGATCCTTCTGATACCTTGACCACTTCGACCAACTCATTATCCCAGTCAGAAAGCGTTGGTATTCCAGAAATCACCGTGAGGCCAAACCCTTTCAATCCCCGAGTAACTATCCGCCTGAGTAACGCGGGCAACGCCCCGTTCCGGCTGGTGGTTTACGACCTGACAGGCCATTGCCTGGCGACCCTGTCGGATGCGGTAATACGGGGCACAATTGTGTGGGATGCACGGGATCGGATAAGCGGCCTATATATCGTGCGTATTACAGTGGGGCATAAAGTTTTTTCACGAAAAATCATGCTGGTAAAATAGTCCATGAAACATGTGACCCCTGGCCAAATACGCATATTTTAAAGAATTACCCGCCGTTATCATAACATCTACCCTCTCGATTTTAGGTCTCTAAATTTATATTATGTCCAAGGCGATACGGTAAAACCAGAATAATCTATAACGAACTAACGTCCTTTTAAAGGGGGTCTTTATGAAGTATGTATGCTTTTTCCTCATGGTTTTACTAGTATTGTGCCATGTTTCGTATGCGAAAATCAGAAACCCCTGGATTCTTGTCGATCATTCGCTCAATACTTGGAGCAGCATAAAATCCACAACCACCCATGACCATTTTCCTTCTTTTCCGGAATACGATTCAACCAATCCGGACGCTTTTTTCAAGGCGTGGCACGATTCCATATGCGCCGGAGAACATCGTTGCGGCGGGTATGTCTACGATGACTGGGGCGGTGACTGCAACTATGCACGGAAAAACGAGATTTTTTTCCACAATGGAGATACGTATTTGGAGTTCCCCATTCAAAGCGACGGATACGCCATGTGTGTATCTGATCCTGTCAAGCTTTTTAACGTGTTTGGCTTTGGGTTCTGCGCTCCCACAAGCGCGAACGAAGTCAATTATTATCAGCTCCTTGGACACGAGGGAAGAAAATTGTCCCTTCCCGGCCACCATGTGTGCGATACGTACTATAACGGTGGGTGGCATTATTTTGATTGGGACGAAGGAGGGTGGGGCGCCAATTCCCTGGGAGTGACATATGGATTGGATTCCGCCACTATTTTCGGGGCCAATTGGGACCAGGTTCCTGTAAAATCAGACTACTTCTGGAGCTATGGAGGAGACCTTACTTTTATCAAAGGCGCGTTGCCCTATCCGCAGGCTTTGTTTTTCGGCTCAGATGTAAACACCGGCGGCGGAGCAGACATGAGCTTTTGCCTGCACATTGGGGAAAAAATAGAGCGTTTTTATAACCCCATTAATACAAACTATAGGATAAGACTTTCGGGCATAACGAGTTACAGCGTGCCGGTATGGGGAAATTCACGGATCACTTATGACCCTGTGCTGGGAAGCGGTTATGCTGATTATGAAGACGGTATCTATGATGAAGAAAACACTGTGTTGGAACCAGATGGCGTGCGCCTGACAGATGGTTATGTGATATGGGCAATACGTTCTCCATATCCAATGTTTGATTCAGATGTTTCCTTGGATACCACGGGTAACTTAACTGTTGAGCTCTCATTTGATCTTGGTAATACATGGGCTGCCTATACTGAACAAACCTATTCCCCAAGCTATCGGTATGCCGCATTGAACCAGACCGAGGGGCAATATGACTACCTGTTGAGAGTAGCGGGAAACGGAAAAATAACCGGCTTAAAGGTAGTCACCATAGGACAGCTTAATCCCGGCGGCCTGCCCTTATTGCGCGCTGGCGACAACAATGTCAGGTTTCTGCTCTATGACAACGACGAGACCCTGTCACTTCTGCCAGACTGGAGCACTGTCGATGGCTACAACAAATATGTTGTCAATGCCGCAGGATATACGTGGAGTAATGGCCGCGTCACAGGCGACTCTGGCTCATATATAACCCTTAAATTAGACGGTCCCAGAAACAGCGACGTTGTTTCCGTAAGCGGGTATTTTCCAGTAACACGCAACAAACGTTTCAGTGAGTTTGTTCCTTCTCCAACAAACACCTTTCATATAAAGACCGGGAACAGCAGTACAAACCTCGCCTTGAGAACAACGGCCCCTTCCCCTATGCACACAACACCGGAATTCATGGCCAGGACAGACAGGGGGGGCTTTGCGGGCTCTCAACAACCGGTAAGTTTTGAGCGCGACTCCATCAGCGATCCCGGAACCGACGGATATGTCCAGTTCTATAGCACTGGTCAAAACTCCAGTGTTAATGCGCCTCGTTTGTACATGCACTATCATGCGAATCACCTGCAAGAGGACTATCTAAACGATATTAAAATAACGCACATTTTTAAAACCATTAACGGTAATGGCAGGGACACGGTAATAAATAAATTTACAGCGGACGATATTTTTCAGGCAAACGGCCTGATTGACTATACCGTTACATGCGCCAACGCCTGGGTAAAGGACCCAAGTTTCTGTAATATCATGGAAGTTGAGGGCGGCGTGACGTTCGATCACCTTCATAACAATCCTGTTATTAACACCGCTGTCCGGGACAATGCCATGCTCGAAAATAATGTTCCAAACCCATTTGCATTGACAACCAATATACGGTTTTCAATACAATGCGACGTAAAACAAAATGTCCGGCTTGCGGTATACAATCCAAACGGCGTCATGGTTAAAATGCTCAAAAATGGCTTTCTGAATACCGGCAAATATGCCGTGGATTGGGATGGTTTCGATGCCAGGGGCATGAAGGCGCCAAATGGGATATATTTATGCAGGCTCTGGGCGGGCAACAAGGTTCAAACAAAGAAAATCACAATGTTGCGATAACCGATAATTCGATACATCTCAATAAAAGAAGGGGTTCCCTATGTGCAAACCATTAACGCCGCTGATGCTTATGCTGGGTGCAATCGTGAACATATTCGCCGCACCCATTGATTATTCAGGGTGTGAAGTAATTAAGCTGGAGCACACAAAAGACGCCTGGCTAAGCAGCTACCCTGGTGAACAAAACGGCAATTTCTATGCCTGGGAATATTACCGGTTTCATACGAACAGCCATTTATTGATTGATTTTGACGTGTCGTCACTGCCGGCTTTTTCCGAAATTGCCGGCGTACAGCTCGCGTTTAAAGAGGACGAACCATGGAAGGCTTTTTCAGAGGTTTCCTACAACTGCATCCGGTCGGACAATGACTGGAACCAGGCAACATTCGGCGACCGCGAATTCACCTCGCCCGCCCCTGCTGGCGATCCCAGCTACACATGGGCGCAGACCCCCGATGTTCCATGGAAAACCGGCCTTCCGAACATATATTTTGCCATACGCATAGGCGCAGGATCGCTGACCTTCGACGGACGGGAACTGGTGAGGAACAAAGATTCCGTCTATAATATTTTCATTGATCTGGATAAAACCATCCTGAAAGACCTCCTTGAAGGCAATTCTAATGGCTTGTGCCTGTGGGGCGGTTCTATGAACATATACATCTGGAGAATGTTTCAATTGCGGGTATACACCGGCGATTGCAGAACAGCCACAGAAACAAACTCCAGCGGGCCACAGGATATTGAAGTAAATATCCAGCCCAATCCATTCAGCTCGGGCACGACAATTTCCCTAACGGGCAATGGATCCGGCTCCCTGGCAAATGCGCGCCTGGCATTATTTGACGTTCGCGGGGCCCTTGTTTGCCAACTGCCCCTGTCCAGCAATATGAATCCAGGGCTCGGGAACTTTCATTGGGACGGCACGAACAGCCTTGGACAACGCGTCAAGGGCGGGGTCTATGTTTACAGATTAACGGCATTTGTTGACGGCAAAAAAGTGAATAAAACCGGGCGCCTGATTTTGAGCAGGTAACTATTTTCTTGTTTTTGACGCCGGGATGGCTTATTTTATTGACGAGAAGAGCGAATTCCGGTGCAACGAGAGGGATGCAAGGGTTATTTTCTAAACAAATACCATGGCTTTCCAACCACGCTACACTATCACCCCCAGGATGCTCGATAGCTTGATGCTGATAGCTGAAGGACGCGCTGTTATTGAAAACGCGCGCCTCCTGCCCTCCCGGGAAGCGCAACTCAGGCGAAACGCGCAGATTAGCAGCACTCACTCTTCAACCGCGATCGAAGGCAATAAACTTACCCTGGAACAGGTTCAAACCCTTGCCCAGGGTGGAAAAGTGGCGGCAACTGAGAAAGACAAGCAGGAGGTGCTCAATTACCTGAATGCTCTGGAAAAAATACAAGGATTGGCTGTAAAAGGAAAAATTTCAGCCGCAGACCTGCTGAAGATGCATGGCGCGGTTTCAAGGAAAGTATTGAATGACGACCGCCAGAGCGGGGCATTCAGAGATGTCCAGGTCTTTGTGGGCAAAGTCGTATTCAGCGGCACCAGTTTCAAGGAAGAGGTCGCCTACACGCCTCCTCCTGCAGCTGAAGTAAAAGGGCTGGTCGAGGAATTCATCGCCTGGTTGAACATTGAACAGACATGGGAAACAAACCCGGTCCTGCTGGCCGGAATTTCGCATTACGAGATCGCCAGGATACACCCCTTTGTTGACGGCAATGGACGTACCGCCCGCCTTTTCGCATCACTTGTACTGTATCTAAGCGGATTCGATCATCGCAGGCTTTTTACCCTTGACGAATTTTACGACCGGGACAGGAAGTCATATTATGCGGCATTGAAAGCCGTGCAGGAAGATAATGGCGACCTGACCCGCTGGCTCGAATATTTTACGCAAGGTGTTTCTGTTTCCGTGAATGAGGTGAGAAATGCCGTAGCGAAAACAGGCGGCCGGTCAAAGGGCGTCACGGACCGGCAAATCACCTTGTCCTCCCGGCAAACTGAAATGATTGAGTACCTTACTTCGCATGGAAAACTGACCAATCAAGATGTTCAGAAGATGTATAAAATATCAGCCCAAGCAGCCCACAAAGAACTATCTAAGCTTATTAAAATCAATGCAATAAAATCTAAGGGGCATGGCCGTTCAGTGCATTATCTTTTGAAATAATCCCTGGTTGATGATTAGACTGATGATTAGGTTGATGATTAATTCCTTTAACCGCATTCGTTGAAAATGAAAACTATCATTATTCTCCTTTTCAGTTTTTCCCAGATATTCGCCTTAAAATTCATGACCTTTAACATTTTAGATGGCGCGACAACCAGCTGGCAGCATGTTTTGAATATTATCAGGAATTCTGGCGCGGAAATCATTACAATTAATGAGGCGAATGACCCGGGTGTATTTTACAGAATAGCTGACAGCCTTGGATATTATCGCGTTCTTTCCGTACATAATACTTACAATGTTGGAATACTAAGCAAATACGTCATTAAGGATAGCGCTATTTACACGTCCTCAACATTATCCAAATCCCTTTTAGAAGCCAAAATCGAAGTTTCGCCCGATACATTCATTTATGTATTTACATCACATTTATATCCCTTTGGAACAGACAATGAAAGGCGCCTTGAAGAAATAAAAGAGATCCTGCCCATTATGGCGACAAAATCAAAGTTTCCCATTGTTTTTGCGGGAGACCTGAATTCACGGTCACAGCTTGACGGTCTTTCCGGAGATTATGGCGCCGTAACAACACTCATGGCGGATAGCGGCTTTTCAGACGTGTATCGTTCCGCATATCCTGATCACAGTGTCCAGCCAGGATTCACATACAATGCCCAAGGCGCAGCTGACCGGAGAATCGATTATATTTTTACGAATCCGGGATTCAGCGCTATCAGCGCGAATGTACTTGATAGCGGGGATTATGCGCAGTGGCCCTCTGACCATTTTGCGGTTTTTGCCGAACTGGATGTCGGTTCCATTGCAGATTCAACACCACCAGAGATATCATCGATAGGCATTGTAAATGATACCATCATTACTATTACGTTTAATGAACCCTTGGATTCTCTCTCTGCTTCAAATCCTTCCAACTATTCAATAACAAATGGCATTTTAGTGGAAAATGCGTCTTTGGGCCAAACCGGGACCATTGTTACGCTTTTAACCTCCCCCCATATGCTGGGAAGTGAATATGTGTTAACAGCTAAAAATATCCTGGATATTTCTGATACGCCGAACAGCACCGGCGATACCGGTGTCACTGCAGTTTACAGCTATGTATTATTGCAAAGAGGCGATACTTGTTTTGCGTTTGAGGACACATACATATCGGGCGCAGCGCCAACCGCAAACTATGGCGCTGAACCAATTCTGCTTATTGATGGCGACCAGGGGATCAAAACAGCCTTTTTAAAGTTCAACCTGTCGGCCATTAAACCCGATTCCTTGATTTTGGACAGTGTTCATTTGATTATAAAAGTTGCTACTGGCACTTATTCCAACAGTATCTTTGGCGGATATGCAATGGCAGTCTATGACAATTCATGGTCCGAGGACAATGTAACGTTCAATACGCAACCTGTTATTTCCCAAGATACCCTTGGTAATTTTAATCAGGTGAATAACAATCAAATTTATACAATAAAATTAAACAATACAATCCTTCTTAGCGAGACGCTTTCCATCGCACTCGTAACCAGCAACAGCGATGCGGCTGAATATCTTTCAAAAGAAGGGGGCTATGCCGCTTATTTGGTTGTATATACTCATGAACCAACATCTGCCATACAGAAAGATGTTAATAACTGCTTCGATATTACATTATGCCCAAATCCATTCAACAACCACATTGCCATGCAATACAGAATAGCCGGAGAAACCACCGTAAGTATTTCCATTTTTAATATTTTGGGTGATAAAATTATAGGTTATGTTAAAAAAAAGCAGTCGCCTGGATTGAAACGATTTAATTGGGAAGCAAAAGATGGTTCTGGCAATGACCTCGCCGCGGGAATTTACATATGCAATTTTCAGTTTGATAATGGCTTTCAAACCATTAAGAGAATATTGTTGGTTAAGTAAGATAATTTTACAGGAAGCTTCATAAAATCTCTTGTCTTGAAAGTAACCTTGTTAAAATGAGGCTATATTCATGAAAATCCAGGAAGGAAAAATCCGGGTAAACGGCCATGAAGTCTGGTATCGCCGGGTTGGCAGCACAGGGACGCCGCTATTGACCCTCCATGGCGGCCCTGGCGCTGGCCACGACTATCTGGAACCACTGGAAAAATTGGCCACAAACCGTCCTGTCATATTTTACGACCAGCTTGGTTGCGGCAAATCTGACAAACCCAATGACCGGTCTCTCTGGAAAATAGAGCGTTTTGTCGCCGAGATAGACGCCCTCCGCCAGGCTTTGGACTTGGAACACATCCATCTACTGGGCCATTCGTGGGGCGGCTGGCTGGCCATCGAATATATGTCCACACATCCAACCGGTATAAAAAGCCTGATCCTTGCCAGCACCTCGGCCAGCACTTCTCAGTTTGTATCTGAAGCAAAGCGCCTTATATCTGAGTTGCCCCTGGAGATCCACGAAACACTGCACCGTTTTGAGGCTGCCAGTGATTACACTAATCCAGATTATATAAAGGCTGTCAGGGAATTCTATAAACGCCACAACTGCCGTCTTGCAGAGAGACCTGAACCATTCCAACGCACCCTTGTTAACCTCAGCAAAACGCCTGTTTATGAAACAATGAATGGTCCCAATGAATTCACGGTGATTGGAAATCTGAAAAATTGGGACCATACCCACAGTCTTGGTGAAATATCCGTCCCAACGATGATTACGGTTGGCAGGTATGATGAAGTCACGCCTGCGTGCGCAGAAACATTGCATCAAGGCATCCCACATTCACAAATGGCCGTCTTTGAACAAAGCTCCCATGTCGCCCATCTTGAAGAGCCGGAAAAATATCTGCGCGTAGTTGGTGATTTCCTGGATGCGGTTGATGCTACATGTGACTAAGCACTAATTTTCTCATGCGACTTTTTCTTTCGCCTTTTAGTGGCAACCGGCCATCTTTTATATTTTAGTTAAGAAACGACCCTGATATGCCTGACCTGACATGAAATAAATTGTATCATTTATTATACATTCTTGCTCTTATTTGTATCATAATCGATATCAGATTCCTGAAATTTAAAAAACATTGCAATGGTATATATATTGCTTTATTTTATTTATATTATGAGACACTTTATTGTATTTGCTGGTTTAATATTATCTGTAAATATATTCGCTGCGCGCACGGTCATGGGCTTTGACCCCCCTGACCAAGCCTTTGTGTTCCGTGACAGCAGTTTAACCGCAGATACGCTTATCATAATAAACAGCGGCTCTTTTACTGCGGTAAATTCTACTATTGCCCTTAATTGTCTATTTGTTCTGAACTCTGGAACAATGGAGGTCAGGTCCTGCCATTTTTCTATCGACGGCCCGCTGGTAGCAGGAGGAAATAGTAGGGCCTTTATTTACGACAGTGTTATCATACGGGGCAATATCATCGGTTTTGAACAAGCGGTTATGGTCTTTGACAGCGCAACCCTTATTATGCCTACAACGTATGTCGGACAATATTCGATCAACGGGTCAAACCAGGCAAATATCACTATACAGAACTCCCTTCTCGATGTCGGGCTGGTAAAGCTGGGGGGCGGGCTCGTGGATTCTGCACGCATAACCCACAGAAACAACCGGTTCAACAAGCCGGGCGGGCTTTCCATGACATTCGGGATGTCCGGGAATAGCACTCTGATCGCAGAAGATTGCGAGTATGGGTTTGAACTGCCGATCTGGCACAGCTGTTCAATATCGATAAAAAACATCAATTCGGCCGTCATTTGGTTTTCGATACCGGAAAGCGCATCAGTTACAATAGTTTTTCCTGACCCTGACTATCCCACTGTACCTGGTGCCAGTGCAGTAGATTCCTTTTCATTCAACAGCGGAGTGAATGGGCTGGCGGATATCCCTTACAAGGTTGAGGTTCGGTCTGTGCCTTTGGTATTCTGGTGTCTGCTTCCCCAGTCCGGCTCATCTGCAACGATCAATAATTCTTTTATCCGTGCCTGCGGTATCCAGTATTTCGGGTCGGGGACCGATACGGTTCAGGGGTTGTACAATGACTCTCTCTATGCTGCAGCCACAATGCCAATCTCGGACCGAACACTTGTTATGAACAATTCCCTGGTTGATGCCTGGACCCTCTATCCCATGGATTCCGTGACCCTTGTCATCAAAGACTGTATATTCGGAGAAATGCTCGCCTTCCAAAAATGCCATGTGATTATAGAAAACAGCGAATGTGACGGTACCGGCGGGTATTTCGGTGGAGAGCAATCATCACGGATTGATGTGTATAATTCCACGATCCGGGATATTGAGGAAAACACCCCGATAGTCCATAAACAAACTTCTGTGCTCAGGCTGTTCAATTCCGAGGTCATAGGTCCCATTACCCTTTCACAGTCTTCCAGGATTCTCTTGGCCTCATCACGCTATGATACCGATCCGGCAGTGAATGACCAGGCTTATTTTCTGGCTGCATCAATTGATACTGTTGCCGTGGAGGGTAACACGGCCGCAGTCATCGGGTCAATAAAGGAATTCGCAGGACCGCAGAGTACCACGGCTTTCTCAGGGCTTATTTTCCAATATGACAGTGCCGGAGGCGGTACAGTGCTTATCGAAGACATCAGCAAGAACGGAGTGGTCGATGCTGATACACTCTATGTCTGGGACCGTTCCGGTGTGGAAGAAGGCGCGTATAATCTCCATGCGGGAATTAAGGTTGATGGTGATACGGTCATTTCACTGTCTAGGGCAGTGCTGCTTCCTCAACGGGTAAGTGTTGAAGCAATATTCGCCGGAGAGGCCGGTCCTGAATTATCCTGTTACCCGAATCCGTTTAATCCCTCAACTACAATACATATTCAGACAAAAGTCAAAGGTCTAAAGTCTAAAATCGTGGCAGATATATTTGATTTGCGAGGGCGTTGTGTGGAGACGGTCCACCGGACCGTCTCTGCCAACGACATGGGACATATGACAATTGTGTGGGATGCATCGAACCACCCTAGCAATGTCTATATCGTGCAGGCAGAGGTAGGCGGAAAAGTACTTACAAAGAGGATCGTGCTGATTAAATGATCTGATCGCGCACCTTGCCGCATATGGATCAATACAAGAATTTTATAATTAGTCCAGAATTTTGGTATGGCCTAACTGATCTTATAAAGGGTTCCATGTTTTCCTTACTTGGAGCAAAGGCAAATAAACTGACATACAGAATCCAAATCGGATATTTTTTCAATTAATACACTCACCCCAGGGTGAAGAGCGGTGGATCTCATTGAAGTTGGACATGGTTGAGCGCTTAATCTCTTAAATAATTACCTGCTGTATTCATAACAACTACCCTCGCTATTTTTCGTTTCCTGGTATATATTATATATTAAAAAGGGGAAACCATGATCCAGTATTTTGTGTTAGCAAGTATTCTGTTGACGGTTACTGTTTTCAGCGCTGTTCCAACAAATATGTCCGGCTTTTTCCGTTCGGGCCAGGTCTTTCTTACCTGGGACGAAGTAACCAGCGGACAAAAATACATCATATACAGAAGCACCTCGCCTATTACAACCGGTGACCTAACAACAGCGAATAAAAGATTTGAGGTGGGCCCAGGCTCGTTAAACAATAAAATGCTTAAATATCTATCTGATTCCCTATCGAATCTTACTGGCGGGTCAAATTTCCCACTTCTGATACCGCCCTGCACAATAAGCAAGAATATCATATTGCCCTTGGATCCTTCCCTGTCTGGCAATGCTTCTGCCGCCTCAGAAGGGACCGGCATGGTTGTTTTAACAACACATACAGCAGGCGTCTATTATTATGCAGTCACAGCAGTGGTGGGCGGCGTTGAAGACAAGACCATTGGTGCGGGCAATACTGCCGACCCCATTACTGAGGCAGTCCAGGACCCGGCGCCGGTACTTATGTATCAAACAGACATAAAATGCGGTCGGCTATATCTGCTGTATACCGATGTGGACTCGTTCAATCCCACCTATAGTGGCACCTATGCGTGGCCGTTCTGGGTTGCTGTCAAACAGGATTATAACACAACATCTGACAAAGTGGACCTTCTGTTGACCATTGAAGGCATGTCCGGCCCAATCCGTTACACGCAGAATTACGCACTGTGGAATTCCGATGGAATCGAAGTAAAGGCGTGCGAAACAGGCAGCTGGTGGTTCGGATACAGCCAGACCTTTCCATTTGATACGAGCAAACTGCAGCCTACTGCGTCTGATCCCATGGCAGACCAGGGACCCGTGGTCAACTTCGTGCAAGCGAGAATAATGAATTTCTTCAAATGGATGATCCAGGTAGAGCCATATTATGCCAATCGGATAGACACAAACCGCATCCACGTTGCCGGTGGTTCAATGGGCGGCGGCGGCACGCTTCTGTTCTGCCAATATTATCCTGATTTTTTCGCCTATGGAAACGGCGATGTTCCCCCGACAAATTATCTTGAGACCGATTGGCATTGGCTCAGGCAGGCGGAGGCGCGCTGGGGATCGCATACAAACGATAATATTACGATCCATTTTACAGGCTGGCGCAGCGAAAGGCTGGAACAGGCGTATGGCGGCATGATACTGCACCAGTTTCTGAATACGGAACAAATGGTCCTGTCCATGGAGGGCATGGACCTGCCATGGATCTCCTTTGGCAGCGGCGGACTCGACGGAAGCGTTGATTGGCCGCAACAGGGAAAAAACTATTTTACCAATCTGGATGCGACAAGGCGCGGCTGGAACGGAGGATGCGACGGTGACGGCGGTCACGGTACTGGCGGAAATATCCGGGCCCTTGCCCAGGCCGAAACCATACGGAAGAACAATTCATTCCCGGCTTTTTCCAGTGTTTCCGGAAATCCGGCGCTGCCATTGCCGGATTCTACTGCCGCGGTGGACTACCTTTTCAACAAACAGTTTATCTGGAGCACTCCCCATTATAAAGTGGGCAACTATCAAAATCAGGTTGACGAGACAAACCAGTATGAAATTGTCATAGCCTCAACAACCGGCGACAACACGGCAGATATAACGCCCCGAAGGCTGCAGAACTTTGTGATTCTTCCAGGACAAGATTATATCGTCTCAAATACTGCCGTGAACAGTCCAGGTACGGTTTTTCAGACAGACACTGTGACGGCCGACAGTTTCGGTCTGGTAACGTTCAGGGGTTTTCAGGTTAAATCCGGCGACCAGAACACGGGCGGCAGCCGTTTTATCATGGTCCCGTTGAACCCGGTATCGGGTACAACAGCCCAATTATTGAAAGGCGACGGAGTCTTTATTACGGCTGCACCCAATCCGTTTAACCCGCAAACTGTTATCACAGTTAAGATGAAGGTGAAGGAAAAAGGTGAAAAGGAAAACCCGGGAATAAAAATCTTTAATATCCATGGAAAAATAATGAAAACAGTATATGACCTTCACCTCTCACCTAACACCTTCACCTTTTCCTGGGACGCTTCCAACCTGCCAAGCGGGGTCTATATCATCAAAGCAAACATCGGGAACACGGTTTTATCGAAAAAAGTCATGCTGATGAAATAAAAAAAAGGGGGGGGGGGGGCACATGCGGTTATTAATATGCCTTTTCGTGTTGATCTTTCCTTTAATGAATGCAGCACAGCAGAACCCGAACACCCTTCTTTTTCCAGACAATATTCAGTATGAAGGTTCTTTCCGGCTTGATGGCGGCCTGCGGGTAGACGAACACGGCTACTTCAATTATGGCGGCTACGCCTTCGCGTATTATCCCGCTGGTGATTCCACTGGGCCGGATGACGGTTATCCGGGATCACTGTTCGGCACCGGGCATGCATCAGGGTCGTATATTGCCGAAATCAGTATTCCCGCACCGGTTATTTCACTGGCAGAAAACCTTGCCGATCTTCCCCTGGCCTCCCCTTTGCAGAACTTTGCCAATCCATATTTAGGCATTCCGGGCTGCCCGGCAAAAACCACGCAGGGCGGCCTTCTCTACCTTCCGGCCCAGGGGCAGCAGGCTTCGGGCAAACTGTACGGAAATCTGTGCAACGATTATGTGGGCACATTTCCCAATGATATTCACATGGCCTGGTTTGAGACCAATCTTTCAAATCCCGCGATAGCAGGATTATGGCGTCTTGGGGACTATTCCCGCTGGGACAATTCACGATATCTGTTTGAAATTCCCGCATCATGGGCAGATACAAATACGCCGGGAAAAATATTGGCCTGCGGACGGTGCAGGAACTGGGGCGGAGAAGGGCCGAATCTTTTTGCATGCGCTCCATGGGAAAAGGGCAATCCCCCACTGTATGGAGACACCATTCCGGGTGAGCCGCTCATGCATTTTATGGATGGGACAATAAAAAAACAGGACAAGGGATTTACTCCGTGCAACGACTGGCAGGCGGGTGCGTGGGCGACCCGGGGAAGCAGATCCGCCGTCATTTTCCTGTCGTCAGTCAGTTACAGCCTTGACCATATGTATATGAGCGGCCCGTATGGACCGGGCAGATATGCCTGCCTTCTTTTTTATGATCCCGCAGACCTTTCTGACGTGGTCAAAGGGAAGAAAAACCAATGGGAACCGCATTGGTATGCCAGGAAAACAATTGATTCTCACTTTTTCGGCGCAAAGAGGCCGGGGAGCAACAGCGATCAAAGCATGGAGGACTGTTATTACAGTATAGGCGGCATGGCCTATGACCGCGAGCGGGGCAAACTGTATGTTGCGCAGACGCTTGAATCCTCGACCCGGGACCCGCTTATACATGTGTTCCGGATAGACACGGCAACAACGTCCGCGGAAAAACATGCATCCCGGAATGTTCCAGACATGCAACTGGCCATATCCCCGAACCCGTTTAATCCCAAGACCGTTATCACGGTCAAGGTGACCCGCTTCGCCGAAGCGAGGCGAGAGGAAAAAGGTGAACGGTGCAAGGCAGAAATGATAATTTATACCATTGAAGGAAAAATGGTGCTAACAATATCGGACCTTCACCTTTTACCTTCTACCTCCACCTTTTCCGTCACCTGGGACGCTTCCAGCCAGCCAAGCGGCGTCTATATTATCAAGGCAACCATGGGAAGCAAGACGCTGTTGAAAAAGGCCGTGTTGATAAAATAAATACGATAAAAAAGAGGTCTCCATGAAAAAAAACATATTCATTGCGTTGGCCGTATTGACCGGATTTGCGACCGGGTATTCGCAGGCGCCTGACATTTCTTGGACAAAATTATTCAGCAAAGACACCCTTGGCGCCAAAACAGGCGACCAGGACGACATTCGTTCGCACTATGTTGTGGAAACGCACGACCGTGGCTTTGCGCTGACCGGGCATTGCTGCTGCCGCCATTGCAACGGCGATATGTTTGTGATACGCACTGATTCGGCCGGTACAATAATCTGGACGCTGAGAAGTGACGACAGCAGCAGGAATGAAGTCGCAAATTGCATCCAGGAAACCGGGGACCACGGATTCATAACAGCCGGATTCACCCAGGGTTCCAGCTTCAACATGTATTACGTGGTCCGTATTGATTCCATTGGAAACACGCTCTGGGCAAAAAAGTACGGCAGCAGCGGGTCCGGAGATTTTGCAAATGCCAATTCTATAAAACAGACGCCTGATGGCGGTTTTATTATAGCCGGCTATACGTTTCCGCGCGCCAGCAGCCACAGCCTTGTCTATATCATCCGCATAGACGCCAATGGCGATACGATGTGGTCAAGAACTTTTGGAGGGACCAAAAATGACTGGGCGCGGGACATCCTGGTAACCGCAGACAGCGGATATGTTGTCTGCGGCGCCACCGAGTCGTTTGGCGCAGGAGGCTCGGATGTTTACCTGCTTCGCCTGGACAAGAACGGTAATCTCGCCTGGAGCAAAACATTTGGCACAGAGGCGAATGATGGAGGATATTCCATATGCCAATCATTGGACGGGGGCTTTGTGGTGACCGGGTACACCAATGATTATCAGGACGTGTATCTGGTCAAAACCGATACAAACGGAAACGCGGTGTGGACAAAAACGATCGGTTCTCCCGGCACCTCAGAGCATGGCAGATCTGTGAAAGCATTGTCCGAAGGCGGATACATCATTGGCGGCCTGACCGGAGCGGACTCGACCTGCGGGTATCTGGTGCGCACTGACGAGCAGGGAAATGTGATGTGGACCAAAACCATTGCCGGGGATTCGCCAGACTATCCCCTGTATTGCGTCCAGGCAACTGCTGACGGAGGAATCATCGCAACCGGCCGCGATGATATAGGTGAATTTCATACGCAATTGATCAAACTGAACGGCAGGTAAAAAAGTCTATGTGCCATAATGCGTTAAAGCAATGTACAAATCTGATCTTTAGCTGCCTTCTTACGGTTATAACAATATCCTGGGTTTTTGCCAGTGCTGACGCGCCCATTGATGCCTTGGCTTGGCCGCAAACTACCAGGGAAGCACGCCCAGGCGCATATTGGTGGTGGATGGGCAGTGCTGTTGATACAACAAACCTGGCCAGGGAATTGCAGGAAGCGCGCAACGCCGGATTGGGAACGGTCCATATTGTCCCCATTTACGGCGCAAAAGGCTGCGAAGGTAAATATATCAGCTACCTGACCCCGCAATGGATGGAAATGCTGCGGTATGCCATTACCAAAGCCAAACAGTTTGATCTTAATGTAGATATGTCCACCGGTACCGGCTGGTGTTTTGGCGGGCCGCACGTTACTGAGAAAGAGGCCAATGCCTCGGTGGTTGCGGAAACGTTCTGGTTTACCCCCGATGCAGTGGCAGGCAAAAAACTGAACATGAAGTTCGACCGCCTTTCCACCCAGGCTCTCATGGCGTTCTCACCTGAAGGCGCAGCCATTGAGTTGACCGATAAAATTGGCCCGGACAGCACTGTCAACTGGAGCGGTGAAAAAGGCACGTGGCGCATGTATGCGGTTTCGCAGCGCCCGTCAGGGCAAATGGTAAAACGGGCTGCTCCTGGCGGCGAAGGGAACATGCTGAACCTGTTATACCCCGAGGCGGTCCGCCATTATATGCAGGGATTTGACCAAGCCTTCAGCACATACAAAGGCCCAATGCCGCGGGCTATGTATCATGATTCATATGAATACCATTCAAACTGGTCGCCGGATTTCTTCACTCAGTTTGAAAAACGCCGCGGATACCGGCTGCAGTCAGAACTGGAAGCGTTGTTCGGCAATCTGGAAAACGATCATACCGCGCGTGTCAAATCAGATTACCGCGAGACCATTTCAGACATCATGGCCGAAGAATCACTGCCCCTGTGGGCCGATTGGTCGCGCCAGCATGGATTCCTGACACGCAACCAGGCTCATGGATCCCCGGGTAACTTGCTCGACCTCTATGCTCTTGCCGATATCCCTGAAACCGAGATGCATCATATTGACCGCAATATTTTTGTTTCGAAGTTTGCCTCCTCTGCAGCGCATGTAATGGGAAAAAACCTGATCGCCTCTGAGACCGGGACCTGGCTGCAGGAGCACTTCACCGAAACACTCGCCGACCTGAAAGGCATAGCCGATGACTTCTTTTTAAGCGGAGTGAACCATATATTCTATCACGGCATGTGTTATTCGCCTAGCGAAGCAGCCTGGCCCGGATGGGTTTTCTATGCTTCAACGCAGATGAATTCGCGCAATTCCATCTGGCGCGATGCACCCGCGCTCAACACGTATGTTACGCGTTGCCAGTCAATTCTCCAATATGGCAAGCCCGATAATGATGTTCTGCTGTACTGGCCCATACACGATCGATGGCACAACCCCAAAGGCTTAATACAGCACTTTTCCATTCACGCGCAGGAGTGGTTCGAACAACAACCCATAGGCAAAACCACCCGGCAATTGTGGAACCGTGGTTTTGCCTTTGATTTTGTGTCTGATCGTCAGCTTGTTATGGCAAACACAGTTGATGGCAGCATTGCAATGGCTGGTGGCAGGTATCGTGTTATTGTTATACCTTCCTGCGAGCACATGCCGGTAAAAACCTTGGAAAAACTGCTGGTACTGGCACAATCGGGAGCAACCATTGTGTTTGAAGACCATCTGCCAGCAGATGTGCCGGGCGTGGGTGATCTGGAAAAACGACGCACGGAATTCAACCAGCTTCTGGGTTCTTTTAAAAAAACCATAAAAAAAGAAAAATTCGGAAATGGCCGCGTATATATCGGCAGCAACGTGGAGACAATGGTAAATAGTGCTGGAGTAATGCGGGAATCAATGGTCGACAATGCTGGCCTATTGTACGCGAGACGCTCTTTCAATGGCGGGTATCATTATTTTATCACCAACCATGGCGAGCAATTGTTCAGTGGCTGGATCACGCTTGGTATTCAGGCAAAGACCGTTATCATAATGGATCCCATGACATCAAACACCGGTATTGGCGCCATTAGGCAAAAAAAGAATGGCGGCGTTCAGGTATATTTAAAACTGTTGCCTAACGAATCAGTAATCCTGCGGGCACTTACCGGAGGAAAAGCAGCGGATGGCGCTCCCTGGAACTACGTACAGCAAACTGGACCGGCCATTGAGATCAAAGGAACATGGCGGGTGAAATTCATTCAGGGTGGGCCTGTATTGCCCATGGGGTTTGAAACAGATAAACTTGCTTCGTGGACCGGGCTGGGCAATGAAGAAACGCGTTGTTTTGCCGGCACTGCGCAATATGCCATTACCTTTGAGGCCCCGGCGTTGCAGTCCAAGCGTTGGATTCTGAATCTGGGAAAAGTTTGTCAAAGCGCGCGCATACGCATTAACAATCGTGATCTTGGCACCTGTTTCATGTTTCCCTGCGCTATTCCCGTGGACCAATTAAAACCAAAGGACAATGTGCTTGAAGTTGAAATCACAAACGTCCCGGCCAACCGCATACGCGATCTTGACCGCCGCGGCGTTATATGGAAAAATTTCCATAATATTAATTTTGTGAACATTAATTATAAACCATTCGACGCCGCTGACTGGCCGTTGACCGATGCCGGCCTGCTCGGTCCCGTATCTCTGACCCCGGTATCCGCAATACCATTTAAGAAATTGACACGCCAAAAACAATAACCAGCCCTTGCGAACGCTGACTCCCCGGCCGTAATCACTATTTGTTTTCCGATTGTTTTCGATACGCGGCAGGGCCTATGTCCTTGAATTGCTTAAACACGCGGGAAAAGTGGTTGCGGTCGAAAAAAGCGGTTTCCTCGGCTATGTCCTCAATTGTCTTTGTGCTATGCGATAATAACAAAGCCGCCTGATTGATCCGCGCCTTCATGCACCATTTCTGGGGTGATGTTCCTGTTTCCTGGTGAAAAAGCCTGATAAAGGAATTAGTATTCATACCAATGCTCTGCGCCAGCATTTTGTTCGAAGGCGGGTCCTTTAAATTTTGCACAATAGTTTCCATGATAAAAGTAATTCTTGGAGAATAGGCGCACGTGTCCAGGCTTTCCTTGGGAAGCCTGGAAAGGCAATCATAGCAGAGGTTTTTTATATGCAGAGTTTTCATAATGATATTTTCCAAATCAATCCGGGCAGGATCCATAAGACCTGAAATCAATCCGGAAATTGTTTTGGTAATAGGGAGAAAATAGACCCCTGGTTTGAATGGATTGATTGCTGAATCAAGTTTGAAATGAACATGAAACTGTGTGGCCCGTGCACGGCTTTCAGAATAACACGGCGTATTGGCGGGGATCACTGCAAGATACGTGGGATCCAGGGCCAATGGTTTTCCCTGGTACCGCACATACCATCCCTTCCGGTCCATCCAGTAGATCCGCCAAAAAGGATCGCAGAGTGTATAATGCCAGTCTGAAAGGGTCTGACTTCGGCACACCAGCACATCAATGGAAAAAGGCATGAGAGGGACTGTTACATTGTTTGGAAAGCCGGTCTTCATGGTATGTGAGAAATATATATAAAATAAGGGTCATCGTGAATAGCTAATTAAGATAAAATATGTTATAATTATCAATAGGAACGTTATAAACGAATCAATGGATCATGTAGCGGGAGAAATAATTATGCCGTTTGATGATGGATGGGCCGCAATCAATCTGGAGATGCCCAAGCGCGTGCCGCGCACCGAGTATTCAGCCGAAGGCCATTGGGACTTGATCAAAGCGGTGACCGGCATTGATGTGGGAGCTACCTCGCCTGAAAAAATGCAGCGCCAGGCAAGCGCCACCTTTATGCACGCCTGGAACTACGATTTTTTCTGGGACATATTAATTGGCAATAATGAATTCGGCGCGACCAGGACCAGCATGGGTCACGCAGAATATGCGGCTGGAGGCGTGGATCGCAACGATACGCTTTTTTGCCCGTTCACTGACCCTGAGCATGTGCTGTGTTTTGACCCAGGGGAAGCATACGGACATACGGACAAGGCCGCGCTTGTCCAACGGTTCGAAACGCATTATCGGACAAATTGCCAAAACCATGGTTTTGGGATCAATATGACGGGCATTTATACCACGTTAATCTCAGGGTTCATCGAAATTTTCGGATGGGAGATGCTGCTTTTAGCAGCCGGTACTGATCCAAAGCGTTTTGGAGATCTTGCCAACAGGTATGCAGCTTGGAACCAGCAATACTTTGACGCCTTGGCCCAGGCTGATGTGCCGGTGGTCATGGTGCACGATGATATTGTGTGGTCATCAGGCGCTGTTTTCAGTCCGGATTGGTACCGTGAGTACGTGTTCCCAAACTATAAACGGTATTTTGCCCCGCTTTTAGACAGCGGGAAAAAAGTCATATTCTGCTCTGACGGCAATTTTAATGAATTTATTGACGACATCGCGGCCACCGGAGTGCATGGTTTTGTGTTCGAACCCCTCACCAGCCTGGAATATATTGTGAGAAAATACGGCCAGACCCACGTCATCATCGGCAATGCCGACACGCGAATTCTCCTCTCTGGTACGCGGGCCGAAATCCGCGCCGAGGTAGAACGGTGCATGGCGCTTGGCCGCGGCTGCCCGGGATATTTTATGGCTGTTGGCAATCATATTCCGGCAAATACGCCAGTAGAGAGTGCGCTTTATTATAATCAGGTCTACGAGAAATTGAGCGTACGATAATGGAGGTGGCCATGCTTGTACGAACTTTGACCGCAGCAAGGCGTGTTGTCCTGTTTTTTATCCTGGCAATAATCAGTCAAAATGCGGCCCAATCCAGCCAGCCGCAGGTCCAGTTTGGCGACTTGCGCTATTGCGGGGCCTTTAAGCTCCCGGAGTATTGGGAGCCCGTGTGCGATGACCAATGCACATTCCACTATGCGCACGGCGCCGTGGCATTCAACCCGCACCAGGGCGGAAACAACGCAAACCCGCCATCATTGTTCGTTGCATGCTTTACAGGACAAGGGGCTTCCAACGTGGGTGAGGTCAGCATACCGGAACCGGTGATCTCCAACACCGGTAACATCAATGATCTTCCAACAGCAACAAGCCTCCAACGCTGCGCCAATGCAGAGGCAGGCGCGTCGGCCACCCTGAGTTTTGGGGAGGGAGGGATCAGCGGGATCCTGATCGCGGGCTCAAAAATGTACTTTACCTGCTACAACAGCTATCCGGCAGGCGGCTGTCAGTCCCTTAGCCACTTTGTGAAAAATTCATTGGATCTAAGCGCTGCCGATGCAACAGGTGCGTTTCTGGTCACTAACAATGCAGGCGGAACCTGTTTTATTAACGGCCCAATGACCTGGATACCGCAGGAGTGGCAGGCTGCGCTGGGAAACATGCCTGCCATTACCTATAATTGCTGCCACAGCATAATTGCCTCCACTTCATGGGGACCCGCCGCCTTTGCCTTTGATCCATCAGCGCTTGGCAACACCCCTGCCGCCAGTGTGGCGCTCCAGTACTACACCAGCAGCCACCCGGCATTGGGACAGTGGGACGGAGGGTCTGGCCCTCTGGTTTTTGAGACGGCATGGAACAACAGCTGGAACGATGCGCCAGTACCGGGATATCGCGGGCTGGTGATCCCGGACGGAACCAGGAGCGCCTTGTATTTTGGGGCGCAGGGAATCGGGGAATACTGCTATGGCGAGGGGACCAGTGATTCAAGTCTCCACGGACAGCCATACGGAGGCACTATATACTGCTATGACCCGGCCGCAGTGGTCAGCAAAGGCGATCACGCGTATCCGTACCGCTTCCAAATCATGGCATTTGACCTGAACGACTGGGCCTCTGTTGCGGCTGGCGCAAAAGAACCGTATGAAGTAACACCATACGCGGTCTGGCCGCTTGCGCCGCCGGTAATCCCATTTACAAACGGTATCACTGACGCCGGGGGAGGCGGAGCAGCGTACGACCCAGCCACTAGGCGGATATACTGGGAACAGGCGCGCGCATATGGCAGCGGCCTCCCGATAATCCACGTATGGGAAGTAACGTCGGCGACCGCGGTCGCACCCTGGCATGCGCTGGAAAATCAGACTGACATAATTACAGCGTATCCGAATCCGTGTAATCCCGGGGTAAAAATAACCGTACACTGGCAATGGACGGTGGATAGCAGAGATGCGATCATAGAAATATATAGTGTTCGTGGCGCATTGGTCCAAAAACTGCGCGCAGCTCGCAACACGGCCGACCAGCGGGCCGGAATTGCTTGGGACGCGTCCAGCCAGCCAAGCGGAATCTATGTAATCAAAGCGGTCATCGGTAATACACGCGGGTCAAAAACCATCGTATTGACAAAATAAGCCTACCGCCCGTCGCCTTTTGCATCCCTGCGTTTTTCCTTGTCCCAATACGTGTCCATCTCCGCGAGGCTCATGCGTTCGAGTTTTTTTCCATCGCGGGCAATACGCACTTCCATACCCTTAAACCGGCGGGAGAATTTTTTGTTAGTGAGCGCAAGCGCCTCTTCGGGGTCAATGTCCAGTTTGCGCGCAAGATTGACAACCGAGAAAAGAAGATCTCCCAATTCGTCCCTGATCCGGTACGCGCGTCCCGAACGCACCGCGGCCCTGAGCTCGCCCGTCTCCTCGCCTATTTTATCGAAGATGCCCCGCGTGTCCTTCCAGTCGAACCCTGCGCGGCCAACGCGCTTTTGTATCTTGAACGCCTTGAGCACTGCGGGCATGTGCGCGGGTATGCCGTCGAGAAGGGAAACGCGGCGCCTGTTGTGGGGCTCGTTGCGCTTGATGCGCTCCCAGTTTGAAATAACCTGCCCGCTGTCCTTTACAACCGCTGATCCAAAAACATGGGGATGCCTGCGTTCGAGCTTGTCGCTGATGCTCCTGAGAACATCGTCCATGGAGAAACGTCGCTTCTCCGCGGCCATTTGGGCGTGGAAGACAATCTGGAGCATAAGGTCGCCCAGCTCCTCGCACATAGCGGCCGGGTCGTTGTCGAGCGCTGCCTCGTAAAATTCATACGCCTCTTCGATAAGGCAGCGGAGTATGGTGCGATGGTTCTGCTCACGGTCCCAGGGACACCCCTTGGGACCGCGCAGGCGCGCCATGATCCGGACCAGCCGCTGGAATTCACCACTCTTTGTTTTCACGTTTCTTACTCCCCGAAATAGCTCAGATCGCCGCTCCCGTGCCGGATAATGACCGGCGTATCCTCTTCGAGGCTTATAATGGATGAAGGCGCGTATGAAACCTCGCCACCATCAATGACCATATCGATCTCATGGCCAATACGCTTGTTGATTTCGTGTGGATCGTTGAGCACCTCGTTTTCAGTGAGCCGTATTCCGCAGGAGAGCAGGGGCGAACCAACAGCCTCGTACAATGCCTGGGCAATGGGCGCTTTGGGCATGCGCACGCCAATTGTCTTACGCTTGGTCAGCGTCAGCTTGGGTAAAATAGTCTTGCCCTTTAAAATGAAGGTATAGGGGCCGGGCAGATGGTGCTTCATGATCCTGTAGGCTGTGGTGGAAATATGGGCATATTCGCTAAGTTTTGAAAAATCATAGCATATGCAGCTGAAAAGACGTGATTTATCAGCCCTTTTGACCATATAAAGCCTGTCAACCGCCTTCTTATTGAATATCTCTGCGCACAAGGCATAGGTTGTGTCGGACGGATACGCTATAACTCCACCATTTTTAATGAGTTGCGCAGCCTGTTGGACCAGCCGATTCTGGGGATTTTCAGGATGGATTGCACAGATAGACATGTGGCGTGGAATAAATAGTTAATGTTGATGAATAATCTCAAGTTTTTTCACGGAAAAGTCGATAATAGTGATTGAAGACATCCATTTTTGGATAAAAAAGGGGATTACCATGGCAGAAGGATTATCGATCGGCGGTCTGGCTTCGGGGCTGGACACAAATGCGATCATCGACGGCCTGGTCAACATTGAACGGAGCCGTATAACCCGGGTTGAAACGCAAAAAGACAACTACAACCTCACGCTCTCATCGTGGGGCGACCTTTCCTCAAAGCTCAGCGAACTTTCCCGCAAGGCCGACACGGTCAACAACGCGGAGTCTTTTGACAAATATTCCCTCACCTCGTCCAACGAGGACATTGTAACGCTCGAAGGCCTTGAAGGCGGCTCGCCCGGCACCTTTAGCATTGGCGTGTACCAGCTTGCCCAAAGCGAAAAGATCATGTCCAACACCTACGCGAAACAGAACATCGCATTGGGTCTCTCGGGCCAGTTTACCGTAAACCGGACAAAAGACGCGGTTGCAGAAGACCCGGCTGGCACTGATGTGACCATTACGATTGAAGCGGGCGACACCCTGCGCGACCTGCGGGACAAGATCAATTCAGCGGCTGACATCGGCATTTCAGCCTCTATTGTAAAGCTGAGCGAAACTGAATACAGTTTGATCATTACCAGCAAGGACACGGGTTCGGGCGGCACCGCCTATACCGAGACTACTGGCACTGTGCTTCGCGACCTGGGCATTCTCAACACTGCGGGCGAAAAGGGCAACGTGAGCCACAAGGCCGAATCCGCGGCAAACACCAGCGGCGGCGATATTACCGCGGCAACGCTCTTTTCGGACATAGATGCCGCAAGCGCGTCAGTGAACGACACCATCACCATACGGGGCATGGACCATAATGGCAACGAGATTGCAACCCGAAACTTTGTCATCGACGATCCAGCCAGTCTCACGGTAAACGACCTGCTCAAGGAAATTGAAAAGACCTTTAACGGCACTGTCACGGCCACGGTCGAAAACGGCAAAATCATGGTCACGGACAAGACCACGGGAAAAAGCGCGCTCCAGGTTGAAATAACGGCAAACAACGAGGGCGGCGGCTCGCTTAATTTTGGCGGCCTTATGGCCGTGAATACCGCTGGCAAAAATGGCATTCTCCAGGTTGGCCAGGACGCCTTTTTCAGCGTTGACGGCCTCTATCTGCAGTCGTACGCGAACAAGGCCGAAGACACCATCGAAGGCGTGGCCGTGAACCTGAAAAAGGTGGACCTTGCCGAAAAGGTCACAGTCACACTCGACCGAGACCTCGACGCAGTGACCGCCAATGTGCAGAGCTTCCTTGATACGGTCAACGGGGTCATGAAATATATCACTGAAAAATCAAAAGTCAAGGTGACCCAGGGTGACAAAGAAGATCCCAACGCCAGCAGCACGGACAAAAAGGACAAAACCGAAAAAGGCCCCTTGTCCAACGATTCCACGGTCTCGCGCCTTAAAAACGACCTCTACAACACCATGAGCAAACAGCTTGAGGAGCTGGTGGGCGCCAATTACAAGTCGCTTGCGTCAGTGGGTATCACCACTGACCGGTACACTGGCGAATTCACGATTGACGAGGAAAAATTCAAAAAGGCCCTTGCCAACAATTATGACAATGTGAAAAAGCTCTTTGTTACGCGCGGCACTGCTGAAGACTCCAGCTTTATCCTGGGCCGCTCAACGGAAAACACCTCAGCGGGCAGATACCGCATTGATGTGGACGCGCGTACGGTCTCCAAACTCGACGCCAAGGACAACGTGATTGGGACCTGGAACGCGGAATTGGTGGGCAGCGTGCTTACGGTAAAAGAGGACGGCCCGGCAAAGGACCTTTCGGTCACTGTACCGTCGTCCGGCAGCACTATCCTCACGTTCAGCAAGGGCGTTACCCGCGAGATGTACGACTATGTCAAAGGCATCACTGACGCGTACGACGGCGTGGTCTCTGTGCGCCAGAAAAATATCCAGGACCGCATCGACGAACTGGACGAGCGCATTTATGATATGAATACCAAGCTCGAGGAATACCGGCAGCGCCTTATGAAGGAATATTCGGACCTTGAACAGAGCATGTCGAGAATACAGAGCCAGAGCAGCCAGATGATGGCCGCCCTGGGCGGATAAGGGACGGACGCCTAACCACGGAGAAACGCAATGGTCAAAAACAGCATGTACAATTCCTACAAGACCGCGAACGTCAACACCACGGACCAGGGAAAGCTGATCGTCATCTGCTACGATGTCGCGATCAAGGCGTGCACCCAGGCCAAGGAACTCCTGGCCGAGAAAAAAATCGTTGAAAAATCAAAGAAAATCTACAAGGCGCAAGATGCAATAACCGAACTCATGGTCTCGCTCAACATGGAAAAGGGCGGTGCCTTTGCAAAAAGGCTCTTTGCGCTCTACGACTATTTCAACTGGCGCCTTTCCGAGGCGAACATCAAGCTGAACACCGCCATGATCGAGGAGGTGATGCGCCACCTGAAAAGCCTGCGCGATGCGTGGGTAGTGGCCGCTGAAAAGGTGCGCAAGGACACGCACGCGCCCATGGTGGCCCCAGCTTTGGCCACCGCGGCCGCGTCGTCCGATACCGGAAAGGCCTTTTCACTCAGGCTGGTGGGGTAAGCATCCATGGAAAAAGAGTTGCGCACGCTGCTGGCCAGGCTGACAAGCGCATACGAGACCATGAAAAAGATCTCGGACTGGCGAGCGCTCCGTTCACTCAAGGACATTGACGCGATCAACGCCATAGTCGCGCGCCGGGGTGAAGTGCTCGCTGAGATCCAGCTCCTTGCCGCCCAATTGCCCCAGGACAAGGAAACGCTTCCAGCCAGCCTTGTTTCGCAGTACGAAAAACTGAGGCTTCTGGTCGAGGAAATAGCCGCGGAAGACCGCAACTTCATGGACCAGGTACGCAAGCGCATGAGGGAAATCCAGGAAGAATTGACCGCCCAATATTTTATGAAAAAACACGTTCTTTCGAGCTACCGCAAGCAGCAGTACGCTTTTTCAGCGTAAAAAATTTCAGAATTCCAGAATAAGCGTCCCCCGGAATGGCCCTTCAAAGAATACCTTTACCCTTTGGCCCTCTGCCCCTCTGACCCTTTCCCCCTCACCCGTAACAAACTTCCGGCAGGCACCTTGCGCTCAAACCGCATAATGACAATATCATTGGGATTGGGCCTCTCCCGGGGTTTTCCATCAACATCGGTGATTGAAAGGACGTGCGCCTCTTCGCAAAAGACCCCCTGTTCGGGCGACGCGAGGGTGAGTGCGTTCGAAGCGCTGAATTGATTCTTTACATCGACCACGGCCCTGTTTCCCGGCAATGCCTCGCGCACAATGCCCGCCAGAGCCCATTCCTGCTTGGCACGGGCATTCTTATAATTCTGCCTGAAATGGGTGTATTCCAGTTCCTGGTAAAAACCAGTGGTATAGCCCCGGTTACTAACCGAATTGAGCGCTTCCAGCCATTCGGGCCTCACTCGCCATTGTCCGCCCGCCTCGCGTAGGCTATCGATCGCTTCACGGTATACTTTTGTGACGATTGATATATAATGCGCGCTTTTGTTCCTTCCTTCGATCTTGAGCGCCCTGACCCCGGCGGCAATGAGCCGGTCGAGCAGCGGCAAGGAACAGAGGTCGCGCGAATTAAACAGGTATGTCTTGCCGTCATGTTCTTCAACAGCCATGTCCCCGTCCTTGTTTGCTACGGAAAAAGGCGTACGGCACACATGGGAGCATAGACCCCGGTTACTCGACCGGTACGTAAGGTAATCGCTGAGCAGGCACCTTCCGGAATAGGCCATGCACATGGCGCCATGCGCAAAGACTTCGCACTCAATACCCGAGGTGTCGCACACCTCGCCTATCTCGTGAATTGACAGTTCCCTCGCAAGAATAACGCGCAGGGCGCCCTGCTCTTTCCAAAACCGGGCCGCGGCCCAATTGGACACATTGGCCTGGGTGGAGACATGAAAGGGGACCGTGCGCGCCTTGAGCGGCGCAACAAGCGCCGGGTCTGAAATAATGACCGCGCTCACGGGAAAGTCCGCCAGGGCGTCTATGAACCGCGCGCTCTCTTCGATATCGCTGTTAGTCAACACACTGTTGAGTGTCACATAAGCCTTTTTTCCCGCGCCAACGGTCCGGTCAATGGCCCGGCCAATCTCCTCAAGGCCAAAGTCCTCGTTGCCCGCGCGCAAGCTCCACCGTGCGGGCCCGAAATAGAGCGCGTCAGCGCCATACCGCAGGCCAGCCTCAAGAGTTTCCATGCTGCCCGCAGGGACTACCAGCTCAACAGGGACACTTTGTTCCATGAGTGAAACATACCTTTTTACGCGAATCACGTACCATGCCCAGCCGTAGCTTTTTTATATTATAGAGGTCTCATGGCAAAAGCAGCAATAACCGCAAAGACGAACAAAGGGTTTGCACGCGCGCCCGTACCCGCGCTCAAGGCGCGCAATATCCGCATAGGCTCGCAAGGCCAGCTCAAACGGTCGTGGCCTGTTGCGCCAGGCGCTTTTTTTCGCATATACCAGGACGAACCCCTAACCCTCGAGTGCTCGTTCACAAAAAAAATGCGCGCGCCCCGCGTAACACTCCGCACTGACCTGCTTGCCGCAAAAGGAAAATGGGGTGATATTCCTTTTTCAGAAACAGGACCGGGCGCCTGTTCCCTGTCCGCGCTGCCGCGAAAAAACGGCATCTTCAGGTTCAAGCTCAAGTATTCGCCTGACAATGGCGCAACCTGGTTTTTAGACCGCACACCCTTCACCAAAGTCATTGTGGATCCGGTTGCGGCGCGCGACATCAGGCAGTACACCCTGGTTCCCACGGCATCGGGCCGCATTGGAGAATGGAAGGCCCAACTCTCCCGCATCCGCGACATGGGCTTCAACGTGGTGCACCTGCTTCCCGTGACCAGGATGGATGTTTCCGAAAGTCCCTATGCGGCCGCGGATCTCTTTTCCATTGACCCTTCGTATCTCAATCCAAATGACAAACGGAGCGGTCTTGACCAGTTCGAGGACTTCGTGGTTGATGCGGAAAAAAAGGGCATTGGCCTTTGCCTCGACCTGGTGCTCAACCATATCGGCCTCTCGAGTGTCATGGCCCAGCGAACGCCCGAATGGATTGTGCCTGATAAAAACGAGGCCAATGGCCTTTTACGCGCGGGGTGCTGGCACATGAACAGCTGGATAAAGTGGCACGACCTGGTGCGCATCAACTACGACCATCCCGAGCCCGCGGTAAAAAAAGACCTTTGGGCGTACATGTCCGCCTATGCGCGCTTCTGGACGACCTACGCGTCCTATTCGCATGGCATGGTGCGGCTCGATAACCTCCATGCCAGCCACCAGGAGTTTATTGCTGCGCTGCTCGAGGGGCTCCATGGTTCTTTTCCCGGGCTTGTAGTGCAGGCTGAGTACTTCTCAGACTCAAACACGCTGATAAAAACAGCCTCTGAATCAGCCATAGCCCTGTTTCTGGCCAATCCGTGGGAACACCCCTTTGCCAAGGACCTGAGAAAATACTTCGCCTACCTCCATGACATCAGCTCCCAAATCAGGTTTCTCACGCCCATTGCAACGCACGACACCGGATCAATCGCGCAGCTGTATGGAAAGCCCGAGGCGATAGTACCGCGCTATTTTGCCACAGCGCTCATGTCAACGGGCCAGACCGGCCTGGTGCAAGGCAACGAGCACGGGCTTCCGCGTAAAATCGAATTCATCGGCAGATACAACAAGCCCGCGATCGAACAGCCCGGCCGCTTCAGCCCTGTTATCGGAAAAATCAATACCCTGCACGCGTCGTACGCGCTCTTTCACCAGACCGGAAATCTTGAGTTTGTTGACAATTGCCACGGCGCAATCATTGCCGCGTTACGCAGGGACTTGCGGCCAGGGAAAGACTGTTTTCTGCTCTGCGCAAACCTCGATACAGCCAACGCCTATTCACTTGCCATTGAGACCGCGTCCTGGAAACGGGCTGGTAAGGGACCTGTGCTGCACGAGATGATGGACGGAGGCAGGTTCGAAGCCTTTGGCCATGAATTCAGGATTGACCTTCAGCCCTGCGGGGTCAAGGCCTTTTGGTTCGAGTACGTGTAGAGCCATGGGGATGTAAGGGCGTCATTCATCTAATAAAGGCACCTGTTGTAGAACAACGCCCTGACAACCAGTCTCCAGCCTCGCTCCTCAGGCCTCGTTCCTCAGGCCTCGTTCCTCTCTCCCTTCTTTTCCCCCCTCACTGTAATAAGCTATTTTTTCACCCATGTTCTTCAACCGGAACCCTATTGCCTGGGGCATACGATACTTCTGGCTCAACTGGCTCGGCGCAAGCGGAAGGCTGCGCATGCTCTCTGTGCTGTCAAACGCATCCGCCCTGCGCAGGGAGACCGCGTTCAACGACCATATCAAAGGCTTCAGGTCTGTCCTGCTCATTTTACCGCAAAAGCCCCACGAACTGGTTCTTGCCCAGAAGAGCATCATCGCCCTCAAGGAACACCAGCCGGACATGCGCATCGACGTGGTGGCCGAAACACGCAGCAAAGACCTTATTACCAGCAATCCCTATATCGACGGCGGCTTCTTCTATACGGCCGGGACCTTTCTCTACAACCATCCCCTGTTCAAAGAACTCACCGGGTCCATCCAGGCAAAAGCATACGACGCCTGCATTGTGCTCAACCGCGACGAGCATCCCCTCAACTATTATCTTGCGGCAGCGTCTAAAGCCCCTTTGCGCATGGGATTCAACAACCCCAGAGCTTTTCCATTTATCAACCTTGCGGTGCAACCCAAAGCGTGCCTGATATACGAAGGAGACTTGTACGAGTCCCTGCTCCGTACCATTGGCGTACGGTTTCCCCGTTCGCGCGTGCGGTGGAACATACCCAAGAGCACGGAAAAAGACATGGAGGGTATTCTGGTTGAAATGGGATACCGGACAGGTGGCCTGCTCATCGGTATCGACCTTTCTCCCTCTGTAACCCAAAAGTCTATGCCCGACTCCCTTGCCGAGGACCTTGTCCGGAGCCTCTCGTCCATTGCGGGCGCGGAAGTGGTCGTCATGAGGACAAAAATAAAAAAAGACGCACCCGGCGCCTCTTTTGCGGGAAAACGGATCGTGCTGCTCGAAGAGGAACGGATTGCCCATGCCGCGGCGCTCATCTATTCGTGTTCCCTGGTGGTGTCGCTCAACACAATGACCTACCAGCTCGCGGTGCTGCTCAACCGGCCGGTTATAGGCCTGTTTGAAAACGGTGAAAAGGAACAGTGGGCCTGCTTGCAGAAGGGCCGCTTCGAGTACATTGCGGGGAATAAACTGAAAGACACCACCGGCGCCGAGGTCCTGGAACGGGCAAAGGCGCTTATAACCCCCGGTTAGGAGAGTTTATACTTAGAAATAAAAATGCGATCTTAATAGGTACGCTGTTAGGCATTGCAAGCGTAATTTCAAGCGCTCCGGCATCAGGTTTTGAAGGAAAATTGCATGCAGCGGCCATGACGACTATTACCAAAGACCATGGATTTAATTTGAATGCCATACCTGATAATGCTGAATCGCCATCTCCTGCCTTGGGAAAAACTTTTGCTGCGATGGGAACCGTTTCTGACTCCTGCTACTTTTACGATAGTGGAGATTATCATATTTCTGACGGTGGGTTTAGCGCTCGGTATTTTAATGAAAATGGATGTGCGCCTGCAGGCGCCGTTGTTACCAAGGTTGAATATCGCCTGAGAGTAGCCCCTTCTGGCGCTGCTTCTGACTTTTATTGCGGGGATTATAAAATCTACCTGTCTTCGTCCAGTTCAACAAGCGTTTTGGCGGATCACCTCGTATATGACCGCCAGGGTGCGCGTACTGATAGCGGGTCCGACGACGACGCAGAGGATGATTCTGATATTTACCTGAATTGGAGATCGACTGATTATTTTAACGGTGAAAGCGCTAATCAATATTGGGGTTTTCGGGTCGAGGACGTATTTACTGGCGACACTGGTATGATTGACTACTTCAGCTTCCGGATATATTATACCATTCAATCCTTAAATGTTATTCCTGAAGTATCTTACATCCAGGTCAACAATACAGCTGTCGGCCCTGGCGGATCGATCACTGTTATGTTAAATAACCTTCAGGAATCTTTTGAAGTCAGGCTTCGATGCTCCAACACCGGCACCGAAATGAGCCCGGCTTCCTTTAATAACATTACTATGTCATTCCCCCAACTAAGCAATAGCCAGGATCACTCGCATATATCCATATCCTCAGGTTCAAGCGGCGATTTAACCATTAATAGTTTCTACGGCTGTTGTGAAATCAACGAAGGATGGCCTATTGGAGGAGGAGACCAATACGCTGACTATTGCATGATTGAAGCCGCGGATAACTCCGGTTGGGCCTCAGGCGAGAGCAATACCCTCATTGCTGATATTACTCCCAAACAGTGGGGGTCTTTTAAGATAAATTTCAGGATGGCTCTTGCCGATTCAAGTTGGGCTCGTTGTGTCTATGACCCTGTTCAAGGCTATCCGGCTAGTTCAAATTCTGACTGCCTGAATTATGAATGTTACTCCATTATAATAAACGTTATTGAAAACCCCAACCCCCCTATGCCGGCAAAAGTTGAAATTAGGGAGGTGACTGTAAATTATTTCATGCCCTATAGTGTATGGCTGGGCCAATTGCCAGCATATATTAATATGGGGGATAATCTTGAGATAAAGGGACGCGTTCTTGACCAATTCGGGAACCCTTTTCCAAATACTATGTTCGGCGTGCATGATGCTTTTCAACAAGTTTGTGCCGCCAAGACCACTGATGCTTCTGGTAATTTCATCTACAATACCAGCGTCCCCTCCGGCGATATACACTGCTCTAGAAATATGTTATTCTTCGTTGCATATGGCCATGATTGCACATACCTGAATTTTGCGATAAATATCCCGAGTTCGATGAATCTTATGACCAACGCCTATGCGCAATCGACCATTCCAAGGCTGAACGCCAATCTAGGGTTTCAAGTATCGGATATGACGTTTTTTGATCCCAGCGGGAACCCTATCTGGGTTAGCAACGATTATGTAACTTCACTATTTCACATACAATCTGCGAGTGATGTTAATGAGGATAATTACTTTTATATATTGCAGCAATACCAACGCAGTCAAACCGACCCTTTCTACGGCAAACCCGAAATACTGGATAGAGCAAAGGAAATAGATTACCAGCTTCATAAAACCTTTTTCGATGACGTTATTGATAATACTATATCTCAAATAGGACCTGGCGGGTTTATAACTTATATTGGCGCAGGTGGTTTTTGCGCTTCGACCTTATTCGGCAATCCAACGGGACCTGCTGGTTGTGTCATTGTCATGGAAATGGCTGCTCAGGATGTCTTGAAAGGACTCGGTATAACCTTGCTGAAAGACGCTGGGGCGTCACAACAAACCATTGATATGTTTAGCAATAGCATGACTCTGACCTTTGCGTTGGCTGGAAATCCAATAACCATTCCAGGTACAATCACTGATGTTGTGTACTTCGATTACCAAAACTCAAAAAATTTGGACGTACTAGACGCTGGGTATGCTGGTTACCGCAACAACACCCGGCCTTTTGACGTGATTTCATACACCAGCGATGGAAATAACTATTCATTTGATTTTACTTATAACAACGAACGTTATTCAGCAAAAGCCAGGACCAGCGGAACAACACAAAATTTCAACACTGGAAATAAATTACCTGAAACTGTATCTGTCGGACCCGCCTTTCCCAATCCCTTTAATCCAGACGTAATAATACCGTATTCACTGCCTCAGAAATCCCTTGTTACCATCAAGGTATGCAGCGCTACTGGCCAAGTGGTTTCGGAACTGGTGAATGGCGAAAAAAACACCGGGTATCATTCTATTGCCTGGGATGGTAAAATGATTGGTAGACAAGAACTACCTTCCGGTCTTTATATCCTTCAGTTGAAGGCGTGTAATAAAGTGAAGATGATGAAATTGATTTATCAAAAATAAGACCGGTAAAGATCATATCGCTAAAATTAAAACAAATCGGTTGGAGGGGGCTGTTTTTAAAAACCGCACTTCAGAAAAGTTATGCCTTTTCTGCATATGGCTTCTGAAAAGTCTTGACACAAAACATCTTTTTCAGGGCTTCCTCTTGGAAAAAGACGCTATGGTCCCCGGTTCGGAATAAACGCGTTCTCGTAGTGGTTCACGGCCACTGCGTTACCAGGCCCCATGTTCACGGCCACCACGTCAAACCTGCACGCAGCATTAGTTATCGCCTTTTTAGCGCAATAGATTTCAGCCATGCGGTAGAGTTGGTGCTGTTTTTTTCCATTGACCCATCCGGCAGGGTCTCCGGCTGAGATGCCATAGGCGCTTTTCACTTCAACAAACACCACGGTTCCCTCGGGATCGCGGGCGATAATGTCGATTTCGCCCTGCCGAAGCCTGAAGTTCCGTTCGCTGATGATATATCCTTTGGTCGCAAGAAAGGTTGCGGCCTTTTCTTCGCCTTCTGCTCCGGCTGTTCGTGTGTTTTTCATGTTCCCTGCGCTTTCGGTGCCTGGCACCATTTTGGTACCAGGGATGTTTTTGGTGCCAGGTACCTCTTTCAAGCAGCCTTTAGTAATTTTAAGGCTCGTATCTTTTTCCTTTCAGTCTGCGTCAGAATAGCAAATGTTTCCATGGTCACCGGATTACCTAATGCAAACGCGACACGTGAAAGGTCTTGGGCATTATGAATCCCGAGATGCCTGTATAGTTCTTCTTTTGCAAGCCATTTATATTCCATTGATTGCCCGGACAAATATCTATAGCTCGTTATGGTTTCGTCTCTCTCCTCGTCTATCCTGTTGATAAACCCCCCGGCCACTGGATTATTATGTATATATCGTACCACGTTTTGAAAATAATCCGGGTCTTCAATGATTTGACTCTGAAATCTATTCCTGAATAATGGCCCGACCCTTTTATATTTTGCATTGAAAAACAGCACAAAATGATACCCGAGAAACCACATCCTCCTAAAAACCCGTCCCAGGTACCCAAAAAAAATGGGGGACTATTGCCGAACTTGGGCTAAAAGTAAAAATAGAAGGTCGCGCCCTTTTCCTTCCCACTTTCTGCCCAGACCAAACCCCCCATCCTGTCCACGATCCTTTTCACCGTGGCAAGGCCAATGCCCGATCCCTTGAATTCCTTTTGCGAGTGCAGCCGGTGGTATGCCTTGAACAGCGAGTCTGATTCTTTGGGATCAAATCCCACGCCATTGTCCCTGATAAAATAGCAGTGTCTGCCCTTCTGTTCCATGACGCCGATTTCGATGCGCGTCTCGGATTTTGTGGAAGTGAATTTCCATGCATTGCGGACGAGGTTCTCCATCATGATCCTGAGCAGGCCCGGATCTCCGGTAACGGTGAGACCCGGCTGGATGTCTATGTGGACCGTGCGGCCCTGGTCAGTGGCCCTCAGTTCGTGGAAAAAGGCCAGGGCCATTTCGCTCATATTCACTGTTTCACTCGTCAGGGCCCGCCTTGAAATATTCGACAGCGTCATCAGGTCCGAGATCACTCGTGCCATGCGGTCCACCGACTGTCTGATGTGATCCATGGCCTGCTTGCCGTCGGTCCCCAACGTCGGTCCGGCCTCCATCGAGAGGACCTCGATGTTCGTGATGATGGCGTTCAGGGGATTGCGAAGGTCGTGAGAAACGGAATAGGAAAAGGCCTCCAGTTCCTTGTTTGCCAGGGCCAGTTCGTTCATCTGTTTCTCCAGGAATTGGTTGAGTTCCTGGATTTTTTTGCGGGCCCTGGCCTGTCCGGTGATGTCGTGAACCATTCCCACCGACCGGATGACTGTATTGGTGGAGTCGCGGAAATGTTCACACCGGTGAAAGACCGTGCGGACCTCGCCCGTGGTCCATCGAACGATCCGGTGTTCGATCTCATAGTTGTCCCCGTCCTCGCGCAGGGACCCGGTATAGACCGCGTCCACGGCAGCGCGGTCGTCCGGGAACACGATATTCAGGAATGCCTCATACGTGGTGCCGACCTCCCCGGGCTGCAACCCGAAAATCCTGTATGCCTCATCGGACCAGATGAGGCGTTTGGTGAGGTGGTCGAGTTCCCAGCTGCCAAGGTGCCCCACCTCCTGGGCCCTGTTCAACCTGCTTTCGCTCTGCTGGAGAGCAGCCTCGCTCTGTTTGCGTTCAGTGATGTCGGTGAAAACCGTGGCGAATCTTCTGCGTTCGGGCGAAAAGACTGAGATGGCGAAATGCTTATCCATGGGGGGAAAGTATGTCTCAAAATGCTCCGGTTCTCCCCCGTCAGCCACCCTAGCGTACACGTCCATGTACGGGGGTCTTCCCGTTCCATAAAGGTCGGACGCTTTTTTACCCACGGACGCGCCGTGCGTGAGACCGGTGATGCGCTCAAAGGCGGGATTCACGTCTAGGATGCGGTAATCGACTGCCGCGCCATTCTCATAGAGGACCTCATGGTTGACCAGGCCTTCGTTCATGGAGGCATATAACGCCCTGAGCCGCTGCTCACTCTCCCGCACCGCATCCTCGGCCTGTTTGCGCCTGGTGATGTCGTGCACCATGCCAACTGACTTGATGATCGTGCCCGCGTTGTCGCGGAAATGCCGGCACCGTTCGTGTACAAAACGGGTTTCGCCGTTTTTCCGCACCACCCGGTGCTCGGTCTCATACGAATCCCTGCCATCACGAATCGAATTTGAGTAGGCCGCGTCCACGGCTGCTCGGTCATCGGGGTGAATCGCATCAAGAAAGGCCTCGTACGTGGCGCTGAATTCCTGGGGCTGCAACCCGAAAATCCGATAGACCTCGTCGGACCATGTCAGACTGTTCTTCACAAGGTCGAGTTCCCAGCTTCCCAGATGGGCGATCTCCTGCACCTGTTTAAGCCCCTCTTCGCTGTGTTGGAGCGCAGCCTGGGCGTGTGTCCGTTCCTCGACCTCTTTATTTAATTCATCGCGCGAAGCGGTGATGGCCTGAAGATTATACGCCATTGTATCGAACGCGCGCGAAAGCGCGCCTATCTCGTCCTTCAGATTGGTCCCTATCCTGTGATTCAGGTCCCCGCGGCCGATTATCTCCGCACCCCTGGAAAGCGCCTCGATCGGCCGGGAAATGGACCTGGCAAAGGCGAATATGATGAACGCCGCCAGGAAGAACACGACCGCGATGATGAATATGACCAGCCGTTTGAGGTCCGTAATGCTCGCATAGGCCTCTTTGCAGTCCATCTTCGCCACCAGCCCCCATTTCAAGGAATTGATGTGTCTCCAGGCAGCGATGACCTTTTCACCCCGGTAATCCACTGATCGGCCCGCTCCTGTCAGGCCCAGCACCGCATTCTGCACCGGGATCGCTGCTGTTCCGCCTATGATGACGCGTTTCCTGAACGACGCGGAAGGATCGTGCCGCACCGGGTTCATATAGACGATCTCTTCGCCGTCACGTTTGCCGATCAGGACCTCGCCCGTGGCGCCCAGTCCCGTGGTGTCGCGGAGCAGCCGGTGGACAGGTCCCAGGTCCAGTTCAAAGACGATCATCCCCAACAGAGTGTTGGAAAAGTCGAAGGCAGGCGCGACGACGTACATCTCGGGCCGGTTTCCACGGGCAAGGTTCAACGACTGGTCCGAAATGAGCAGTCCCTTCAGACCCTCATTGAACAGGGCGGGCTGCATGTCCGCGAACGACTTGGACAGCTCTAGCGCGATGTGGCCAGGATTGCTGACATATACTATTTTTCCGTGAGTATCCACCAGCATAATATCGGACAGTTCTAAGATTCTCTGGATGCTCCGGAGCTGCCCGTCAAGCCATTCCCGGTCAGCGACAGCGGCCGGATTTCTAGGATCCAGGCCGTATTCCAACAATTGAGGCAGGAACTTCTTTATGATATAAAAGTTTTGCGCCATCTTCATTGCGTTCTTCAATCCCTCATAATACGCCTCGATCCTCTCTGCCTTGAAACGGGCAAGGTCCTGCAGTTGGAGAAGGCGGGCGGCCTCGAGGCGGTCCTGATAGTTATGGAAGGTGATAAGCCCCACAAAGACCAATGGAATGGACACAAGGGCAAGGATGATGACCGTCAGCTTTGACCGTATTGACATGCGTCGCTTTCTATATACAGGCCAAACCGATCCCGAGGAGGACGAACAACGCTGCGGTATGCAGGGCCATGGCCGTATTGAAGCCAGCAATATAATAAAATAACACAGGAGTACCGGAAATATAGCCGATAATCGCGATCAGGCCGATGCTCCCGACGATGATGCCGATGGCCCGGAGTTTTCGCGAGAGTTTGACGGTATTGAATACCGCCAGCATGCCGGCAACGGCAATCAGAATAAAATTGAGCATGGTGAGCATGGACGGCCGGCCGGGGACCACGCACGTGGGGCTGCCGGGATCGATGACAAAGAGGTCTTCCAATCCCGTGTGTACTCTCAAAAAAGCGGAAAAGATGAAGAGTCCCATAAGAAGGGCTAATGTGAACGAGATCATGGAGAGCGCCACTTGAACCAAATCAAACTCTCCTGTGCGCGCCTTGGTCAATAAATAGAGTGTGATGCCACTCAAGACGAACGCGATGGCCGTGGTGAATTTCATGCTCACCCATGACGGAGAGATGCTCGTAAGAACGCCGATTTGGAAAATCCAACCCGCTATCACGGCAAGGCCCGCAAGGACCACGGTGAGTGAAAACGTCCGCGCCAGTGAGAGCCTGCCCAGGTGCCGCACATCGGCCTTTTCGGCCGTTTTTTGTGTTAAACCTTCGTTTGAGTAGATACTGGTCACTATGAAAATATGGTTGCACATAGAATGCCAAGGCAAGCATCCGAAGATAATTGTTGTTCATGGCCCTATCCATGCGAGCTGGCTTAACCAGATTGAGATTTATTTCTCGATTCTTCAGAGAAAAGCTCTTGTTCCGAATGATTTCCAATCGCTTGAAGCCTTGCGGGAGCGCATCTATAATTTCGAACGGTATTTCGAATCAATCGCTAAACCTTTTGAATGGAAGTTCACAAGGGAGGATCTTGCTGAATTTATGAGAAAACTACCAAGAATAATGGCGAAGGCTGAAGGCCTATTTTTGACAGACAATTGCAGTATCTCAGCCTCCCCAGTCCAGAGATACAGCACCAGATGAGATGCGTAACTGCCGAAAATAGGCTGCGTATCCGCATATTTTACGGCACTGCAAGCTCTGGAAAGACCCGCTTCGCTCTCGCGAAAGCGAGGCGAGGGCTGAACCCCGTCCCCCACCGGAAATATGCCCGCCTCGACCCGCCTTGCCCGCCGCAAGGCGAGGCAGGCTCGCTCTCGGCGAGGCGGGTGCTAAACCCCGGTCCCTCGAAGACCCGCTACCCGACTATTTATGCTGAGCCTGCCGAAGCATACCGTCTTCGAGAACCTGCCATCGTACGATAATTAACGCTCCTGCCAGCCTCGCCGGCTAGGCGGGCCGGAAAGCCATGGCGGAGCTTTTCTTTTTACTCTTGATTTCGAGACCGGGAAGGGGTATTTTATCTAAAAGCAGCGTAGAATCAATATTTTTTCGGCCCGGAAGACCAAGACCGGGGCCCGCCTCGCCGAAACGGCGACGCGAGGCGGGGGTAATATCAAATGCCGGAACAACCTGCCTCGCTCGCCTCGCATCGCGAGAGCGAAGCGGGCCGAACAGGCCGGAATTCGCCATGCGTGAAGGACCGCGAGACTACACGAACTCAAAAATCAAAATACTTATCAGTTAATGATTGTCTCTTGTCGCTGCGTGGCACTGATTGCGAGCAATCAGTGCCACCCGGAAGCAATCGGGGCGTACCCGAAACGTTTCATTGTAACGCATTCAATCTCTTTACGGAGAAATAACCCATGCGCGCAATCATGATGATGTACGACACGCTCTGTCGGCGATTTCTGCCGCCGTACGGCTGCGACTGGACTAAGATGCCCAATCTCCAGCGGCTCGCGGATCGGTCGGCAGTTTTTGACAACTGCTATGTCGGGAGTATGCCCTGCATGCCGGCTCGCAGAGAACTCCATACCGGGCGGTATAATTTTCTGCATCGGAGTTGGGGGCCGATTGAGCCGTTCGATGACTCGATGCCGGAAATTCTGCACAAGAACGGTATTTACTCGCATCTCACGTCCGACCATTATCATTACTGGGAGGACGGCGGCTGCACGTATCATACGCGCTACAAGTCCTGGGAAATCTCCAGAGGCCGCGAAGGCGATCCTTGGAAAGGGCATGTCAAAGACCCGGTAATCCCAAAGACCTTCCAAGTTAGCAATTCGTCACACTGGCGTCAGGACTGGGTCAATCGCGACTATATGCAGACGCTCGAAGATATGCCTCAGGCAAAGACGGTTAACGCGGGCGTCGAGTTCATCGACAAAAACCATTCCGAAGACAACTGGTTTCTGCATATCGAAACATTTGATCCGCATGAGCCGTTCTATACATTGAAAGATTATCTGGATCAGTTTCCTCATGAGTATAATGGCCCGCATTGGGACTGGCCGCTCTATGGCCGACAAAATGTTCCTCAGGAACAGCGCGATCATATCCGCAAGGTCTATGCCGCAATGCTCGCGATGTGCGATGATATGCTGGGTCGCGTTCTCGATAAAATGGACGAATACAATCTCTGGGACGATACGCTCTTCATTTTGAATACTGACCATGGCTGGCTGTTGGGGGAGCATGACGAATGGGCGAAATGCTCAATGCCGTTCTACGACGAGGTCGCTCATGCGCCGCTGTTGATCTGGGATCCGCGATCCGGCATTAAAAGCGAACGGCGGTCAGCGCTCGTGCAGACAATTGATCTCGCGCCAACGATCCTCGAGTATTTCAATCTCCCAATCCCCAAGGATATGCAGGGAAAGCCGTTGAAGGACACGATTGCAACGGATAAATCGGTCCGAGAGTATGCGCTCTTCGGCATCCATGGAGGGCATGTCAATATCACGGACGGGCGGTATGTCTATATGCGAGCGCCGTTAACGCCGGATAACAACCCGCTTTACCAATACACAATGATGGCGACTCATATGAACCGGCGGTTCGATATCGAATGCCTTGAACGAGCTGAAGGGCTTGCAAAGTTCAATTTTACAAAGGGCTGTCCGTTGATGAAGATACCGACGAATAAGATCGGCGGATCGCCTTATCCTGATACCCGACCGTACGGAACATTACTATTTGACTTGAAAACCGATCCGAACCAAATGAAGCCGATCAAGGATGATGTGATCGAATGCACCATGACAGAAGCGTTGAAAAAGATGATGAAAGAAAGCGATGCGCCGACGGAACAGTATGTCCGGTTGGGGCTGAAATAAGGTGCATTGAACCGGGTTATGACCATAACTTCCGCCAGAGGTCACATCTAATTTGTTAAGAAATTGGCAATTAGTTGTTTATTTTTCATCAATAACGAATAAGATCGGGACTTAGTCGGCGTTGGTAGCACTATCGCGTCGTCAGTCAGTAAGATCCTCTGTCGGGTCGGGCGGACCATTGTTTAGGTATCGCCGATTTTTTTCACAGTTCAAGGAGTTTGGGATATGAAGAAGAGTTTCCTGTTAGCCCAAGTTCGACAATAGCGCCCCATTTTTAAAATTATTCTGACGCAAGTCTTTTAATTTCGTCATAGTTTTTCTCAAAGTCCGTGTAGTGAAGAAATACCCCCTTGCACTTGACACAAAGACGATGCATATTTATGGTATATGTATCTCCGTCGCATCAACAAGAAAGTCTGCGGAAAAGACCATCATTATTGGGCCTTGGTAGAGTCGTACCGTCCTGGTATGTTTCCTGGCATTTGTCTTGTGGAAAACTTTCGGGTTGATGTGTAAAAATGCTGGCCTCGGTGATGAGCCCAGGCGGGTATTTAACGAATTGAAAAGAATCTGCATGGTCGATGTCGTTCTCACCACTACTGATGGGAAGGAAATGAAAATCCGTACGGTTCCACGCCCAGATAAACCCTTGCAAATACTATTGCACCGGCTGGGCTTGAACCTGCCGGAAAGACTAATAAAACGTGTTTTGTAGTGAAGAAATCTGAAAAATAACAACGTAAATACGTCACTTACGAGGTTTTTACCCTAAACTTGTCGAACTTGGGCTAACGTTAATCGGAACCGTTGTTTCACGTCGCGCCAGACCACGCTCGACCGCACGCAATTTGATACCATCCACGGCATCCCAACCCAAGCGCATGTGATCCGCTATACCGCACTGGTCGGCGCATCCATCAGCCAATCAATCACCAAAGTCTCAAAGAGTGCCGTATAACGAGAGCCGTCCAGCGCCCACGGTACGGAAATCTGCCGAACCCCATGGTCAGGGCATTCAACACGGGGTATGTCCCCAACCAAAATCGTTTGATACTGGCACGTGTTCAGATGGCGCCATTCTCGACGGGGCGTACTATACCGCGACGACGGCGTGTGACACTCTGGGCATTCCAGGCTTGCCGAAGCGTTCATGACAATAAAGATACGTACACTTTTCTCCAGATGGCTGACTTGCACATCGGTAATCTCCCACGGCGGTTTGATGCCGAATTGGGTCGACGCGTGTTTCCACACACTACACCCATAGCCCGGCCGTTGGGTATGTAGAGGGGCAATATCAATTTTTCAGTGTGATTAGCGGCAGCGTAAGGTTCTTAAGCCTATCTAGCGCAGGCCCAAGTCTTTCAATTTCCTCGATAAATTCGACTGCGCCATGCCAATCTTCTGTGCAGTGAGCGTTATATTGCCATTGCACGCGGCAAGCGCGTTTTGCAAAAACGTCTTTTCAAAATCCGTTAGCGCTTCATTGAAATTTCCCACATTCGCAGGGTCAATCAAAAACGACCCGGTTGTCCGTGTTTTTCCCAACGATTGCGAGCTCTCGAACATGGCCTCAACATCAGGCTGACCTATGGTGTCTGCGTCGCACAGAACAACCAGCCGCGAAACCGCGTGCTTAAGTTCTCGCACATTGCCGGGGAATGCATGCTTTTGTAGCGCTGCAAGAGCGTCGTTAGAAAATTCCTTGTGAATGCCGAGTTCAGCGCAGGTCGTTTTTAAAAAATGAAGCGCCAGGCCAGGAATGTCCTCGGGACGCTTGCGCAGCGGCGGTACCTGGACAACAAAGGCGGAAAGACGGTACCATAGATCTTCCCTGAATTTTCCCTCTTTAATAAGCGCCTCGATGTTTTTGTGTGTTGCGCATACAAAACGGACAGAGACTGGAATGGATTTTGTACTGCCCAGGCGTGTCAGTGAGCCGGTCTCAATAACACGAAGAAGTTTTGCCTGCACCTGCAGGTCCATATCAGCGATTTCATCGAGAAAAAGCGTGCCTTCGTCAGCCTCTTCTATCTGGCCCGCACGCTGGGCGTGTGCGCCGGTAAAAGCGCCCTTTTCGTGGCCAAAGAGTTCATCCTCTGCAAGAGTGACGGGCATGGAGGCTGCATTGGTTGCGATAAACGGTCCCTGGGCGCGTGGACTCTCAAAGTGCAGATAGCGCGCTATCAGCTCTTTTCCCGAACCCGAAGGTCCCAGCACCACCACAGGCGCTTTGATTGGCGCGAGCTTGGCCGCGGTTGCGTAGAGCTCTTTCATTATTGGCGAAACAAAGACCGGGGTCTCGCGCGTATAGAGCGCCTGTTTGGCAAGACTTTTTCGCAGGGATATTTTTTCAAGTGCATTGCGTACGCAGGTGCGGACCTGGACCAGGCGCAATGGTTTTTCCAGAAAATCGTGCGCACCCAGCCTGAAGGCCTCGGCGGCCAAAGACACTGTGCCGTGGCCCGTGATCATGATTGCGGGAATATGGGCATGGTTTTCACTGATATGGCGCAGCACGTTCATGCCATTTCCGGCACCGAGCATAATATCAACAATTGCCAGATCTGCGTCATTCCTCAGGTGTTCGTACGCCTCTGCCTCGGACCCCGCTGATTTTGTCTGAAAGCCGTCTTCGGAGAGAATCTCCGCAAGTGAATTGCGTATTTCTATTTCATCGTCGACAATAAGTATGGTCGCTTCGTGTTTCATGCTGTCCTCACACCTCTTATTCTATTGCTGGAAAGGTCATGCGCAGGGAAAGGCCGTGTTCCCGGCTGTTTTCCAATATAATATGGCCGTGCATTGCTTCCACAAGTTTTTTCACCACGGGTAATCCAAGGCCCGTGCCGCCCGGTTTATACGTAACATAGGGCACCCACACTTTTTCCATGCGGTCTGGTGGCAACCCTGGTCCATTGTCGGTCATGGTCACTGCGACAAACCCGCCCTCACGGACAATAACCACGGCCATTTCCGTGGCATTGGCTTCAACACTGTTTTTCCAGATGTTCAGGGCAATCTGGTTGAGCAGATAGGGATCAGCCTCAATTGTCGCGTCTCCGCTGAACGATGTTGCCAGAGAATGGCGCATGCCCTCGGCAATGTTTGATAAAACAGAACGCAGTGCCACCTTCTTGAATTTCACTTCCGGTTCTTTTGCAAAGCTGCTGAAATTGCCCACCAGCCGTTCGAGCAGAGCGACCTGCGACGCGATCCGCTCCTGCATTTTCAGCAAATCATCTCCCGTGATCTGTTTTCCAGCGCGCACCTGTTCCTCGAGGCGGTCGAGGGTAAGCCGGATAGGGGTAAGGGGGTTTTTAATTTCATGGGCCATGACGCGGGCAATATCGCGCCACGCTTTTTCCATACCTTCGGTAATCGACTTTTCACGCAGTACCTCGAGCTCGTACTGCATCTCCTTCATGGATTCCTGGAGCCGTCCCAGGGCGCCGCCCGCGTTATCATCAATAATAGGCCGTTTTCCTTTACCGATAGCGTCGGCCGCAATTGCGAGTTCCTTGAGCGGCCGCGTCATCCGTTTAAGTGTCCACAGGGCAAAGGCGGCAAAGACAAAACAGACCATGACCAGAAGGCCGAGCGCTATTCTTTGCTGTTCAGCGACAATGATGGGAATCATCGCGTTCCACTGCCGAAACCGTTCAATGCTCGCGATCCACGCGGCCTGCTCATTGGGATTGGCCCTGGCAAGGCCCTGGCGCAACAGGCTTTCAAGTTCCGGGTCAACGCCCTGTTGCAGCGTGGGAAGCATGCGTGTGCTTATGGTATGCTGCACAGGAATGGCAAAGGCGAGAAAAAATGCCAATGCCGCAAGAAGGATTTTCCATTCGAGTTCGAGTTTTTTCCACAGTGTTTTCATGGGCGCGTCACTTCTCCGCAAGAGTTCGTATGTCAACGGTTATAGTGAGCCGCTGACGGTCCCATATCTGACTCATATCAAGTTCTCTGCCCAGCCGTGAAACCGCGCTTGGCAAAACCGAGGCATCGAAGGTGCAGCGTGAGGTGGTGAGCGGCAGGCGCGTTTCCCATTGGGAAAATTCCTTGAGAGCAAGGAGCAGCATGGGGAATTTTTTCGATGCCATGGTGTTGGACGACGATGAATCAGTGAATGAATACGTGTAATCAACCACGTCGAACCTGAGTGTCCGTACCAGAGAGATCGAATCCCCGGGAACCGGCCGCGCGACGAGTGCAACGCGCAACGGGATGCCTGCGTCGACAAGCTGCTCAAGCCTGCTGTCGCGGCTCAGATCAATCCTGCACGACACCAGATACGCCTGTTCAATCCTTTTCACATGTTCTATTTTAATCTCAGCCACACCCGTGGACGGGCCCATCCAGTTTCCGAAAAAGAGCGCAAGGCCCACAATACCCTGCTTGAACGTTTCGAACATGCCTATCCTAGGTTGCCGAAGATCAGGCGGAGCCTGATCCCTCCATTAAACGTGTTGAAACTGTCGGTGAGCGGGCCGAATTCATCTACTGAAACAAAAGCGGAGATATTGGCGTCAGCGCCCACATGGAACCACCAGGTCATTGTATACGTGAAACCAGCATGCACCTCGAATGCGGTAAAGGTCGCGGTGGCTGTTTCGCTCAGGTCTTTGCCGGGTTCGGAAAATGCCGAAGGTTCAGCGTCGTTATAAAAACGGCGCGTTACATCGTACGACCCACCGCCGAACATGCCGCCGGCAACGTAATTCATTTTTCCCCTGACCAGGGCCTTTTCAAAGAGAAAGCCGCCGTAATTCACGGTCACGTTCAGCTCAGCTATGGAGTCTTTTGCCGCACCGAAAAGGTTGCTGGTATATTTGTGGGAAAGGTGCCATCCGCCGCCGCCAATGCGCAGGCCATTGCCGATGCCGCCGTATCCCATGCCGCCCGAACCGGCAAAGTAGTCGTACCTGCCTCCCATGCCAAAGGACAGATCACGGAGCTGCGGCTCCTTTTTCAACAAGTCGCGCACAGGGGAGATGTTGACCCCCATGAGGCATGGGGTCCATCCGCCAGCGCCGCCAAAACCCTGGACGCGGGACTTGTCAATTCGCTTGGGCATGCTGTCGATAAATCGGGTTATATCTTCAGCCAGCATGGTCAGTTTCTTTTCCTGGACCGCTATTGGCTCAGGAGCCCCGGCCGGGGCAAGGGTATCAGTTTCCTGTCCAGCCGCGCGGCAGGCAACGCCCGCCAGCAGAAGCGCGCAGATAATATGGATTTTCATACCTATTCCTTTCAAATAAATATACATATTGGTTTATCCCAGGTTGCCAAAGACAATCCTGAGCCTGATGCCTGGATTGATTGAGTTAAAGGTGGCTGAATGCGCTCCAAAACCGTCAGTGGCGTACAGCATAAGCAGCGAGCCTTCGGCGCCCGCGTGGAACCATTTTGCAAAGGAATAGGTGGCGCCAGCATGCACATCAAACACCCAGAGGGGCGCAACAGCAACGCCGTCGCTTTTATTTCCCTGCATGGGATTGTGCATGGATTGCCAGTTTGTGTCCTGAACGGTGGTAACGGAATAAAACGCCGATTCTTCGGATTGTTCCTCCATGGATTTTACCAACACAAGCGCTCCGGCGCCAACAACACCGCCGGCAAAGAGATTGACCGCGCCAAACGTGGCGCTTTTTTCAATCAGGATACCCGCATAGGCGGGGATGACAACCATATGGGTGATGGAATCCTGTTTCAACACAGAGTTGTTGGCCGTATCAAGTATTGGAGCGCCAGAATCGTCGAGTACCACTGCCGTATAGGGCTTGCTATGGTACTGACGGTATCCGCCCCACACGCCAAAACCAGCGCGGCCGTTATTTTTTGATCCCCAATAGGCGGCAAAGCCCTGCATCAGAAACCGATTGTCCGAGAAATCAAAAAAATAATTGTTCAGCCCTGGTTCTTCCCTGCACAAGCTGGTTACTGGTGAAAGATCTAAATGTAGGTATTGGGGAGAAAGCACGAAAGCTCCGGCAGCAAAAGAACCGGAAACAATGGCAAAGAGCATGATCGCGAAAAGCAGCATTTTTTGTCGAGTAGAACTCATAGCCACCTCCTTTGTGCATAAAGCCCGTGGGAAGACACTACAAACCCCCTCACAGAACCGGACTTGCAGATTTTCCGCATCCGGCTCTTCAGAAAAGTCTCCCCGCCA